>Ga0210039_1001301_pt1 | contig 23449 bp, 18 predicted proteins | sample CryGeyCG2114_250_3_FD_185460 | JGI IMG/M metagenome (GOLD analysis project Ga0210039, IMG submission 185460) | Groundwater microbial communities from aquifer - Crystal Geyser CG17_big_fil_post_rev_8/21/14_2.50 (SPAdes) (version 2) | ecosystem: Environmental > Aquatic > Deep subsurface >...
CTGCCAATTAATAAACTCTCTATTGGGAATATTAATTATAAGCTTTCCTCCTTCCTTACAATTTCCTGAAAGTTTTTCAATCGTTTTTTCATGTGTTTCTATTGGAATGTGTTCCAATACGTCTGCCATAAGGATAATATCAAATTTTTTATCAGTATAAAATTCATTAATATCCTTAGACACAAAATCTACATTGGCTTTATTTTTAAATAATTCATTTAGGAATTTAATACTAGCTGGACTTATATCCATTCCTAAAAAATATCCTTTTTTTAAATAATTTGCGATAACAATACTTATTGGACCAGACCCACATCCGATTTCTAATACATTACTTTTTCTATTTAAACCTTCATTAAATAATAAATTAATAATTTTATAATGTCTTAAATTTCTATAAACACCTTTTCTGTTTAAATTAAAATTATCGTAAAAATTCTCTACCTGATTTTGTTTTTCCATGTCATTTTTATTTTCCCACTACCACAAAATATCCCAAAGGAAATTTCTCAGCAGTTTTTTTAGAAACTTTTTTACCGATACCTGTTTTTAAAAATAAACGAGTAATAAATTGACTCAATAAAACGGTCGGTTTCCCAATAACAGGAACAGCTAACACATTTTTACAAAAAATATCGGTCATTATTTCTGGTACACCTCCCATAGGTTCAAGTTTTAACACCTTAAAACCAGCATCTTCTAACATTGATTGAAGGGCAAATTTGGTATATCTGAAATAATCAAACGGTTGTTCGTGTAACCAATAGAAAAAAGGAACATTTAAAATAAATTTTCCATTGGGTTTCATTATTCTATGGATTTCTGCAATAAGTTCTTCAGGTTTTCTGATGTGTTCCAGTACATCGGATAAAATTACAGTGTCAAAAATTTCATTTTCAATAGGAAGTGGTTGATTAATATCTGTTTCAATATCTAAGAAAGGATTTTTATGAATGGTATTTTGCCAATCGACACAACTATTATCGGAAATATAATTTTTATAAGCTTCATAAAGTGGAACTTTTCCACAACCTAAATCTAATAAGTTTCCAGAAACATAAAGCGGAATATTTTCTTGATAAAATGAAGCTACCAAATCTACAAACAATCGAGATGAAATGGTTACATCTTTCTTGTCTCTAGATCCTTTAAGGTTGTCATTTTTTAAGACATATTTACTTGGACTCCATTGCTCTTTGTTTTTCATAGTTGGTAAAGATAAAGATTATCTTAAAATAGAGGACACAAAGAAATTAAAAAAGAATTAATTCTTTGAGAGAATGGAGTTGTGGCACTTATTTTTTTTTATTAGCTTACATGTTGTGCTTAAACATTAATTGTTTATATTTGTTACACATTATATAGATGTGAATTATTATTTTTTATTTATAATCTAATCCCTTTTAGTATGAAAAAAATCTTTACAATTTTAGCAATCGCGTTTTCAATAAATGCTGTCGCACAAATACCAACAAATGGATTGGTAAGACATTATACCTTTTCAGGTAATGCAAATGAAAATGCAAGTAGTCAACATGGAACAGTGTTAGGAGCTACTTTAACCACAGACAGGTTTGGGAATCCTAATTCAGCCTATTTTTTTGATGGTATTGATGATTATATTGACTTGCCTTTAAGTGGTCTTACGCTTAATGAATATAGTTATTCTTTATGGGTTTCAGCGAGTTCATTTCCTCCTCCAAATGTTTCTTTATTTGTTTTTACAATTGGTACAACTAGACCTGGTAATTCATTGGGAGGTGACCAAGCTATTATTGTAAATAATAGTCAAGCCAATAATGGTTGGGGACTTATGGGGTATAATAATCCAAATTCTGCTTTTTTAACATTTAATGAAACTAATATTAATCCTTTAGATTGGTATCATATAACTGTAACTAGATCTAACAATGTTCAAAAATTATATGTTAATTGTAATTTAGTTGCAGTAGATAGTAGTTCAACAAACGTAACTCCTTATTATGGAGATATACCTACCGCAAAAATTGGAACAAGACAAACAAATACAAATTTTTTCCATGGAAACATAGATGATGTAAGAATTTACAACAGAGCTTTATCAATTACTGAAATTGTAGCATTATGTGAAGAAGGGCTTGTTTCAATTGATGAACAACCTGAAAATCAAAACATTCAAATTTATCCTAATCCTACCAACTCAACGATAACAATTAATATAGAAGCTAATACGAGTGTAAATGGTTATAAAGTTGGAATTAATAATTTGTTAGGTCAAACCGTCTATGTTAGCAAAATGAATACTACTAAGAAAACGATAGACCTATCAACTTTAGAAAATGGAGTATATTTCGTGAAAATACTTGATGAAAACAACAATGTAGTTGATATCCAGAAAGTGGTTTATCATTAATTTGATACTATGAAAGATATTAAGATTATCTTAAAAGTGTAACAGCACCTTTAAATATCTTGGTTGTTTCATTTCCGTCTTCTTTCAAATTTATGGTAAAAATATAAAAATAGGTGCCTTCAGGAACATTTTCTCCTGCCCTTGTTCTACCATCCCATTCTTCAGCAATTTGATTGGATTCAAAAAGCAATTGCCCCCATCGATTATATATTTTTTTATTGATGGATGTTATACAACCACCAAGGATATTGAACCCATCATTCATTCCATCAAAATTTGGAGAAAAAACATTGGGGATTATTAATGGAGAACTTCCCTCTACAAATACCATTATGGTATCTTTATTAGAACAGCCATTTACAGTGCCTGAAACTATATAAGTTGTTGTGATGATTGGTGAAGCGACTGGATTTGGACAAGAAGTACAACTTAAGTCTGTTGATGGACTCCATAAGTAGCTTATTCCTCCAGTTGCATTGATTAGAACAGAACCACAAGCTTCAATAGTGGTATCATTTGAAGCGGTAATAGTTGGAATTGGGTTAACACTTAAATTAGTAGTAACCACACTATCACAACCAGAAACAGATTGTAAATTATCTATAAAAACACCAGGATTTTGTTGAAAGTTACCACCTAAAAAGATACTATCCCCTTGACAAATAGCAACAGCAGTAGAATCGTTAAAAGTAGCATTAACAACAAGGTTAGTAATAATTAAACTATCGCAGCCTAACGTAGTTTGTAAAGAATCTGTGTACACACCAGAAGCAGTTTGAAAATTTCCAGCAAGAAAAATACTATCACCAGAACAGATAGAAATGTTTTGAATGACTTGAAAAGATGGATTGACAGTAAGGTTTAGAGTTAAAACACTATCGCAACCAAAAATGGTTAATAAAGAATCAACAAAAGTTCCAGAATTTCCAATGGAATTACCACCAAAGAAAACACTATCTCCTTGACAAATAATACTATTTTGAGTTGATGAAAAGATAGAATTAACCACCAAATTAGTGGTGACAACACTATCACAACCAAGCGTAGTTTGTAAACTATCGGTAAAAGTTCCTGCAGAGAATTGAAAAGCACCACCTAAAAAGATGCTATCCCCTTGACAAATAGCAACAGCAGTAGAGTTGTTGTAGGTATTTCCAACAGTAAGTGACGTGACAATTAAACTATCGCAGCCTAACGTAGTTTGTAAAGAATCTGTGTACACACCAGAAGCAGTTTGAAAATTTCCAGCAAGAAAAATACTATCACCAGAACAGATAGAAATGTTTTGAATGACTTGAAAAGATGGATTGACAGTAAGGTTTAGAGTTAAAACACTATCGCAACCAAAAATGGTTAATAAAGAATCAACAAAAGTTCCAGAATTTCCAATGGAATTACCACCAAAGAAAACACTATCTCCTTGACAAATAATACTATTTTGAGTTGATGAAAAGATAGGATTAACCGCCAAATTAGTAGTGACTATACTATCACAACCAAGCGTAGTTTGTAAACTATCAGTAAAAGTTCCAGCAGAGGATTGAAAAGCCCCACCTAAAAAGATGCTATCCCCTTGACAAATAGCCACAGCAATAGAATCATTGTAGGTACTCCCAACATTTAGAGTAGTGACAATTAAACTATCGCATCCCAACGAGGTTTGTAAAGAATCGGTATAAACACCAGAAGTGGTTTGAAAGTTACCACCTAAAAAAGCACTATCGCCATTACAAATAAATGCATTTTGGTTGAGTTGAAAAGTGGGGTTTACGGTAATAGTTACGGTATCTGTTGAAGTACAATTGTTTGTGTCGGTTCCAGTAACTATATAAGTAGTAGTTAAGGTTGGACAAGCCAAAGGATTAGCAATGGTTGAATCTGATAGACCTATGCTTGGAGACCAAGTGTAACTTGTCGCTCCTGTTGCATTCAGTTGAGCACAAGTTCCATTACAAACTGTAGTATCATTGGAAGCAATTACTGCCCCTATAGGAACTAGATTGCTTTCGTTAAGTACAATAGATGTTTGTGTTAATCCATTTTGACCAGATGCCGCACCATAAGAAGTATTAAAACAGTTAGACTGAATGTTGGTAGTAATTCCAGGGTTACCACCTAAAACAGAAGGTGTTACATTTACAGGAAAGGTAGTATTCGTGATACCAATTAAACCACCTCCACCACCGCCACCTGGGCCATGACAATGACCTGTTAAAAAACCATTATTAACACTTCCTCCATTTCCACCATTGGTTATAACGGAAAGATTACCTACATAATTAGACACATCGAGCAGAACAAGGCCACCACCGCCACCACCACCTCCACCATCTTCGCCAGATTGGGTTAATATGTTGTTTCCATTACTTGAAATAGGAAAATTGTTGGATGTTAATGAAAAAGCTTTAATGATAATAATGCCTCCTCCATCACCACCTGAAGTACCTACATTACTATCTTGATGACTTCCACCACCACCACCTCCTAAAAAAGATTTTGAAGGGTATAAAAGAGACCTTCCTCCGATTCCTCCTATTGATAAAGATGAACAGCCAGACCACTCTTTCCCTCCAATACCACCATTAGATGCATTGGATCCACCGCCACCACCAGCATTCACATAATTACCACCACCACCACCATTTGCCAATGGTCCCCTACCTGTCATCATAGTAGCAGGAAGTTCTGCAATACCCTCTCCCTTGAACCCTCCAAGAGCTTGATTGGAAATAAAAAAATGATCCATAGCAGAGCAAATTCCTGTTACGAAGTACACATTTGACATATTTCCACCTCTAAACCCATCTCCATCTGTATTGATGTTTGCTTGTAGCGTTAGATTTCCTGAAACTTCAAGAACTAAAACACCTCCTATTGTTCCATTCCAAGGTAAAGCAGTTAGGGTAGAGGTTACCGTTGCATTAGTGTATTGTGGCACACGAATTAATTGCACCTTACCACTTATCGTGTAGGAATTCATTAAATTGTTAACTAAGGAAATGGCAGTTCCATTGATGGCTAAAATAGTTCCAAATTCGTAATTTCCAGCATCGTTAATGGACAAGATGTTGCCAAAACTAGCAGTATTAGTTTGATTTATGGTTGCTCCTTTCATTTGAATAATCAATACTCGGTCGCCAACATTAAATCCATTAGTACTTTGAACAGTAATTTGATTGATGCAGGAGCTAGTAGCTATTGCAGTAACAGGAGTATAGATGTTAATTACACCTCCAATAGAGGTTGATTGTGAAAAAGTACTACTTAGATTAAAAAATAGTAAGAAAAATAAAATAAGAAAAAATAGTTGTCTCATAAAAATAAAACAAATATACATTAAAATTATTTATAGAAGTTGCATCAAATACGCATACATCTCAACCATGGCTTTGATGTCTTTTTTGTGTACTTTTTCATCTGGAGAATGAACATGGTCTTCAGCAGCTCCAATAAAACACCAATCAAAAGGATAAGGAGAGCGTTGTAGTGCATTGCCATCGCTTCCTCCTGCACTTTCAACTTCTAACTGAAAAGGAATGTTGCTTTTCTTGGCTAAAGCAATAATTTTATTAATATAACTTCTTCTTGGGATGCCTGAATCTCGCATAGAAATAGCAACACCTTTTCCGTGCTTAACGCCTTCTGTTACCCATGTAATGTCTGAAATTAGGGCTTGTTTCACACCAAAACCTTCGTATAAAAATTTAGCTAAATAACCCACACTGCCACCTCCATGTTCTTCCCAAGCGGAAAAGACTATTGCACCATTTTCTAATGTTTTGGCAACTTCTAAAGCACTCCAAATGCCTAAACGATTATCCATATAACAACACTGAACATAGTTGTTGTCGTTTCTAAAATTAGGTTGATAAGTAAGCGTAGTTCCTCTATCAAGAATGCGTTTGTATTTGGCTGAGTAAGTTAAAAATTGATGTTCATCTTCTTGTGCATCTAATTCACACACTATTTTTCCTTGACTATCTTCACCCACTAATGTTGCTCCTTTTTTAGCAGATGGTCCACCAATTTTAATAAGGTTATTGTTGTAGCCAACGGTATAACCAACAGAATCCATGTGAGCAAAAATGGCTGTCTTTGGTTCTCCAAAAATTAATAGGATGCAATCTTGAAAATCTTCACCAATAAGGATTTTAGGTTGAACTTTCCAATTCTTTTGTTCTTTTTTGATGTATTTCAACAAAAACTGAGACATGGCTTCTTCACTTCCTGAAGGAGCGTGAATTTTACAAAGTTGTCGGAGAAAACTAAAGTTCATAAAAGTTTATGGATTTTTTATCTGAATATTTATGTGTGTTCTCGATACATCAATATTTCGCTATCGCTTCATATTGCCTACTCGAACTGACATTCCTAATCTCTTAATTTATAAAGTCAAGAGGCTGAATTATAATGTTCGAGTTCGAGGCTTTCGCAGTTTTAAAAATCAAGAGTTTACTGGCGTAAATGATTGATTTTTGAAATAAGAATAACGAAGAAATCGGACGTTATAAACAGACTCTAATTATTCAACATTACAGGCATCACCAACATCAACACTTCTTCGTTGTCATCATCCTTTTCTACAGGAGTAAGAATGCCAGCTCTGTTTGGAGCAGACATTGCAATACTAACATTTTCAGATGTTAGATTTGTAAGCATTTCGATTAGAAAAGCAGCATTAAAACCAATTTCCATATCTTCGCCTTCATATTGGCAAGTTAATCTTTCGTTTGCTTCATTAGAAAAATCAAGGTCTTCTGCTGAAATGTTTAATTCGCTTCCTGTTATTTTTAATTTTATTTGATGTGTGGTTTTGTTAGAGAAAATAGCAACTCTTTTCAGTGAGTTTAAAAATGAAGTTCTAGAAACAGTTAATACATTTGGATTTTCTGTGGGAATTACTGCATTGTAATTCGGGTATTTCCCATCAATTAAACGTGATATTAATTTTGTGGTGTCAAATTCAAATGTTGCATTGGTTTCATTGTAGTTTATAACAACATCTTCGTTTACATTGCTTAAAATATTTTTTAAAAGTGTTAATGGTTTTTTTGGAAAAATAAAGGATGAACCTGTTTTTGCTTTTAAATCCGTTCTTCTATATTTCACTAATTTGTGTGCATCAGTTGCAACAAAAGTAACATCATCATTGTTTAATTCAAAGAAAACACCTGACATTACAGGACGTAATTCGTCATTTCCAGTTGCAAATAATGTTTTGGAAATAGCATTTTCAATTATACTTGCTGCAATGGTAATAGAAGATGGGTCATTAATTTGCGGCACTTTCGGAAATTCATCTCCATTTAAACCACTCAATTTGTATTTTCCTTGGTCGGAAGATATCTCAATACCAAAATCGGCATTGTTAATAGAAAAAGTTAACGGCTGGTTTGGAAATGTTTTTAACGTATCTAATAATAGTTTTGCAGGTATTGCTATCATCCCATCTTCTTTTGATTCTACTGCTGTTTTTGTAGAAATAGTAGTTTCTAAATCAGAGGCTGTGACGGTAAGCTCACTTTCTGAAATTTCAAACAAAAAGTTATCTAAAATAGGCAGTGTATTGTTGGTGTTTAATACACCACTAATTTGTTGTAGCTTTTTTAGTAGTGCAGAACTTGATACTATAAATTTCATCTGTTTGTATTTATTGTTAGTTTTTAATTAATGAACAAAAATAATTTTTTAATAATGCTAAAGCAGGTAAAAAAAACAATAATTATCAACAATGTTAATAAGTAGTAAGGAAATTATAGCGAAGTTACTACTCAGCAGGTATAAAGCTCAAGAATACAAATATAAGCTACAGATTCACAGATTAAAACAACAAATAAATAATAATTACGTCCCCGATAGATTCTGTATTAAACAACCAAAGGTTGTTTTATTAGTGAAAATCTATTAAAACTATTCAAATTTAATCTGTGGCAAATTTAGCACCTGAGTAGTAACATAGCAAAATAATCTCTATAACTTCCCAACTATTTCTTTTTGCTCCACAATAACAATTGAGTTTTTCACTTTTTGCTTCATTAATGCCATTTCAATCACTTCAATCATATTTTTTACATAATGAAATTTTACTCCTTTGATGTAGTCTTCTTTAATTTCAGCTATGTCTTTTCTGTTGTCTTCCGAAAGTATAATTTCTTTGATGTCCGCTCTTTTTGCGGCTAAAATCTTTTCTTTAATTCCACCAACAGGTAACACTCTTCCTCTTAACGTAATTTCGCCAGTCATGGCTAAATTCGCTTTTACTTTGCGTTGTGTAAATGCCGATGCGATGGCTGTTAGCATAGTTATTCCAGCTGATGGTCCGTCTTTTGGAGTGGCTCCCTCAGGCACATGAATATGGATGTCCCATTTTTCAAAAACCTCAGTTTTTAATTCTAAAATTTCTGCGTGTGCTTTTAAATAAGCTAAAGCAATTATAGCAGATTCTTTCATTACTTCGCCTAAATTTCCTGTTAGGGTCAATTTGCCTTTTCCTTTGCTCAAACTGGTTTCGATAAATAAAATATCTCCACCAACCGATGTCCAAGCTAGTCCGGTAACAACTCCAGCAACATCATTTCCTTGATATTTATCTTTTGAATGTCCAGGACCTAAAATTTTCAGTAAATCTGCTTCAATTACCTTTGGGTTACTTTTTTCCTCCATGGCAACTTCTTTGGCTTTTTGACGCACGATTTTGGCTAATTTTTTTTCTAAATTCCTAACGCCAGATTCTCTAGTGTATTCTGTAATTACTTTTTCAATAACATTTTTTGGCAATGAAAGGTGTTTTTTTGTCAAACCATGATTTGTAAGTAGCTTAGGAATAAGGTGCTTATTGGCAATTTCAATTTTTTCTTCCACGGTGTAGCCATTAATTTCAATAATCTCCATTCTATCACGTAAAGCGGGTTGAATAGAAGAAAGTGAGTTGGCGGTAGCAATGAATAATATTTTAGATAAATCGTAGTCTAATTCTAAAAAATTATCATAAAAATTTTCATTTTGTTCTGGGTCTAATACTTCTAAAAGTGCTGATGATGGGTCGCCTTGATGACTCATTCCAACTTTATCAATTTCGTCTAACACAAAAACGGGATTAGAAGAGTTTGCTTTTTTTAGGTTTTGAATAATTCTTCCAGGCATTGCTCCAATATAGGTTTTTCGATGTCCTCGTATTTCTGCTTCATCTCTAATTCCACCTAACGACATACGTACATATTTTCTACCTAGTGCTTCAGCAACAGATTTTCCAAGCGAAGTTTTTCCAACACCAGGAGGACCATACAAACATAAAATAGGAGATTTTAAATCACCTTTTAGTTTTAAAACAGCCAAATGTTCAATTATCCTCTCTTTTACTTTGTCTAATCCAAAATGGTCTTTATCTAAAATGCGTTGTGCTCGTTTTAAATCAAAATTATCTTTGGAATAGTTTTGCCAAGGAAGTTCCAATAATGTTTCTATATAATTCGATTGAACAGAGTATTCAGCAGCTTGCGGATTTAGTCGTTCTAGTTTTGAGAGTTCTTTTTCAAAGCGTTCTTTAACTGCTTTGCTCCATTTTTTTGTTTTTGCTTTCTTTTTAAATTCTAAAATTTCTAATTGTTGAGGATCTCCACCAAGCTCTTCTTGAATTTGTTTGATTTGCTGATTCAAGAAATATTCGCGTTGTTGCTTGTCTAGGTCGGTTCTTACTTTTGATTGAATATCATTTTTTAATTCTAATAATTGCAACTCTTTGGTAAGGTGTTGAAGCAATAAAGTAGCCCGTTCTTGTAATTCAGGAATTTCTAACAATGTTTGTTTTTCTTTCACTCCTGCATTCATATTTGATGCTATAAAGTTGATTAAAAACGTAGGACTTTCAATGTTTTTTATTGCAAAAGTAGCTTCTGTAGGTATGTTTGGTGATTGTTGTATAATTTGCGAAGCTAAATCTTTTATGGAGGAAACAAGTGCATTAAAGCTTTTTCCACTTGGTTTTTCTATTTGATTGAATTCAGTTACTTTCGCTTTTATATAGGGTGCTGTTTGAGTAAATTCATCAATTTTAAATCGTTTTTTCCCCTGAATAATCACAGTAGTATTCCCATCGGGCATACGAAGCATTTTAAGGATAAAAGCAATAGTTCCTATTTTATTCAAATCTTTTGGAGCTGGATCTTCAATAGAATCATCTTTTTGAGCAACAACTCCTAATGTTTTGTTACCATTGTAGGCTTCTTTAATTAATTTAATGGATTTATCTCTTCCCACTGTAATTGGAATAATTACTCCTGGAAATAAAACAGTGTTTCTAAGTGGCAAAAGAGGAAGTTCTTTTGGTGTTTCTTCAGCGTTAATTTGTTCTTCATCGTCATTTGATAATAAAGGAAGAAACTCGGTGTCATCGTCAATTATGTTGGAAATAGCTAAATTTTCAAAGTTGAAATTATCGTTCATAGTATTTGTGAAAGTTAAATATATTATAATGGGTTACTTTTCAAAAAAGCTAAAATGTCAATGGTTGTGCCAATCGTTAAAATCGGAAATTTTGGCGGAATTATTTTCTTAATACTTTTGTTTGCTCAAATATGGCAGTTAATATGTCTTTATCAACTTCTGAAAGCGTAATTTTTCTTCTTTCCATTACTTTCTCAGCAACACCAAAAGCTTTTTCTAATTGAAAAGTTGCACTTTCACCCCACAAAAAAGAAGGAATGAATTTTTGTTGAAATCCGCCTCCAAAAATATTTGCAGAAACTCCCACAACTGTACCTGTATTGAACATGGTGTTTATACCGCATTTAGAATGGTCGCCCATAATTAATCCGCAAAATTGCAATCCAGTTGGCTCTAATTTATTGGTTTGATAGCTCCAAAGAGTTACTTCCCCATAGTTGTTTTTTAGGTTGGAATTATTGGTGTCAGCTCCTAAGTTGCACCATTCACCAATAACAGAATTTCCTAAAAACCCATCATGTCCTTTGTTAGAATAGCCTTGAATTACACTGTTTGTAACTTCTCCACCTACTTTTGAATGTGGACCAATGGTGGTAGCTCCATAAATTTTTGCCCCCATTTTCACAGTAGCGTGTTCACACAATGCAAATGGACCTCTAATGAGGCTTCCTTCCATTATTTCAGCATCTTTACCTATGTAAATAGGACCATCTGTTGCATTCAAAACTGTAGCTTCTACTTTTGCTCCTTTTTCTATGAAAATAGCTGTGCCAATTATTGTGTTTGTTTCACTTATTTTTTCTGACGTTCTTCCATAAGTAAGTAACTCAAAATCTTGTTGAATGGCAAGGTGGTTTTTTGTGAAAATATCTGTACAATGGGTTATTTCAGTTAATTTAAAATCAGAAATATCAACAATCGTTTCAAAATTACCTGCATTGAAAGTAGCTATATCGCATTTGGCAACAACTATTACTCCATCCACTACGAATGCTTCATTCAGATTAATTTCAGCTTGAATAAAAGCAATGAGCTCTTTAGTAGGCAAAAATTGAGCGTTGATAAATAGATTTTCTTTTTGGGTAGTTAGGGGATATTTTTTGGATAAATAATCTTCAGTAAGATAGGATAGTGTCGTTTTTTTTTGATTAAAAAAGTAGCCCCATTTTTCTTCTATAGTGAGTATTCCTATTCTGATTTTTGCTAATGGTTTGGTAAAAACTAATGGCAAAAATGCTTTTCTGTTTTCTTCAAAAAATACGAGATTCATTTCTATGGTGTTAGACATTAAACTTATAAATCACTAAAGTACAAAAATAAAAAATCCTCCTGAGTAAACAGAAGGATTTTTATGTTTCAAATCGAGGAATGTATTATTTTGTATGTTTTCCGTATCTAGTTTTGAATTTATCAATTCTACCAGCAGTATCTACCACTTGGTTTTTGCCAGTGTAAAAGGGGTGTGATTTGTGTGAAATCTCTAATTTAACAACTGGATATTCATTTCCATCTTCCCATTTAATTGTTTCGCTTGTGTTTGCAGTAGATTTGCAAATGAAAGAATATTCATTTGACATGTCTTTAAAAACAACTAATCTGTAATTTTCTGGATGTATTTCTTTTTTCATTTCTTTATTTTTAAGTCGAATGTTTTTTTAAGGGGACGCAAATTTAATACTTTTTTTTAAATGACAACAATTATTAGAAATAAAAACGTAACAAAGGATAATAATTTTAAAAGAAATCAAAATAACTGCTACCGTCATCTTCTTCTCTAGCTCTTTTGTGGCCTATTATTTCTATGGATTTAATTTTTTCATTAATTAGTTCTTCCATATTTTTATCTTTTAAGATTTTCTCTCCTTTTTTGGTTACAACATCTTCAATTTTAACTTCGATTTCACTTAATGGTTGGAGTCCAGTATAATCAAGTTTCCAATTGTCGTCTTTAGGTTTTTTGCTTTTAAAGAAATAAACATTACCTGTTTCGTTTTGCACGGTTACCACTTTTGTTGAGATAAATTCCAAGCTATCTTCATTAAAATTAAAACTTTTTTGATATAAGATTGATTTGGCTATTTCAAGCTGCATATTTTCTTTTTTTGGAAATAAATCTAATCTTTTTATCCTTTCAAGTTCTTGATAGAGGTAGGCATAATTAATTACATCATCAGCCAAATAGTTCCATACTTCTTTGGTTACTCTAATATCGTTTGATACTAATTTACAATTTATGTCTGTAAGTAATTGGTAATCCTGAACTGTTCTTAATTTATCAAAATAGGCTTTAACTTCTTTTTTTGTGTAAAATGGAATTAATAATTTGGAATAGGTTACTAAAGTTTGATTGCCTTCATTTCTGTAACTTGAGTAATAGTAAGAAGTTTTATCTTTTTGTTTAGCTCTTTGAGCTTGTTCGTAGCTTATTTGGCTTTTTAATTCAATTTTTGCTTCTCTCAGAATTTGTTTATAATATTTGGTGTATTTTTTTGGTTTGATGTAGTTGCTATCAACCAATTGAGCTAATAAGTTATATATAGGTTTTTTGTAATCAGAAACAAAAGTAAAGTTTAGTAGTTGTGGGTAAACAACCTCAGCTAATACTAAACTGTCTCTAAATGAGTAAAATAAGGAATTGATGTCATCTCCTTTACTTCCTAATGGAATGTCATAATCGAGTAATTTTGTAAATTTTACTAAGGCACTTTTGTTTTTTTGTTTAATAAGTGCTTCTAAAATAGCTAATTGATACATAGCCGTGTCTTCAACAACTGGATAAAGTTGTTCTAAAAAAGGAATTATTTTAGGACTATTTAATTCTCCTAAATCTATAATTAACTGCTTTTTAGATTCAATATGATTTTCTGGAAACGGATAATCCTTTATAATAGCTATAATTCTATCAACATCTTTTTCAGAAAAAATAATTTTCTTTTTCACCGATTTTAACGCTCGCTCTTTTTCAAGGCTATCTGTTCCATTCAAGGCTTCAAAAAACAAGTTAGATTTGCTGGCTAATACAGCGTTTCCAATGAGAGAATCTGAAGGTGTAAATGTTTTGAAAAAGGTTTCTATAAACTTACTCGGTTTACTTAAAGAATCTGAGGTGGTTTTTAACACGTAAACCGCTCCGTGTTTAAGAATTATTCGTGTTTTAATGGTTCTTATACTGTTGGTGTCGCCAAAAATAACATCTAAATAATGTATGTTGTCTTTTTGTGTATATTTTTTGTCTAAAACAATTAATTTATTTTCTTTTTTTATGTAATTAATTTCTTTGTTCCACAAGGAATCTAAGCTTAAATATTGTTTGTAATGATGTTCTTTAATAAATTCAACAGCAATACGTTCAAAATTTTCTGAATAATAATTTTCAGTTTTATATTTGTATTCAAAATCAGTATCCTTAGTCTCTTTTTTTGCTTTCTTTTTTGCATTTTCAATTTCAAATAATTGTTCGAAATCACCAGGAGATATGTAGTTTGAATTTACCTTGAATTGCATATTAGAATCTATCTTTTCTTTAAAATCAAAAGTGTATGAAAAATCTGTAAATGTAAATGATTCAAAGAATGGGTTAGATTTTTTGTATGTAGGAGATACGTTTGCCAACAAGTAATAATATGCACCTTTTATAATTATTTTTAAAGAGATGAAGGAAGTGCTGTCTTTTGAAGGACAGTAAGCTAAAAGAGAAGGATACCCATTGATTAAATCCATTTCTTTAATTGATGAGTCAATTTTCAACTCTTTCAAAAACATATCTGCAATTCTGTGTAACTCAAAACTGTCTTGCTCAATAAATTTAGTATCAAACAAAGAAGCTTTTTTCAAAAAGTAATAATTTTTATCATCATCATCATAAGCCTCTATTTCAGTATGTCCATAAAGAGATGCTATTTTTGTGTTATTTTTAATGTTATAATAATTAGGCACCTCCACTTCAAAATCTGTTTTTAAAGGCTGAATTTTTTTCCAGTCTTTAGTTATGGGTTTCATTTTTATGGTGTTAAAAAATTGATTTCCTTCAATTTCAACAAAATTATCTTTTCCGCCCATTTTAAAAATAAAGATATTTAGTGGGGTGAAAACAAATTGATAGCGTTGATAATTACCTGACTTTGTTTTATTCAGCACATCAATTCCTTTAAAACCATCTTTAGTTATTGGTGTTTTTGAAATGATTTTCCCAGGAATATTTTCAAATAAAAGACTGTCTATCTTTACTTCATAATTTGCTGAATTTGTTTGGTTAAAATAAGTATAGGTGCTAATTTGGTTAACCATGAAAAAAGAACCATTTGTGAGTTCAGGCGAAAAAAACAAGCGTTGATGATTTAATGAAGGTGTCTCGTACATTTTTCCTGGTACTTTTAAAGAGAAAAACTCAGTTTCAAATTCATTGAGATAGGGCAATTGTTTTTTCTTTTTATGAAAATTTTCGATTTCGTCTTTCGATTTTTTTGAGATGGTAACAGGCAGGGCTTTTACGGTATATCCTTTTTGTCTTAATAAATTAATAACGCCTTTGTCTTTGGGTAAATGAGCTGCTCCAATTCCTATAAATAAACTGGTGTTCGTTTTTATTATAGAGTCAATATTTAATGCCATAATAATATTTCTTTCATAGAGCATATATTTTATGTTGTTATAGGTTGAAAGAGCTGATTGTAAAGAATCTATCATGTCTAAATCTTGGGCTCGGTAGGCATCTGAAATTAAATCATACTCTGATTTTTCTTTCGTCATTTTTTTTAACCAATCAGGCATTTCTTTGTCTTCCATATCTGGAAGATAAGCTAGCCGTGTCAATTTATCTGTTTTTTCAAAATATTCTAAACTATAAATAGGTTTATTGTTTTTGCTTGCCGCTTGATAAATAAACATATCCAAAAAGGTTTCTTCTTCAAAATCGGAATTGGCTTTGTTTTCTCTATAAAGCAACCAGTTTGCTAAATAATGATCGGAAGAAATTTCATAGGCAAGTGCTTGATTATCTATTTTTTTTAATTTAAAAGCATCTTGATAAAATCCTTTGTATGGTTGGTTGTCAATAGCATAGTTACCCAAATAATTATTGGCATATTCCGAGCCTAAAATTTCATCCAACCACATAATTGGGTTCGATTCTAATGCAATGGCATCAACACTTTTAATGGCATCAAAAAACTCTTCTCCCAAATGAAAGGCAATTCTTCCACTCACATGCATATTCCCATAGATGTAGGAGTTTTTTTCTAACCCATTTCCCGATATTTCCCAAAGCAAGCCTTGGTATTTTTCTTGTGCAAATAGGGACGTAACAATAAAAAATGAAAGTAAGAAAGAGAGTTGTTTCATAAGATTTTTAGGGATTAGTAGTTAGGGATTAGTAGTTAGGGATTGAACATCAAACTAACGCCTAACTACTAACCCCTACACCTTTTTATATAGTTTTCACATCGAACAATTTGCATAACCAACTCAAATGACCAGCGTGTACACATTCGTGTCGGATAGCGTGTTTTATAATTGCTCCAACACTATCTTCTCCTCCAAAATTTGTTCCGTTGGCAGTTGGTTTTGCCAAATCTTCATCCGTTAATTTACTAACGTAGTTTATTGCTTTTTGGTGTACTTCTTTAAAGTATTTCAAAATTTCTTCAAACGAAGGAGCATCTTCCTTTTTAGGTGGCTCACTTCCTAATCCATATTGTCTAGCCCAAGGAATGGCAACTTTTTCGCCACCAGTGCAAACCAATAGTAACCAATTTTCTGAAACAGTAATGTGAGCAATCAACCAACTAATACTATTAAATTGTTTGCCATCAATTTCAAAAATTTTATGTTCGTCTTTTCCTTTTAAGTGCGAAAGGTAAAATTTGGTTAACTCTCTCGACAATTCAAGCATTTCAACTAGTGTTTGTGTTTGTGTTTTGTGCATCGTATAACTATTTTTTTATTTTCATTGTTTATTTTTCAAAATTTAATGATTGAGGAAGCATAAGTAAAAAGGATACTGATTTGTCATAATCTAATGCTTCATAAAACAAACCCAATCTTGCTAAGTTTTTATAATAATTGGTTACATTCTTGTAATAGTATTTTTCTGATGGTATGTACCATGCTCTTTCGCCTAATTTTTCTACTAAAAACCATTTTTCAAGCAAGCGTGAAATTCTTCCGTTACCATCTCCAAACGGATGAATATTTACAAAAGCCAAATGAATAAATGAGGCATAATAAAAAACTTCTTCAATTGTGAGTTTTTGTTTTAACAGGTTTTCAATTTCACCCCACAATTCAGAATAACTGTCTTTTACAATACTTAATGGGGCTGCTTCATATTGTATTCTGCCCGTTTTATGTTCCATAACCAGCATTTCCGTTTTTCGGATAGCTCCTCTTTGGTTTTTGGGCAACAAGTGAGCAGCAATTAGCTGATGTGCATGTGAAAAATTGTTTTGGTTAAGTTTGTTTTCTTTTGCAAACAGATAAGCATTGTATAAATCGTTCGGTTTTTCAGTTAATTCCGATAAATATTCTACATTCAGCATTTTGTGTTTTACGTAACTGTCTATTTCCATTTGTTCGCCTTCTATTTTTGATGACGACATTACCGAAACAGAGGTGTAAAACGTAAAGCTATGCGTTTCTAATTTTGTTTTTTCAATAGCGGAAAACTCCTTTTGAATATCTACATCTAACATAGATTTCCATATTTTGAAATATGCTGGTTTTATTAATTTTTCCATTTGCCTGAATCTTTAAGCATAAAAAAAAATTAACTTACAAAATCTCAATTTTCAAAATTTTATCACCTTGTCTGATATCATCAATGATGTCAACACCTTCTACCACTTTACCAAAACAAGTGTGGTTTCTGTCTAGGTGAGCAGTATTGTTTCTACTGTGGCAAATAAAAAATTGAGAACCTCCTGTGTTTCTTCCGGCATGAGCCATAGATAAAACACCTCTGTCGTGGTATTGGTTTTCACCATCTAATTCACAATCGATAGCATATCCTGGACCACCAGCACCTGTTCCATCAGGGCATCCACCTTGAATTACAAAATCAGGAAGTACTCTGTGGAAAGTTAATCCATCATAAAAACCTTTTTTTGCTAAGGTTGTGAAATTTGCTACTGTTTTAGGAGCATCTTTTTCGTAAAATTCTACGGTCATGTCTCCTTTTTCTGTTTTTATTACTGCTTTCATGCTTATATGTTTAAAGTTTAATGTTAGTTTAAAAGGTTAAAAGTTTATGAGTTTAGTTTTAAGTTATTGATTATTTGTTAAAAGTTAATGGTTATTAGTTCACAGTTGTCGGTTATTCGGTATCCAAACATTTACACATTAAATAATTCACACATTAATCAATCAATCCGCCCTGCCAACAAATAAAGCACTGCCATACGAATGGCAACACCGTTTTCTACTTGATTCAAGATAATAGATTGATTGCTGTCGGCTACATCTGACGAAATTTCTACACCTCTGTTTATTGGTCCTGGGTGCATGATGGTTATTTTCTTAGATAAACTATCTAATAATGCTTTATCCAGCCCATATAAAAGGGTATATTCTCTAATAGAAGGAAAGTATTTTATGTTTTGTCGTTCCAATTGAATTCTCAACATCATTGCCACATCGCACCACTCTAAAGCGTCTTTTAGATTTGTTATTACATCAACACCTAATGATGAAATGTATTTTGGAATAAGAGTTAAAGGACCACAAACTTTAACTATTGCTCCCATTTTTTGTAGGCAAAAGATGTTTGATAAAGCCACTCTGGAATGAATAACATCGCCTACAATTATTATTTTTTTACCTTTTAAATCGCCATATTTTTCTCGAATGGAATAGCCGTCTAATAATGCTTGTGTAGGATGTTCGTGAGCACCATCGCCAGCATTTATAATTTTTGCATCAACGTGTTGAGATAAAAAATAAGCAGCTCCTGGGTTTGGGTGCCGCATTACCACCATATCAACTTTCATAGAAAGAATGTTGTTTACCGTATCAATTAAGGTTTCGCCTTTGGTAACAGACGAACTCGATGATGCAAAGTTAATAACATCGGCAGATAAACGTCTTTCGGCTAATTCAAATGACAGTTTAGTTCGGGTTGAGTTTTCAAAAAATAAATTGGCAATAGTAATATCTCGCAAGGAAGGTACTTTTTTAATGGGGCGATTTATGACTTGTTTAAAATGATCAGCAGTTTCAAAAATCAGGTTAATGTCTTCTTTCTGAAGGTATTTTATTCCTAATAAATGTTTGGTGCTTAGTTTAGTCATTTTAGTCATTAGTCATTAGTCATTAGTCGTTCACACATCAAAACTCAGGTGTATATAAAATTACTTTATCTTCTTTGTCGGTACTTTTCCAATTCACTTTCACTCTTTCCGAAACAATGGAATGAACATTTTTTCCAATATAGTCAGCTTGGATGGGAAGATGTCTTTTATATCTTCTGTTAATTAAAACAAGCAGCTCAACTGTTTTTGGTCTTCCAAAAGCCAGCATAGCATCCAAGCCAGCACGAATGGTTCTGCCAGTGAAAAGCACATCATCCATCAGGATTACTCGTTTGTTTTCAATAATAAAATTAATTTCTGTTTTATTAGGAATTATGGGTTGATTTTGTCTTCTAAAATCATCTCTAAAAAAGGTAACATCCAATGCACCGACATCAATTTTAATTTTTTTATCAATGGTTTGGAGTTCTTTTTTTATGCGTTCAGCCAAAAAAGTACCTCTTGGTTGAAGTCCAATGATAACTGTATCGGAAAAATCGGTATAGTTTTCTATTAATTGATGCGAAAGTCTTTTTATGGTAAGATCAAACTGGGTGGGGTTTAATATAATTCTATCACTTTTTTTCATGTGTTTATTTCATTGTTTTTTTCGGACACATGGAAGTCGCCAATAATCATTCTCCTGTTTGTTAAACTTTTTAGCATGGCTCGTTTCATCTAAGCTACAAATATAGTTACTCTTATGTTATTAGTTGTAAAGTTTTATATGTTTTTTTTAGGATTATGTTTTTCTTTATAGGTTATATCATTAAAATAAAGACACATAAAAAATGCAAAAGGAACAATTCCATGTTGCCTCGATAGGGTGTTTTCTGTTAGAAAACAAATACAAAAGAATAGTCCAATAATTAATGGAAATGTATTTTTTGCTTTAATTCCTTTCCAAATGGGTTGTATTAAAAATAACAACAAAAACAAGGGTCCCAACACACCAAGTGCAGCCCAATAACCCAAAAATTGATTGTGCGTGTTGTAGTTCATATTTTCATAAGCAGTTGGAGAAATTTCCATATAACAAGCATTGAGAAAAGGTTGTACATTTCCAGGCCCTATTCCTATTAACCAATTGTTTTTTATCAACTCAAAACTACATGTTAAAATGCCAGAGCGTACGTTAAAAGAATCACCTAATCCTTCTTGAGGAACTGCAGTATTAGTTACCGAAATTTCGGCAAAACGTGCTGCAAATGAAGGTACTGTAAAATAAAGTAGTGTGCTTAAACAAGCAACGCCCAAGAGTAAGTACACAATGATTATTTTTCTTTTTAATTGGAAGTAGCATAATAACAATGCACCAAACAATGTTGCTGCAAAGGGTGTTCGAGATGCCAAAAGTGCTTGAAATAAAATGACAATGCTTAGTAACAAGATAAAAATTAAACGCTGAATAATTTTTAATGAAGCGTAGTTGGTTAAAAGATATTTTAAAATAAACAAAAATGATAATCCTAAAAAAAGAGATGCATAAGTAGGATGAAGTTTTACGTATTTTTCAAATCCGGTGCGAAAATAAAAATAAAAATCGGGTGAATTGGCTATTTGCTGATACATAGATGCCACAGAACCTTTTTCTAATAAGGAAAAAATTTCAATAAATGTCATCAAAATTCCTATTGCAACAATTAACATGGTTGCAGCAGAAAAAATGAGTTCAATTTTAGTGATTTGTTTTGTTGAAAATTTGAAGGGAGATAAATAAAAAGCAATAGGAAATAACGCTAAACTCATCGATTTTTCCAATAAATAATTAGCCGATGATGAGCCATCAATAACGCACCAAAGAGCCAACAAAATAAACAAAGCAAGTTGAATTCCAAGTTGGAATACCGAAATTCGCTGTGTGGTTTTAAAATGTATAATTCCAAAGATGATAGCAAAAATTACCCAAACACCAATAACCAACGAAGTTATTTTAATGCTAAACAAAGGAAAGCAAGCTAAAATTAATGTTGCAAAAAAATAATATTTACTTGTTTGTTGGGAAACCATGTTGGCTTAAAAATGTTTTAAATTCTTTTCTAAATCGTTCAATACTAAATTTTTCCACATTAGTTTTAAAATCAACAGCATTGAAAGGTGTTTTTAATGCTTCAAAACTACGAATAGATTTTGCAATGCTTTCGGGTGTTTGATGTTCAAAAAACAAGCCTGTTTTTTGCTCTACTACTGTTTCTAGATAACCTCCTTTTTTATAAGCAATAACAGGTGTTCCACACGATTGGGCTTCAATGCTGGTAATTCCAAAATCTTCTTCGGCAGCCAAAATGAACGCCTTGGCTTTTTGCATAGATTGAATAAGTGAAGATTTTTCTACAAAACCAATAAATTCAACATTTTTAGTGGCTAATTGTTTTAATTTTTCTAATTCTGGACCATCGCCCGAAACAATTAATTTAAGTTCTGGTAATTCCGCAAAAGCCTTTACAATCACATCCATTTTTTTGTAAGCAACCATCCGAGCTGAGGTAAAATAGTAGTTGTCTTTTTGCGACTCAAAAGCAAAACTAGTTGTATCAACAGGCGGATAGATTACGGTTGCTTCTCGGTTGTAAATCCGTTTGATGCGTTCTGCAACATAGTGTGAGTTGGTAAGGTAATGCGTGGCTCTGTTGGCGGTTTTTACATCCCATTTCCGAATGTAACTTAAAAAAATTTTGGCAACAGTTCGCTTAAAAAAACCAACGTGCGAAAGGTATTCATCTTCCAAATCCCAAGCATAACGGATAGGGGAGTGGCAATAGCAAATATGTGTTTGATTTTTAGTTGTTTTAATTCCTTTTGCAACTGCATAAGAGGACGAAATAATTAAATCAAACCCCGAAAAATCTAAGCTTTCAATTGCTGTTGGGAAAAGAGGAAAATAATTTCTATATCCATTTTTTGCATTCGGAAATTTTTGTAAAAAAGAGGTGGTACTTTTTCTCCCTCCTAAAATTTCTTCTCGGTCTTTGTCTGATAAAAAATCAATTAAACTAAAAATGGAAACAGCATCAAAACAGTTGATGATTTCTTTAGCCACTTTTTCAGCACCACCATCAACAACCAACCAATCTTGAACAAATGCTACTTTCATTTTTTTATTAATTTTAAAAGTGTTTCCACCCTATTTTTATTTTGATAAAATTCGATTCTTTTTTTAGCTAAAACTTCAAAATCAGAAATATCAATTTTTTCTAATTCATTAATTTTTTTTATAAAATTAGTACTATTATTAAGCTCAAAATAGATTGCTGCTTCTTCACAAACTTCTCTAAAAATGGGGATATCTGAACACAAAATAGGACAATTAAAATACATTGCTTCAATGTTTGGAATACCAAAACCTTCATAAATTGAAGGGTTTATAAACGCAATGGCATTTTTGTAGAGCCAAGCCAATTCATTTGCCGAAGCAGATGAAATGCGTAAAATAGTTGAAGCATCTATTTTTTCGGTTGCCGAAAAACTTTGATGATTACTACCAACAATTACAAGTGTTTTGGTAGGGAAATGTGTTGTAAATTGTTTTTCTACCCAAGCAAAATTTTTACGAGGATTATCGGAACCAACCATTAAATAATACTCATTTTCAATAATTGAACTGTTGGGTGATGTTGGAGAAGCAGTTAGTAAAGCAGCACTTATTTTGTTGGTAAGCACACCAATTTTTGTTGAAGGAAGCTGAAAATAGGCTTCCATTTCTTTTTTTATAGTTTCAGAAACAGTAACCACAACCTTGCTTTTTTTAAGGATGTTGGGGATTAAAAATTGATAAGCCATTTTAAAAACAGGGTCAAACCATTTTTCTTTTCGCATAAAAGCTAAATCATGAACGGTAACAACTTGGTTTCTTATAAAAAGTGGAGCCGTATTGCAAAAATTAAATAAAAACCAGTTTTTTTGCCAAAACAAAAACCAAGGCAAGCTAATTTGTTCCCAAAGATGACCTTTAAAAATACCAATTTGTTTGATGTTTTTGTTTTCCAACGAATAGTTTTTGTTTAATCTGGTTTTTGGAGTAAGCAAAACGATGGTAGAATTTACCTGTAATTCGTTGCAAATTTCTTGAGCAAAAAACTGCACTCCCGTAGGATGTTGGGTAAGAAACCGACCGTTAACAAAAAATACCATCTTTTTTATTGAGCAGCAAAGATAATTAATCGTTTTAGATTAGCATAAGTTTGCAATAGTTCGTTTTTTTATTACTTTGTTTTTAGTAAATCTATCTGTTTTTTTTTAATAGAAGCATATTTATTTCTACATTTGTTTTTTTTTTACCAATAACAAACTAATTATGGAAACTATAGAAATTAAAGACATTAGCCTAAAACAA
>Ga0210039_1001311_pt1 | contig 23350 bp, 17 predicted proteins | sample CryGeyCG2114_250_3_FD_185460 | JGI IMG/M metagenome (GOLD analysis project Ga0210039, IMG submission 185460) | Groundwater microbial communities from aquifer - Crystal Geyser CG17_big_fil_post_rev_8/21/14_2.50 (SPAdes) (version 2) | ecosystem: Environmental > Aquatic > Deep subsurface >...
CAGGCGGTCCAGCAACGCGGCGCGGAAGGCGCCGACATCCGCCGCACCGCAGAAATTGGCGATCCGCGCCACTCCTTCGGCGGTGGCGGGCAGGTCGTGGGTCTGGGCGTCGGCCACCATCTGCAAGCGGTGCTCGACCTCGCGATGCGCGCGGTAAAGGGCGGTCAGCTCGCCCGCCACCTCGGTCGGTATCCAGCCGCTCGACGCCAGCGCCGTGAGGCCACCCACGGTGGTGCGGTCACGCAGGCCGGGGTCGCGCCCGCCCGCGATCAACTGCCGGGTCTGGGTGAAGAACTCGATCTCGCGGATCCCGCCGACCCCCAGCTTGAGGTTGTGGCCTTCGATCACGATCGGTCCGTGCAGGCCACGATGATCGCGGATTCGCAGGCGCATGTCGTGGGCATCCTGGATCGCCGCGAAATCGAGGTGCTTGCGCCACACGAACGGGGTCAGGGTCCGCAGGAACCGCGCCCCCGCCGCCAGATCGCCGCCGCAGGGCCGGGCCTTGATGTAGGCCGCGCGTTCCCAGGTCCGCCCGACGCTTTCATAATAGGCTTCCGCCGCCCCCATCGCCAGGCACACCGGCGTCACCGCCGCATCCGGGCGCAGCCGCAAATCGGTGCGAAAGACATAGCCCTCGCCGGTCAGATCGGACAGCAGCGCCGTCATCCGGCGGGTGACGCGGATGAAGGCGGCGCGGGCCTCGGGCCAGTCGGTGCCGTAGCGGGTTTCGTCGAACAGGCAGATCAGGTCGATGTCCGACGAATAGTTGAGCTCGCGCGCGCCCATCTTGCCCATTGCCAGCACCACCATGCCGGCTGCCGTGGCCGCATCCTGCGGTTGCTGCCCCGGTAGCTTGCCGCGCCGGATCTCGTCGGCCACCAGGCGCTGCAAGGCCAGATCGACCGCCCGGTCGGCCAGTTGCGTCAACGCCGCCGTCACTGCCTCCAGCGGCCAGACCCCGCCCAGATCGGCCAGAGCGGTCAGCAGCGCCACCCGGCGCTTGGCGATGCGCAGGCCGGGGCCAAGCGCCGCGAGGCTCAGACCGGCCAGCGGGTCCAGCACCGCGGCCAGCGCGGCCTCGGGTGCCCCCGCCAGCGCGGCCCGCAGCCACACCGCCTCGCGCGCCATCAGCCCGCGCAGGTAGGGGCTGCACCCGGCGGTGCCGATCAGCAGGGCGCGCAGCTCGGGGGGCAGATCGGCAAAGGTGCTGCCGGCATCGGCCCCGGCCTCGGGATCAAAAGCGATCGGCTGGCGGGTCAGGCGGCTGGCAAAGGGGGCATGGGTCATGGCCTCAGCATGGCCGCGCGCGTCGAAGGGGTCAACCGGCTCAGCAAAAGTGATTGCGGCGGCGCGTCGGCGGCGCAATATCGCGCCAGAGGGAGACCCGTGATGAGCAAAAGTCTGACCCGCGTGAAAGCCGCCCTGCACGCCGCTGGTGTTCCGGACAGCGTGATGGAAATGCCAGGCGAGACCCGCACGGCGCAGCAGGCGGCCGATGCTGCGGGCTGCGCGCTGGACCAGATCGTGAAATCGATCGTGTTTCGCGGCGCTTTGAGCGGCCAGTTGCGGCTGTTTCTGACGGCGGGCGGCAATCAGGTCTGCCCCGACAAGGCCAGCGCCCTGGCGGGCGAGGCTCTGGGGCGGGCCGATGCCGATGCGGTGCGCGCCACCACCGGCTTTGCCATCGGCGGGGTTGCCCCGCTCGGCCACCTGACCCCGCTTCCGACCTGGTTCGATCCGCGCCTGACCGCCTTTCCAATGGTCTGGGCCGCAGCGGGCACCCCGCGCCATATCTTTTCGGTGGCACCCGAGGTGCTGCACCGCCTGACCGGTGCCACCCTGGCCGATTTTGTCAAATAGTCAGCGCCCCGCCGCCGCAGCCCCATGTAAAATTCTTTAACATCCCCCCCTTGAACCCAAGCCCCCCGGTTCCGATCTTGTGCATGTGAAACTCATTCACATCGCACTGAAACCGCATACCGGAGATTGCCGCATGTATACCGCCTCGCCCTCTGCCGCCCCCGGCGGCTTCACCACCTGGCCACGCCGGGCCGCAGCCTGGCTCGATGACCGCGGCAAAGGCGCCTGGATCGCCGCCATGGTGATCGGATTCATCGCCTTCTGGCCGATCGGCCTTGCCCTTCTGGCCTACCTGATCTGGAGCAAACGCATGTTCACCCGCACCGCCTGTGCCTCTCGTCACTTCTCGCGTCACGGCTGTGGCCCGACCAGCAGCGGCAATTCGGCGTTCGACGCCTACAAGGCCGAAACCCTGCGCCGCCTCGAAGAAGAACAGCGCGCCTTCGAAGGCTTCCTGCAACGTCTGCGCGAGGCCAAGGACAAATCCGAGTTCGACGCCTTCATGGATGATCGCGCCAAGGCGGCACGCCCTGCTGCCCCGGAAGCCTCGCCCGCCGCCGGATACTGATCCGGCCCGGATTTCTCCTTTGCCCAAATATCCCACCGGGGTCCGGGGGTGTGAAACCCCCGGCCTCAGTTTATCGCAAGAGACGGCTTGGCGGCGGCGGGATCGCTTGCTAACCTGTGGCCTGATCCCAGCCAGGGCCGGTCATGCGCCACACCCTTCCCATCGCGCCGCAGTTCTACGTCACGGCCCCGCAAGCCTGCCCCTATCTGGACGGGCGGATGGAGCGCAAGCTGTTCACCTCGCTGCAGGGCGAGCACGCGCAAATTCTCAACGACACGCTCTCGAAACAGGGCTTCCGGCGCTCGCAGAACGTGCTTTACCGCCCCACCTGCGCCGAATGTTCTGCCTGCCTGTCGGCCCGCATCCGGGTTGCCGATTTCACCGCTTCGCGCACCCAAAAGCGGGTGGCGCGGCGCAACAGCCACCTGCGGCGCAACGCCACCAGCCCCTGGGCCACCGAAGCGCAGTTCGCGCTGTTCCGGCGCTACCTCGATCACCGCCACGCCGACGGCGGCATGGCCGACATGGACATTTTCGAGTTTTCCGCGATGATCGAGGAAACCCCGATCCGTTCGCGGGTGATCGAATACACCCGCCCGGCCGACCCCAATGAGACCGGACGCCCGTTGTCGGCGGTGTGCCTGACCGATGTCTTCGACGACGGGCTGAGCATGGTCTATTCGTTCTACGACCCGGATCTGGTGGCGCACAGCCTGGGCACCTACCTGATCCTCGATCACATCGAGATCGCGCGCGAGGCTGGCTTGCCGTTCGTCTACCTTGGCTACTGGGTGCCCGGCAGCCGCAAGATGGGCTACAAATCAGGCTTCTCGGCGCTCGAGATCTACAAGGGCGGCCAGTGGCAGGCGATCGGCAATCCCGCCGACCATCACGCCGCGCTGCACCCGCTGTCGGTCGATCCGATCGCCGAGCAGGTGGCGCGCATCAGCCTGCCCGAAACCCGGGTGCCGCGCGACTGACCCCACCTTTCTTGCTGGACCAAATATCCGCGCCGCAGGCATCGGGCCAGTTGGCCCGACCCCGCTTCAGTTTGCCAGCAGCGCGGGCACGATGGTCACCACGCTGGGGAACAGCCACAGCAAGGCCAGCATCAGCACCTGGATGACCACGAACGGCCCGATCCCCCGGTAGATGTGCGCCGTCGTCACCGAAGCCGGGGCCACCCCGCGCAGATAGAACAGGGCAAATCCGAACGGCGGGGTCAGAAAGCTGGTTTGCAGGTTCAAGGTGATCATGATCGTCACCCAGCTTGGGTCCATGGTGCCGCCGTAGATCACCGGGCCGACGATCGGCACCACGATGTAGATGATTTCCAGAAAATCCAGCACGAAGCCCAGCATGAACAACACCAGCATCACGATCACGAAGGCGGTGGCCTCGGAATCGAAGCTGCGCAGGAAATCCTGGATATACTGCTCGCCGCCGAACGAGATCAGCACCAGGTTCAGAATCTGGCTGCCGATCAGGATGGCGAACACCATCGAGGTGATCTTGGTGGTCTCGCGCACCACCGGCGTCAGGACATGGTGGCGCCACAGCAGCCAGCACGAATAAAGCAGACCGAACATCATGAAGGAATAGGCAGCCTGCGCCACCACGAAGGCGATCCACTGCTCGTTCGTGGTCTGCCCCACCCCGACCCGCAGATCGAAGTTGATCCCGACCAGCAGCATGATCACCATCGCGAAGGTGGTCAGGATGATCATCCGGCCCGAGCGTTTCTCGTCCTGCAACTTGCGGTAAGCCGCCAGCAGCAGCGCGCCGCCCGCGCCCAGCCCGGCGGCCGGGGTGGGGTTGGTGATGCCGCCCAGAATCGAGCCCAGCACCCCGACGATCAGCACCAGCGGCGGAAACACCACCCGCACCAGATCGTTCTTGCCCAGCAGGGCCGCGCCGTGACGACAGCCCCACAGCGTGATCGCCAGCGGCAGCGCGATGATCAGCAGGCTGACCCCCGGCGTCATCAGCGGTGCCACGAAAGCCGCATCCGCCAGCAGACCCAGCGCAGCACCCCCCAGCCCGATCCACAGCGGGCGGTGATCCGCCGAAGGCGCAATCCCGCGCGCCGTGGTCATCACCAGCGCCAGCAGCAGAAAGATGGTGGCAATGCCGGTGCCGATCGGGGCCCGGCTGGCCAGGGTGGCGGCCTTGGCGGTGGTAATCTGTTCGGCGGTCAGGGCCTGCGATTTTGCCACCCCACCGGCGGCATTGATCGCAGCCTGCTCGGCCACCGCCTGATCCCATTTTGCCTGACCGTGCAGATCGATCATGCTGGCCTTGCACTGCTCGGGCACGTTGATGCGCAGGCTGGCGGTCTGGCCGGCGTCGGAATAGCTGTCGACGATCACGTCCTGATTGCCGATCAGGCCGACCTGCATCGCCAGAATCATGCCGCCGATCAGCGCAACCGGCACCCCCAGAAACCACAGCGTCGCCTCATGCCGGGTGATCACCTCGCCGGTGGCAGCCCCAAGTTGCACCGCCGGCGCCTTGCTTGGGTTCAGCACCGCAAAGCCGAAGGCATAGACCGCATAAAGCACCGCCAGCAGCACGCCGGGCAGAATCGCCGCCTGAAACAGGGTGCCGACCGACACCACCGCCGCCGATCCCAGCAGCGTCAGCGCATCCGAACAGCCCGCCGCGGCCGCGCGAATTTCCTGCCCGGCGGCGTAAAGGTCGCCCGCCATGGTGCCCAAAAGCACGATCACGATCGACGGCGGGATGATCTGCCCCAGGGTGCCCGAGGCCGCAATCACCCCGGTGGCCAGGGTCGGCGCATAACCTGCCCGCAGCATGGTCGGCAGCGACAAGAGGCCCATCGTCACCACGGTAGCCCCGACGATGCCGGTCGAGGCGGCCAGGAACGCCCCCACGATCACCACCGAAACCGCCAGCCCCCCCGGCAGCGGCCCGAACACCCGCGCCATCGTGGTCAGCAGATCGTTGGCGATGCGCGAGCGCTCGAGCACGATCCCCATCATCACGAACATCAGCACCGCCAGCAGGGTCTCGATCGAGGCCCCGGCAATCACCCGATCATTCATCCGGTTGACAATGAACGAAAGATTGCGGTCCAGCGCGGTTTCCCAGCCATTCGGGAACAGCGGGGCCACGACCGTCGGCAAATCGGGATAGCGGAACGAGCTGATCTCGACCGGCCCCACCCCGGCGGCAATCAGATCCTGATAGGCTTGTGATCCGGTGTCGATCGCGGCATGAACCAGCACCCCGGCACTGTCGAGTGACGCCAGAATGCCAAAGCCGATGATCCCCGCGCCACCCAGCGCAAAGGCCACCGGAAAGCCCGACAGAATGCCGCCAAACAGGCACAACAGCACGATGATCAGGCCGATCTCGACCCCGTCAAGTCCGAACAACATGGTGGTTTCCGTCCCTCAGTTCGTGCCGTGGATGATCGCATCGGTCGATTGCTCGCCGGGTTTGTCGCGGTCTTGATACCTGCCTTCGCTTTCCCGACCCTCGCGCAACTCCAAGAGCGAGCGGTAGAAGAACGCCACGGCTTGCACGAACACCAGCGCAGCAAAGGTCACCAGCAGGATCTTGAACAGAAAATAGGCGTCAAAGCCGTTGGGCGAAAAGCCGATGGTTTCGACATTCCACTTCATCAGCTTGGATTTGCGCAACAGGGCGTCGAGCGTGTCCGAAGCCGAGACCTTGGGCGTGATCAGGCTGCGCCACATGAAGAACCAGGCAAACAGCCAGGTCATCATCGACCCGGTCATCATGAACAGCACCGACCCCGCCATGTCGATCATCTTGCGGGCGCGATAGCTGACATTGGAATACACGAGATCAACCCGCACATGCCCGCCCTGCACAAACGTGTAGGTCACGCACAGGGTGACGATCATCGCGTTGTAAAGCTTCAATTCTTCCGACCACCAGCTCAGATCGTGACTGACCAGCGTCAGCTTGTTCCACAACGGGTAGCCGAACGGGGCAAAGGGGCCGAACTCGATCACCGCGACGCGGAAGATGCGTTGCAGGAAGATGATCATGATCTGCTGCACCACCATCACCAGCCCGATCCAGGCCACGGTGCGACCCAGGGCGTTGGCAAAGCCTTCCAGCCCGCGCACCACGCCCCACATCACCCCCGGCCGCCATAGCCCGACCGCAGTCAGGACCAGCAGGATCGTCAGGATCACGAAAAACAGCTCGGACGAGGCCCCATAGTAGATGAAACGCGCCATCGCCTCGGGGTTCGACCAGTCAAGCCAAAGCGACGGCTGGCTGATCGCGCGCCAGAAGTGCACGAATGCCAGGCCGATGTTTTCGCCAACCGATGCGATGCCGCCAAGCATTGCCAATCCCCCATCCCGCTTCGGCGCTTCTGCCGATACATGAAACCCCCGGCCCGAAAGCCGGAGGAGATGTGTCTCTCAAAGGATGGGCCTCAGCCCAGGGTGCGGTCGCGCTGCACGGTATAGTCGCCATCCGACAGCTTCAGCCAGGCCGACGACGATTTCATCGAGGCCATGACGCTGTCGTAAACCCGCTTGTAAAGCTCGTCGCCCATGTTTTCCTGATGGACCTCGTCGGCGGCCCTGGCAAAGGCATCCCAGACCGAATCCGGGAATTTCAGGGTTTTCACGCCCGCCGCCTGCAACCGGGTCAGTGCGGCCCCGTTGTTGGTCAGGAATTGCGCCAGGTTCCACTGGTTGGCTTCGCCCGCCGCGATCTCGATGATCTTTTGCTGCGCCGGGGTCAGACCGTCGAACACGTCACGGTTGGTCGCCAGCGACAGACCAGCGCCGGGCTCGTGGAAACCGGCGGTGTAGTAGAACTTGGTGATTTCCTGGAAGCCGGCTTTTTCGTCCGCCCAGGGTCCGATCCATTCGGTGCCGTCGATCGCCCCCGACGACAGCGCCTGATAAACCTCGCCGCCGGGCAGGTTCTGCACCGAAGCACCGAGCTTGCCCAAAGCCTTGCCGCCAAGGCCGGGCATGCGGAACTTCAGCCCGTTGAAATCTTCCGGCCCGGTGATTTCCTTGCGGAACCAGCCCCCGGCCTGCGCCCCGGTATTGCCGGCCTCGAACGACTTGAGGCCGAAAATCTGGCCCAGCTCGTCGTGAAACTCCATCCCGCCGCCATGGTAATACCAGTTCGCCAGCTCTTGCGCCGTCATGCCCATCGGCACTGCGGTAAAGAAGGCATAGGCCGGGTGTTGCCCGACAAAGTAGTAATCGGCGCCATGATACATGTCGGCCTGACCCGAGGTCACGGCGTCGAACACTTCAAACGCCCCGACCAGCTCGCCCGCAGCCTTGAGATCAATGGTCAACTGGCCATCGGTCATTGCGGTGATCGTATCGGCCGTGCGTTGCGCGGCATCATGCACGCCCGCCAGGCCGCGACCCCAGGTCGTGACCAGCGTCAGGGTGCGCTTGCCCTGCGCATACATCGGTGCGGCAAGGCTTGCCGCCGCCGCAGCGGTAACGCCGCCAATCGCAGCCTTCGTCAAGAACGAACGACGATCCATTCAGTGCTCCTCCCTAGAGATATTGCCCGCCCACTCGCATCGGACAGGTCGTTGACGTGGCGCGACGTTAGCGGCACGCGCGGCGTCGGAAAATACCAATAACTACGTAGATCGGGCGGAAACTGCCGCTCTAACTCGCTATCTGGTAATTTTTTCTTACCTCTTTGGTCTTTTTTGCGCTCACCTGCCACCACGATTGACGCCACCGCGATCCCGCCGCATCGTGCGATTCGTCCCCGTCGGGCAGAAAGTCGGCATGAGCGAGGCCAATCAATTCAGGCGCGCGCGCATCGCGTTGAGCTATGGCCAGAAGGTGTTCCTGCTGGCCACCCTGCCGCTTGTGCTGGCGATGGCGGGGCTGTCGCTGCTGGTCGCGCACGAGGCGCGGTTGATGGCGGAAAACGAGATCGCGGTGCTGGAGGATCAGTTGATCGCCGCCAAGAAGGCCGAGCTGCGCAACTACCTGTCGATCGCGCGCACCGCCTTCGGCCCGATCTACGGCAACGCCCTGCCCGATGACGAAGGTGCCAAGCGCCGGGTGATGCAGATTCTGGCCGCCATGACCTACGGCAGCGACGGCTTCTTTTTCGTCTATGATTACGACGGCAACAATCTGGTCAGCCCGCGTCAGACCTGGCTGATCGAGCGCAACTGGGCCGGGATGCGCGATAGTGAAGGCACTCCGGTGGTGGATCGGCTGATCGAACTGGCGCGCCAGGGGGCCGACTATCACAGCTATGTCTGGCCCAAACCCTCGACCGGCAGCGAGGGCCGGATGATCGCGTCGGTGATCGGGTTGCAGGACTGGCGCTGGGCGGTGGGCACCGGGGTGTTCATCGACGATGTGCTGGGCTCGGTCGCCGCCGCCCGCGCCGAAACCGAGGCCCGGGTGCGCCGCACGTTCTTTTATATCGGGGCGATTACCGGGGCGGCGGTGCTGCTGGTGTTCGGCTCGGGCATGGTGCTCAACATCCACGAGCGCCGCCTGGCCGATGCCAAGCTCAAGGCCCTGACCCAGCGGGTGTTCGACACCCAGGAAGAGGAACGCTCGCGCATCGCGCGCGAGTTGCACGACAGCATCAGCCAGATTCTGGTGGGGGTGCGCTATGTGCTGGAACTGGCGCGCCGCCGCCTGAGCACCGGCGACGCGCGGGCCGGCGACAGCCTCAATTCCGCGATCGAGCACCTCAACAGCGCAAGTCAGGAGGTGCGCCGGATCAGCCACGATCTGCGCCCCAGCGTGCTCGACGATCTGGGCCTTGGCCCGGCCTTGCAGGCGCTGACCGAAAACTTTGCCAAACGCACCGGGATCGCGGTCGAATTCGAAACCGTGGTGTTCCGCAACCGTCTGGACCAGGACGCCAAGATCGCGCTTTACCGCATCGCGCAAGAGGCGCTGACCAATATCGAACGCCATTCGGGGGCAACCAGGGTGGCGCTGCTGGTGCGCGGCACCAAGGCGGGGGCGGTGCTGCGGATCGAGGACAACGGGCGCGGCCTGCCCGATGGTCGCCACACGAACCCGGGCCTTGGCCTGCGCAACATGGCCGAACGGATGGAGCGCCTTGACGGCAGCCTGCGCATCCAGTCAACCCGCACCGGCACCCTGATCGAGGCGGTGGTGCCGCTGACCCACATGCTGCCACCCACCGACGCGAGGAAAACAACCGCATGACCCCCAAGACCCGCGTGCTGATCGTCGATGACCACCCGATGGTGGTCGAGGGCATCCGCGCCATTCTGGAAACCTACGACGACATCGAGATTGCGGGCACCCTCGGGAATGGCCGCGAGGCGATTGATCAGGTCGAAGCCCTCGCCCCCGACGTGATTCTGCTCGATCTCAACATGCCGGTGGTCGGCGGCCTGACCGCGACCGAAATGATCCTTGAACGCCGCCCCGATACCCGCATCCTGATCTTGTCGATGCATGACAGCCCGGAATACATCTCGACCGCGCTCAGCCACGGCGCAATGGGTTATGTGCTGAAGGATGTGCCGACCGAAGAGGTCAAGCTGGCGATCGACCGGGTGATGGCGGGCCAGCGCTATCTGTGCACCGGAGCGGCCGCCTCGCTGCGCCCGGCCACGACCGGCGGCCACGAGCCGCTGACCTCGCGCGAGCAGACCATCCTCTTGGAACTGGCGCAGGGCCGCTCGAACCGCGACGTGGCGCTGGCGCTCGACATTTCGGTGCGCACGGTCGAGACCCACCGCAAGAACATCAAGCGCAAGCTCGGCATCGCCTCGACCGCCGGCCTCACGCGCTACGCGCTGGAGCACGGGGTGTTGCAGGGCACCGGGACCGGGCTGTGAGCGCACGCTCATCAAGCCCTGCCGGGCTTTCTTCGCGAGGCCCGGCTTTCTTCGCGAGGCCCGGCTTTCTTCGCGAGGCCCGGCTTTCTTCGCGAGGAATGACCGGCAGGGAATGACGAGCGCGGCGCTTGGCGGTCTGGGTCGCGGTGCGGGTGAAATTGCATAAGTTTCTTTACCGAGGCATTTCCAGCAATATTCGCTCGAAAATCGCACCCCCTGCGACAGATTGCAGTCCGATTTGCCGTTGACGCCCCCGCCGCCCCGCCCTAAGGTCCGCCGCAGTCGAAGGGGGCGGGCATGCGTGACCTTGTGGTAATCGCGGGAATATGGTGCATGGGCCGGTAACGGTTGACCCCCAAGGTTCCCCTGCGCCCCCGCCTGATCCCGGGGGCTTTTTGTTGGCCGAAGGCACCGCGTCGGCGGTGGAAGGAAGAAGACGATGACCAAGGCAACGACCCGGACGATGACCGGCGCGGAGATGGTGGTTCAGGCCCTGAAGGATCAGGGCGTCGAGGTGGTGTTCGGCTACCCCGGCGGCGCGGTGCTGCCGATCTATGACGCGATCTTTCAGCAAAACGACATCCGCCACATTCTGGTGCGCCATGAACAGGCGGCGGTGCACATGGCCGAGGGCTATGCCCGCTCGACCGGCCGACCCGGTGTGGTGATCGTGACCTCTGGCCCCGGTGCCACCAATGCCGTCACCGGCCTGACCGATGCCCTGATGGACTCGATCCCGGTGGTGGTGCTGTCGGGCCAGGTGCCGACCTTCATGATCGGCACCGACGGCTTTCAGGAAGCCGATACCGTGGGCATCACCCGGCCCTGCACCAAGATGAACTGGCTGGTCAAGGATACCGCGCGGCTGAGCGGAGTGATCCATCAGGCGTTCCATGTCGCCACCCACGGCCGCCCCGGCCCGGTGCTGGTCGATATCCCGAAAGACGTGCAGTTTGCGACCGCCGACTACACCGCCAAGCCCGACGCGGCAGTGGCGCATTACCAACCGCAGGTGCAGGGCGACAGCGCCGCGATCGAGCGGCTGGTCGAACTGATGGAAACCGCCGAGCGCCCGGTGTTCTACACCGGTGGCGGGGTGATCAACTCGGGCCCCGAGGCCAGTCGGCTGTTGCGTGAGCTGGTGGCGGAGACCGGGTTTCCGATCACCTCGACCCTGATGGGGCTGGGGGCCTATCCGGCCAGCGGCAAGGCCTGGCTGGGGATGCTCGGGATGCACGGGCTTTATCAGGCCAACCTCGCGATGCACGGCTGCGATCTGATGATCAATGTGGGCGCGCGGTTCGACGACCGCATCACCGGCCGGATCAAGGACTTCAGCCCGCATTCGACCAAGGTGCACATCGACATCGACCCGTCGTCGATCAACAAGGTGATCCATGTCGATGTGCCGATCATCGGCGATGTCGCCAACGTGCTGGCTGCGGCGCTGGCGCTGTGGCGGGCGCGCGGCAGCCGTGCCAATACCGGGGCGCTGGCCAAGTGGTGGCAGCAGATCGACGCATGGCGGGCACGCGACTGCCTGGGCTTCAAGGGCTCGGACAAGGTGATCAAGCCGCAATACGCCTTGCTGCGGCTGGAAGCCCTGACCCGCGGGCGCGATCGCTACATCACCACCGAGGTCGGCCAGCATCAGATGTGGGCGGCGCAGTATCTGCGCTTCGATGACCCGAACCGCTGGATGACCTCGGGCGGGCTCGGGACCATGGGCTACGGCTTTCCGGCCTCGATCGGGGTGCAGGTGGCACATCCCGACGCGCTGGTGATCAATGTCGCGGGCGATGCAAGCTGGCTGATGAACATGCAGGAAATGGGCACCGCGATGCAGTTCCGCACGCCGGTCAAGCAGTTCATCCTCAACAACGAGCGCCTCGGCATGGTGCGCCAGTGGCAGCAGTTGCTGCATGGCGAGCGCTACAGCCAGAGCTGGTCGGAAAGCCTGCCCGATTTCGTGAAACTGGCCGAGGCCTTCGGGGCCAGGGGGGCGCAGGTGACGGACCCTGCCCACCTCGATGCCGCGATCCTTCAGATGATCGATTCGGATGGCCCGTTCATCCTCGACTGTCGGGTGGAAAAGCACGAGAACTGCTATCCGATGATCCTGTCGGGCAAGCCGCACAACGAAATGGTGATGGGCGAGGCCGAGGGCGTGATCGGTGCCAAGGGCGCGGTGCTGGTGTAGGGTGGGCAGAGCGGGGGTTTTGCACCCCCCGGCGTCGCCACGGGCGACGCGTTCCCCGCTGAAAATAGTCCACTGGACTATTTTCCGGGCGCGTGTCACCCCGCAGGATATTTGGACCAATGAGAAAGGCGCAGGCATGACCCGGCTCAATATCAAGAAAGGCTCGACCAGCCACTCGGCCTACGAGCTGCGCGACCCCAATGCCGAACTGATCGAGACCCATACCCTGGCGGTGCTGGTCGATAACGAAAGCGGCGTGCTGGCGCGGGTGATCGGGCTGTTTTCGGGCCGGGGCTACAACATCGAAAGCCTGACGGTGGCCGAGGTTGATCATCTGGGGCATCTGAGCCGGATCACGGTGGTGACCAGCGGCACGCCGCAGGTGATCGAGCAGATCAAGGCACAACTGGCGCGAATCGTGCCGGTGCACGAGGTCCATGACCTGACGGTGGAAGGCCCTTCGGTGCAGCGCGAGCTGGCGCTGATCAAGGTGGCGGGGCGCGGCGAGTCGCGGATCGAGGCGCTGCGTCTGGCCGAGATCTTCCGCGCCAACGTGGTGGACAGCACGCTGGAAAGTTTCGTGTTCGAGATGACCGGCACCTCGGAAAAGATCGACGCCTTTGCCGATCTGATGCGCCCGCTGGGCTTGCGCGAAATTGCGCGGACCGGGGTGGCGGCGCTGTCGCGCGGGGTGTGAGGGCGCGTCAGCGGCCCTGAAAGCGGGGGGCACGTTTTGCGAGGAAGGCGCTGACCCCTTCGCGAAAATCGCTGGTGCGGCCACAGTCGCCCTGCAACCGGGCCTCCAGCGCAAGCTGGGTGCCTAGGTCGTTCTCGAAGCTGGCGCGCAGCGCGGTCTTGACGGCGCGGTAGGCGGCGGTCGGGCCGGTCGCAAGGGCGGCGGCGCGGGTGCGCCAGTGCGCCGCAAAGCCTTCGTCGGGCACCGCCTCGTAGATCATCCCCCAAGCGGCGGCTTGCGTTGCCGTGATCTGATCGGCGAACAGCGCCGCCCCCATCGCCCGCGCCACCCCGATCTGGCGCGGCAGCCAGTAGGTGCCGCCGGCGTCGGGGATCAGGCCGATCCGGGTGAAGGCCTGAATGAAGCTGGCGCTCTCAACGGCGATCACCACATCCGCCGCCAGCGCGAGGTTCGCCCCCGCCCCTGCCGCCGCGCCGTTCAACGCCGCAATGGTCGGGATCGGGCAATCGTAGATCGCGTGCAGCAAAGGCTCGTATTCCTCGCGCAGGATGCGTTCCATGTCGAGCGGGCCGATCGCAGTGGTATCGCCCAGATCCTGCCCCGAGCAGAACGCCCGCCCGGCGCCGGTCAGCACCAGCACCCGCGCCGAGGCACCGACATCCACGACCGCCGCCAGCAGCTCGGCCCGCATCTGCGAGGAAAGCGCGTTCATCACCTCGGGGCGGTTGAGGGTGATCAGGCCAATCTCATCGGCCACGGATACCGTGATGGTCTGATACGCCATGGTGCCCCCGCTTGCTGATGCTGCCACCTTAGCGGCGGGCGGCCGCAACGAAAGCGCAACCCCGCGTCACGAGCGCAGGATTTCCTCGAGCCGCGCCTTTTCCTCGTTTGAGAGATCGACCACCGTGGGCTCAAAGGTATCGCGGCGGCGGCGCAGATAGATCAGCGCGCCGCCCAGCCCGGCCAGCAGCATCGCCGGGCCGGCCAGCCAGAGGATCAGGTTCGAGCCGGTGGCGGTTGGGTTCAGCAGCACATATTCGCCGTAACGATCAACCAGGAAGGCCACCGCCTGCGCATCGCTATCGCCCGCCACCAGCCGCTCGCGCAGCAGCAGGCGCAGATCGCGCGCCAGTTCGGCGTTGGAATCGTCGATGTTCTCGTTGCGGCAGACCAGACAGCGCAAGCCCTGGCTCAAGGTGCGGGCGCGGGCCTCCATTGCGGCATCGGGCAGCACTTCGTCGGGTTGCACCGCCAGGGTGGGGGTGGCGGTCAGCAGCAGGGCCAGAACGGCGAACAGGGGGGCGCGCATCCCCCTACTCCGCCGCAACAGCGGTGGCGGCGACGCGGCGCGACCCGGCCGCAACCCGGTAGCGCCGGTCGGACAGACTGAGCAGCCCACCCAGCGCCATGATGATCGCCCCGCCCCACAGCCAGTTGGCAAACGGCTTGACATAGCTGCGCACCGCCCAACTGCCATCATCCTGCGGATCGCCGATCACCAGATAGATGTCGCGCAGCAGACCGTAGTCGATCCCGGCCTCGGTGGTGGGCATGCCCTGCACCGCATAGACCCGCTTTTCGGGATGCACGGTGGCGACCACGCGACCGCCCCGCGCGGCGGTCATTTCCGCCACGGTCGAGCTGTAGTTCGGCCCCTGTTCCTGATTGACCGAGACCAGCGTGATCTCGTAAGCCCCCAGCGGGAAGCTGCCGCCCACCGGCACGGTGCGGATATCCTCGATTGCCCAGGCGTTCATCGCGCAGACCGCGAACAGGGTGATGCCAAGCCCGGCATGGGCGGTCGATTTGCCCCAGTCGGCGCGCGGCAGGCGGGCAAGGCGGCCCAGCCGCGCCCCGATCGAGCCGCGCCCGGTGCGCAGCGCCAGATCGGTCAGAGCGCCAAACACCACCCAGGCTCCCAGCACCGCGCCCACCGGCCCCAGCGCCGAGCGCCCGGTCTGCACCGCAAAGGCCAGCCCCCCCAGCGCCAGTGCCAGCACCAGCACCGGCAGCAGCGGGCGCATGCCACGGGCCAGATGCGCCCGCTTCCACGGCAGCACCGCCCCCAGCGGCATCAGCAGCGCCAGCACCACGAAGAACGGCGAGAAGGCGGCGTTGAAGAACGGTGCCCCGACCGACAGCTTGCGCGCCCAGGCCAGTTCGGCCACCAGCGGCCAGATCGTGCCGGTGAACACCACGAAACACGCGACCGCCAGCAACAGGTTGTTGGCCACCAGCGCCGCTTCACGACTGACCATCGCGAACAGCCCCTTGGCTTCCAGCGCCGACGAGCGCGCAGCAAACAGCGTCAGCGCGCCACCCATGAACACCCCGAGGATCATCAGGATGAACACCCCGCGCTCGGGGTCGTTGGCAAAGGCATGAACCGAGGTGATGACCCCCGAGCGCACCAGAAAGGTGCCGATCAGCGAAAAGCCGAAGGCCAGAATCGCCAGCAGGATGGTCCAGCTTTTCAGCGCCTCGCGCTTTTCCACCACGATCGAGGAATGCAGCAGGGCGGTGGCGATCAGCCAGGGCATGAACGAGGCGTTCTCGACCGGATCCCAGAACCAGAACCCGCCCCAGCCCAGCTCGTAATAGGCCCACCACGACCCCAGCGCGATACCGATGGTCAGGAAGATCCACGCGGCCAGGGTCCAGGGGCGCACCCAGCGGCCCCAGGCGGCATCGACCCGACCCTCGATCAGGGCGGCAATGGCGAAGGAAAACGCCATGCTCAGCCCGACGTAGCCAAGGTAAAGAAAGGGCGGGTGGAAGGCGAGGCCGGGGTCTTGCAGCAGCGGGTTCAGGTCATTGCCGTTGAATGGCGGTGTCACCAGCCGCAAAAACGGGTTCGAGGTGATTAGCATGAAGGCCAGAAACGCCACCCCGATCATCGCCTGCACCGACAGCACCCGCGCTTTCAGGGTGGGCGGCAGGTTGCCGCCGAACAGCGCCGCCGAGGCCCCGAACACCGAGAGAATCATCACCCACAGCAGCAACGAGCCCTCGTGGTTGCCCCACACCCCCGCCACCTTGTAAAGCATCGGCTTGTCGGTGTGCGAGTTCAGCACCACCAGCCGCACCGAAAAATCCGAGGTCACGAACGCATAGGTCAGCGCCGCAAAGGCGATGCCGATCAGCATCACCTGCGTGATCGCGGCCGGTTCCGCCACCGCCATCCAGCCCGCCCAGCGCTTGTGCGCGCCGATCAGCGGCACGGTGGCCTGAATCAGCGCCACGGCAAAGGCCAGCACCAGGGCAAAATGTCCAAGCTCTACGATCATCGGGGTTTCCTGTTCGCTGTGTCGCGGTGAGCATAGGGGAAAAATCGGCGCGGGCCAATGGCCGAGTGCGCCGCATCGGCACGGCTCGCGCGGGCGTGATCAGCGGCGGCGTGATCAGCGCCGCCCGGCCTTGCGGGTGGTCAGCAGCAGGTTGGTCTCCGAGGTGGTCACCCCTTCAAGGCTGCGGATGCGGGCGATCACCTCGTCGAGCTCGGGCAGGGTGGCGGTGCCGATCTCGGCGATCAGATCCCATTTGCCGTTGGTGGTATGCACCGCCTGCACTGCGGGCAGGCCGGTCAGCCGCGCCGTGATGCGCTCGGCACCGCGGCCCTCGATGCCGATCAGCATCAGCCCGCGCACCGGCGAGGCGGTGACATCGCCGCGCGTCAGCACCGTAAAACCGGCTATCTCGCCGCGCGCTGCCAGCCGCTCCATCCGGGCGCGCACCGTGGCGCGGCTTAGCCCCAGCCGAAGTGCAAGGTCCGACAGGGCGGCGCGGCCATCGCGGCGCAGCTCGGCAATCAGGCGGTGGTCGGTATCGTCCATCATGGTCAGTTGCCTTGCCGTTTTGCGCATGTGTTGGCCCATATCGACAATAACAATGCTAGGATTCGCCGCAAGCCGGATAAAGTCTATCGGGCGAAGGAGAACGCCATGGCCAACACCATTCTCATCGGTGCCCCGATCGACAGCGGCCAGCGCCACCTTGGCTGCCTGATGGGGCCCGCCGCCTACCGGGTGGCCGGAATCGTGGCGACCATCCGCGATCTGGGGCACGGGGTGGAAGATTGGGGCGATCTGGCTTTGGGGCGGCTGCAACCGGCCGTCAGCCCCAATCCGGCGGTGCACTCGCTGCCCGAAACCCGGTTCTGGACCGAGGCGCTGACTGCCAAAACCGACGCGGCCCTGACGGCGGGCGGCATGCCGATCGTGCTGGGCGGCGATCACAGCCTGGCGCTTGGCTCGGTTGCAGGCGCGGCCACCTTTGCCGCGCGCCATCACCGCCCGCTGTTCTTGCTCTGGCTTGATGCCCACACCGATTTCCACACCCCCCTGACCACCACCAGCGGCAACCTGCACGGCACCCCGGTGGCCTACATCGCCGGGCGCGAGGGCTTTGACGGCCTGCCTCCCTTCCCCGCCCCAATCCCGGCCGAACGCATCTGCCTTTACGGCATCCGCTCGGTTGACCCCGCCGAACATGCTGCCCTGCTGGAACGCGACATCGCGATCAACGACATGCGGGTGCTCGACGAGCGCGGCATCGTCGCCCCCCTGCGCGAGTTTCTGGCGCGGGTGGCCGCAGTTGGCGGGATGCTGCATGTCAGCCTTGATGTCGATTTTCTCGACCCCGCGATTGCCCCCGCCGTCGGCACCACGGTGCCCGGCGGCACCACCTTCCGCGAGGCCCATCTGGTGATGGAACTGCTGCACGAGTCGGGTCTTGTGAGCTCGCTTGATCTGGTCGAACTGAACCCGTTTCTCGACGATCGCGGCCGCACCGCGCGCCTGATGGTCGATCTGGTGGCCAGCCTGATGGGCCGCAAGGTGTTCGACCGCCCAACCCGGAGCCACCCATGACCCTGAACCTGGTGCCCTTCGTCAGCGTGGACAAGATGATGCAACTGGTGCTGCACCTTGGCATCGAGCGCGTATTGTGCGACCTGGCTGCCGAGCTTGAGGCTGATTTCAGGCGCTGGCCGGACTTCGACAAGACCCCGCGGGTGGCCAGCCACTCGGAGGTGGGTGTGATCGAACTGATGCCCACATCCGACGGTGAAACCTACGGCTTCAAATATGTCAACGGCCACCCGGCCAACATGAAGAAGGGGCTGCAAACCGTCACCGCCTTTGGCCTGCTGGCCGATGTCGCGACCGGCTATCCGCTGCTCTTGTCGGAAATGACCATCCTGACCGCGCTGCGCACCGGGGCCACCTCGGCCATGGTGGCGCGCTACCTTGCCCCCAAGGGCGCGCGCGTGATGGCGATCATCGGCAACGGCGCGCAGTCGGAATTCCAGGCGCTGGCGTTCAAGGCGATCTGCGGCATCACCGAGGTGCGGCTTTACGACATCGACCCCGCCGCCACCCGCAAATGCGCCGCCAACCTTGCCGGGCGCGGACTGACGGTTGTGCCCTGCACCACACCCGAAGCGGCGATCCTTGGGGCTCAGATCATCACCACCATCACCGCCGACAAGCACTGCGCCACCATCCTGACCGACAACATGGTCGGTGCCGGGGTGCATATCAACGCGGTCGGCGGCGATTGCCCCGGCAAGACCGAACTGGCGCGCGACATCCTGCTGCGGGCCGAGATCTTTGTCGAATACCCGCCCCAGACCCGGATCGAGGGCGAGATCCAGCAACTGCCCCCCGATCATCCGGTGACTGAGCTGTGGCAGGTGATGACCGGCAGGATGGCAGGCCGAACCAACCCCCGCCAGATCACCCTGTTCGATTCCGTGGGCTTTGCGATCGAGGATTTTTCGGCCCTGCGCTACGTGCTGCGTCAGATCAGGGGCACCGCGTTCTACGATGATCTCGACATGATCGCCGACCCCGACGACCCGCGCGATCTGTTCGGCATGATCCAGCGCGCCGCAAGGTAAGACCGAACCACCGGGCCGCTCATCGCCCGTGACCGGCCTCTTCGCTACAGCGAGAAGCGACCGCAGGAAGGGCCGAGCGGCCCGCCGCTGCGGTCGCTTTCGATTGCACCCCATATCCGCGATGGTCTATATCTGCGGCACCCAAATATTGAGGCTGCTCTCAAGCCCAGCCAGAAAGTGCCTGCGCCGTGACCGATCATCCCCAAGACCCCGACAGCCCCGGGGAAGTTCCGCCGCATTCGGGCTTTGCCGGGCCGCAGGTGTCGATCTCGGAAGAGATGAAGACCGCCTATCTCGACTACGCGATGAGCGTGATCGTGTCGCGCGCCATTCCCGATCTGCGCGACGGGCTGAAGCCGGTGCACCGCCGCATCCTGTTCGCGATGAACGAGACCGGCAACACCTTCGACAAACCCTACCGCAAATCGGCCCGCCCGGTGGGCGACACGATGGGGAAATATCACCCCCACGGCGACGCCTCGATCTACGACGCGCTGGTGCGGATGGCGCAGCCGTTCTCGATGTCGCTGAAACTGCTTGACGGGCAGGGCAACTTTGGCTCGATGGATGGCGACAGCGCCGCCGCCATGCGCTACACCGAAGTGCGGATGGACAAGCCTGCGGCTTTTCTGCTGGCCGACATCGACAAGGACACGGTTGATTTCCAAGACAATTACGACGGCAAGGACCGCGAGCCCAAGGTTCTGCCGGCCCGGTTCCCGAACATGCTGGTCAACGGCGCGGGTGGCATTGCGGTCGGCATGGCGACCAACATTCCGCCGCACAATCTGGGCGAGGTGATCGACGGCACCCTGGCGCTGATCGCCGACCCCGACCTGACGGTCGAGCAACTGATGGAATTCATCCCCGCCCCTGACTTCCCGACCGGGGCGCTGATCCTGGGCCGCGGCGGCGCGCGCAAGGCCTACCTTGAAGGCCGCGGCTCGGTGATCATCCGCGCCCGCACCCGGATCGAGGAGCTGCGCAAGGACCGCTTTGCCATCGTCATCGACGAGATCCCCTATCAGGTCAACAAGGCCCGGATGATCGAGATCATCGCCGAACAGGTGCGCGAGAAAAAGATCGAGGGCATCGCCCACGTCCAGGACGAATCCGACCGGATCGGGGTGCGGGTGGTGATCGAACTCAGGCGCGACGCTACCGCCGACGTGGTGCTGAACCAGCTTTACCGCTTTACCCCGATGCAGACCTCGTTCGGCTGCAACATGCTGGCCCTGAACGGGGGGCGCCCCGAGCAACTGACGTTGCGTGATTTTCTGGCCCATTTCATCACCTTCCGCGAGGAAGTGGTGGCGCGACGCACCGCGTTCGAGCTGCGCCGCGCGCGCGAGCGGGCGCATGTGCTGTGCGGCCTTGCGGTGGCGGTGGCCAATGTCGATGAGGTGGTGGCGACCATCCGCGCCTCGGCCGACCCGGCCGAAGCCCGCGCGCGGCTGATGACACGGCGCTGGCCTGCGGGCGAGATCATTCCCTATATCCGGCTGATCGACGACCCCACCCACAAGATCAACGACGACGGCACCTATAACCTCAGCGAGATTCAGGCCCGCGCCATTCTCGACCTGCGCCTGCAACGCCTGACCGCGATGGGGGTCAGGGAAATCACCGACGAGTTGCAGGAACTGGCGGGGAAAATCCGGGACTATCTCGAAATTCTGGGCAGTCGCGACCGGATCATGGCGATCATCGCGGCCGAGTTGCGTGAAGTGCGGGCGGCGTTTGCCGTGCCACGCCGCACCGAGATCGTCGATTGGTCGGGCGACATGGAAGACGAAGACCTGATCGAGCGCGAGGACATGGTGGTGACCATCACCTCGGGCGGCTACATCAAGCGCACCCCGCTGGCCGAATTTCGCGCCCAGAACCGCGGCGGCAAGGGTCTGGCGTCGATGGCGACCAAGCAAGACGATGTGGTGACCACCCTGTTCGTCGCCAACACCCACACCCAGCTTTTGTTCTTCACCACCGACGGCATGGTTTACAAGCTCAAGTGCTGGCGCCTGCCGCTGGCCGGGCGCCAGGCCAGAGGCAAGGCGATCATCAACCTGTTGCCGATCGCACTTGGGGTCTCGATTGCCGCCCTGATGCCGGTCGATGCGCCGGAAGCCGAGTGGGACGACTTGCAGATCGTGTTTGCCACCTCGGACGGCGACGTTCGGCGCAATGCGCTGTCGGATTTTGCCAATGTCATGCGCAACGGCAAGATCGCGATGAAACTGCCCGATGGTGTGCTGCTGGTCGATGCAAGGATTGCCGACGCGGGCGACGACGTGATGCTGGTCACCGCGCTGGGCCGCGCGATCCGCTTTGCCTCGACCGCTGTGCGGGTGTTCAAGGGCCGCGATTCGACCGGGGTGCGCGGCATTCGGCTGGGGGCGGGCGACAAGGTGGTGTCGATGGCGGTGATCCGGCATTTCGAGGCCAATCCCGAGGAACGGGTGGCCTACCTCAAGCAGCGCCGCGCGGTGGCGGGGGCGCTGGATGACGGGGCCGAAGCCGACGAGGATGAAGAGCCGATCGAGGCCGGGCAACTTTCGCCCGAACGCTACGGCGAAATGTCGGCGCGCGAAGACCTGATCCTGACGATCACCGAACAGGGCGCGGGCAAGCTGTCGTCAAGCCACGATTACCCGGTGCGCGGGCGCGGCGGCATGGGGGTCAAAGCGATGGACGGGGCGATGCGGGGCGGGCGGCTGGTCGCGAGTTTTCCGGTCGAAGCGTCGGATCAGATCATGCTTGCGACCTCGACCGGGCAGTCGATCCGGGTGCCGGTCGATCAGATCAGCTTCCGCTCGCGGGCGGCGGGCGGGGTGCGGGTGTTCAACACCGGCAAGGACGAACTGGTGGTCTCGGTCGCCCGGGTGGCCGATCAGGGCGAGACCGAGTGACGGCGGCCAAGCCGGGGGGCTGCTTGCCCCCCGGACCCCCCAGGGATATTTTTACCAGTGAGAAAGCCGAGGTGGCGGGATGGCCCGTCGGTGGTTTCTCAGGGATAGTTCCATGCCGGTTCTGAACATTGTTGGCGGCGGCATGGCCGGATCGGAGGCCGCCTGGCAGGCGGCGCAGATGGGGGTGCCGGTGGTGATCCACGAGATGCGCCCATCGGTCGGCACCTTTGCCCACCGCACCGGCGATTTTGCGGAAATGGTATGCTCGAACTCGTTGCGCTCGGACGATGACGAGCGCAACGCGGTGGGGCTGCTGCATTGGGAAATGCGGGCGGCGGGTGGGTTGATCATGGCCGAGGCCGAGGCGCACCGCCTGCCCGCCGGGGGGGCGCTGGCGGTGGACCGCGATCCGTTTGCCGCTGCCGTGACCGCGCGGCTGCGGGCCCATCCGCTGATCTCGACCGTGCTGGGCGAGGTGACCGGGTTGCCGTCGGACGGGCACTGGATCATCGCCACCGGCCCGCTGACCTCGGACGCGCTGGCGCGCAGTATCCGGGCCGAGACCGGGGCGGATGCGCTGGCGTTCTTTGATGCCATTGCACCCATCGTCCATGCCGAGACGGTGGACATGGCGGTGGCCTGGATGCAGTCGCGCTATGACAAGGGCGAGACGGTGGCGGAGCAGACCGCCTACATGAACTGCCCGCTGACCAAGGCGCAGTACGAGGCCTTCATCGACGCGCTGCTGGCGGCCGAGAAGGCCGAATTTCACGAAGGTGAAACCGCTGGCTATTTCGACGGCTGCCTGCCGATCGAGGTGATGGCCGAGCGCGGCCGCGAAACCCTGCGCTTTGGTCCGATGAAGCCGGTCGGGCTGACCAACGCCCATGCGCCCGAGGTCAAGCCCTACGCGGTGGTGCAACTGCGCCGCGACAACAAGCTGGGCACGCTTTACAACATGGTCGGATTTCAGACCAAGATGAAATACGGCGCACAAACCGAGGTGTTCAGGCTGATCCCGGGGCTGGAAAACGCGGCCTTTGCCCGTTTGGGCGGGATTCACCGCAACACGTTCCTGAATTCGCCGACCCTGCTGGACGATCAGATGCGGCTGCGCTCAAAGCCCCACATCCGCTTTGCCGGGCAGGTGACGGGGGTCGAGGGCTATGTCGAAAGCGCCGCCATGGGCCTGCTGGCGGGCCGGATGGCGGCGGCGGAACTGTTGGGGCGAACCCTGCCGCCACCGCCCCCGGAAACCGCGATGGGGGCGCTGATCAGCCACATCACCGGCGGGGCCGAGGCCAAGACCTTTCAGCCGATGAACGTGAACTTCGGCCTGTTCCCCCCGATCGACGCCAAGGGTGGGCGGCG
>Ga0210039_1001320_pt1 | contig 23223 bp, 16 predicted proteins | sample CryGeyCG2114_250_3_FD_185460 | JGI IMG/M metagenome (GOLD analysis project Ga0210039, IMG submission 185460) | Groundwater microbial communities from aquifer - Crystal Geyser CG17_big_fil_post_rev_8/21/14_2.50 (SPAdes) (version 2) | ecosystem: Environmental > Aquatic > Deep subsurface >...
GCTCGAGCGGCGATCCTGACGCTGCTGACCTTCCTCGATCAGCGGGAGCTTGGCGGCCAGCCGCTCACCCCGGCGCGCGCGTTGAAGCGGATGCGCAGCACGATGCTCCTATCCGACGATCGCGATCTACGCAGCGTCACTTTGGGCAGCGATTCCGACGCGGTGCATCTGATGACGATCCACGGCGCGAAGGGCCTGGAATTTCCGGCCGTTCACGTCGTCGGGCTGCACAAGAATTGCCTGCCCGGCACATTCCGGCGCGACGCAAGTCCGCTGCCGCCGGGGCTGATCGTGCCCGAAACGCGCGAAACCCATCTCGAGGAAGAGGAATGCCTGTTCTTCGTCGCGATATCGCGGGCGGAAGATCATTTGCGCCTCTATCATAACGAAAAGGCCAATGTGCAGACGCGGCAGCCCTCTCCCTTCATCGCCCGGCTCGGGCCGCTTGATCGGCAGCATCTCGGCAATCCAACCATCGCGATAAGTCCGGTGGCGTCCCCTCTTGCGGCGACCACCACGGACGCCATCAATTTGTTCGACATGCGCGACCACGAGAAGTGCCCGCTAAAAATCGCCTATCGCCGCAATTTCGGCATCGCCGGGCGCCGGCACGAGTCGCCATTCCTGAAAACGTCCGGCGTTCTCTATCAACTAGTCGATCGGGTCGCGGAGGTCGCGGGTCCAACCGTCGAGAGTGGGATCGCTCAGTTGCTCGACGAGATCTGGATCGATCGCGGACCGGCGGACCATGGCCTTGCGGCAGACTATCGCGATCATGCCGACCGCCAGGCGGCGACGCTCGTCCAACTCGCCACAGGTTATCATGCGGTCGATTTCAAGCGGATCGAACTGCCGATCACTGGTGGGTCGATCCACATCGGCGCTCCTCTGGTGAAGCAGAGCGCGTCCGGCACCGAAATCCGCTTTCTTGACGCCGGGAGACGCCGATCGAAGAGCGGCGCAGATGCTTCCGCTGGCCTGCTCTTGTCAGCGGCCCGCCATGCCTTCGGAGCGAACGCGGTGGTGTCGATCGGGCACGTCACCGGCGGCGATGTCGTCCCAGTGACGCGCGATGCCGCTAAGTCTGCAGGCGATGTCGAAGCCGCGGCGAAGGTGCTGGCGGCGATCAACAGCGGCTTGCTGCCCCCGAGACCGACCGCGCACAACTGCGGGCGCTGCCCCTATTTTGTCGGTTGTCCGGCGGTCGGTGCGCCGGAGCCCTGCTGAGCTACAAGCCAGACGAAATCCGGCGCTCAATTCGATGACTCCGTATCCCCGGCAATTCTGCCGGGACCCAAGACGGAGTTTGAATTCCATGCCCACCGACATCTTCATCAAGCGCAGCGGCAGCCTCGAGGTCCAGCACCGCAAGGTCGAGACGCTCGACCTTGCTGCCCTGCAGAAGGAGCTCGACAAGGCCTTCGGCGCCGGCTCGCTCTTCCTCGAGGACGAGGACGAGCCGCTCTCGCCCGAACGCCGCATCGACGCCCCGAGCCTCTTCGTCCACCACAGCCGCTGCAAGCGGATCGAGGTCACCGTCCGCTATGCCGGCCGGACCTTCGACCACAAGTTCGGCCCCGGCACCACGCTCAAGTCGATCAAGCGCCGGGCCGAGAAGAAGCTCGACGTCGACGCCGCCGACGCCGCCGAGCTCTCGCTCCAGATCGCCGGCACCAACGACCGGCCAGACGAGGCGACCCACGTCGGCTCGGTGGCCGACCCGAGCAACTGCTCGGTCGTCTTCGATCTCGTTCCCTCTGACCGGATCAATGGCTGAGATGACGCCCGATCGAGCCATGTTCGAGCGTGACCTTGCCGCGGCGCTCTTCTTAGAGGGCGTCGCGCGCAAGCGCTGGGCGCTCGTCACCTTCAGCTGGCCGATTGCGCTCTTCGCGATCACCGCCTGCGACGGCGAAATCTTCCACCTGCGGATGAACCTCGAGGGCTATTCTGCGGCCCTGCCTACCGGCGGTCTGTGGGATCCGGCGACCGACGCCATCCTCAGCGCGGATCGCTGGCCGAAGGGGGACGCCGTCTTCAGCAGTGTCTTCCGGCGCGACTGGCAGGGGGCGACGGCACTCTATTTCCCGCTCGACCGGGTGGCGCTGAACGGCCACCACGACTGGCCCGCTAATTACCCGCACCTCCGCTGGCAGCCGGAAAAGGGCTTCGTCCAGTATCTCGGCGAGGCCCACCGTCTGCTCAATTCGCGAGGCTATCATGGCATCTGACGGCAAGCGTCTCCGCATTTCCTGGCTCGGATGGTGGCGACTCGTGCGCCAGCTCCGCCGCCGCGGCGGTGGACGGCGCGAGAGCGGCGCCTTTTTGCTGGGACGGCGCGACGAACAGGGTGGCACGATTAGCGCGTTCGTCTTCTACGACGACATCGACCCCGGCGCCCTGTCGCGCGGCTATGTCCATCTCGCCGGCCCGGCCCTCAACAAGGTGTGGGAGCGCTGCGCCGCAACCGGCCTTGAGGTGCTGGCCGACGTCCACACCCATCCGGGCCGGGCCGATCAGAGCCCCTCCGACCAAGAGCACCCGATGATCGCGATCAGGGGCCATACCGCACTGATAATCCCGAACTTCGCCCGGTCGGCGCTGAACCTGCGCGCGGTCGGCGTCTACCGCCATTTGGGCGCCCGGAAATGGGTCGTGCTGCCGGGACCGAAGCCCGGCTGGCGCGGCCTCACTTTGGATCAGGACAAATAGAATGAAGGAAGCAGACTTTGCCGTCTTTCTCGACGGCTTCAACCGGCTCGCCAAGCTCGATCTCGACCTTGGCGAGGCTTGCGACCCCGAAGCCGCGATGGCGCGGCTGAAGGGCTATGCCGCTCATATCCGGGTCGGCCCTGAGGTCGCCGGCAGTGTTGCGCATCAGATTGCAGTGCTGACGCTGGTCAACATCCTGTCGCGCTTCGCGCTCGGCGGCGTGACGCTGTCCGGCACGCTCGACGCGGTGATGTTGACGCCTTGGCTTGGTCGGACCCTGAGGGAGGCGGTTGAGGCGCTGGGTGGCGCGGCTGGAGAACCGGCCGGTGATTGCCCCACCGCGATCGTCGGCACCGGCGATGACGTTGTCGACCGAGCCGTCCAGCTGACCTTTGAAGGATGGCGCGGGGGAATCGTTGCTGCCGACGCCGCTCGCCTCAACGAGACAAAGGGAACGGCAATGTCCGCCGTACTCGCGGCGGCGATCGGCGCGGCCGAGCTCTTCGCTATCCTACGAGACGAGGTCGCGGCCGGCCGTCGGCCGCGTGGGCTGTCGATCTGGCGGCCCGACGGTGATCATGACTGGTTGTCGCCGGCAAGCGACGGGCCACCCCTCGGCCTTCTACCGAACCGGCTCTGGATCCTTGGGCTCGGCCATCTCGGGCAGGCCTTTCTCTGGGCGCTCGCCATGTGCCCTTATGTCGATCGAGCCGAGGTGAGTCTGGTCCTTCAGGACATGGACGACATCACTAAGTCGACGGCGAGCACCTCCATTCTGACGATGAAGGAGGCGCGCGGCCGCAAGACTCGCGACGTCGCCCGCACGCTGGAGTCGATGGGGTTCTCGACCGTGATCGTCGAGCGGCCGTTCGACGACCAGTTCAAGCGGCAGCCGGAGGATCCGTCCGTCATGATTTGCGGCGTCGACAACGCCCATGCCCGCAGCCAGCTCGAGGCGCCCGGTTTCCCCCTCATCATCGAGGCTGGGATTGGTCGGACAGCACAGGACTTCCAGGCGGTCCGACTCCATACCTTTCCGTCCCCTCGCAAGGCGGCCGAGCTCTGGAGGCCGGAAGTGGCGGATTTGACATCAACGGTCGCCGAGACGCCAGGATACCAGCGACTGCGGGAGCGCGGGGTCGACGAGTGCGGCTTGGCTCGGCTTGCGGGCACCGCGGTTGGCGCTCCCTTCGTCGGTACTGTCGCCGGTGTGCTGATGCTCGGGCAGGTTCTCCGCCTGCTGCACGGCGACCAACTCGACGCGGTGATCGATATCGATCTGCGGGCGCTCGACGCACGTCGTGCGGTTCCGAACGCCACTCCGTTTGCGATCAACCCCGGATTTCAAATTTGCGATGCCTGATTGCGGGGTTGTGTAGGGGGGCAGCCGAACGGCAGCTTTCCCCAATCTAACTCTGGAAGCGGTCGGGCCGCTTTCGGCCCAGGTGCAGACATGCACACTAAGGCTCCCATCAGATCCAAGCTGCCGGCGGCCTATCTGCCGGGAACTATTGAGTGTCAGTCGCTTCGGTCGACCTTAGTACCAGTTCGGCCGCTTCCTGCGGGCAATCCCAGACTGCGTAATGTCCGCTCTCTTCGAACCAGTGAAATGCGGCGTCCGGGAAGGCCGCTCGGGCACGGGCTGCCTGCCGCGGCGGGCAGAGACGATCTTTTCTGCCCCAGCCGATCGTGACGCGACCGGCAGCGGACGAAGCTGGCCCTCGTTGTGCGGGCCCGCTGGCCAGATCCTTGATCAAGGGGCCCACGGTTGGCGTTCTCGCGAAAGATGTAAGCTCTCTCTGAACCAGCTCGCTGGACAAAGCCCAGGGTCGTGCTGAGAGTTGTGCGAGAAGGGCCGTACGGCTCACGCGCGAGGCGCTAAGCGCACCAAGCTGGCCCTCCAACAGGCGCAGGAGCTTGAGCGAAGCGCTGAGTGTCCATTTGAAATAGGTTCGCTCCCAACCATGCCAAAAGCCACCTGGGTCGAGCGCTACGACATCCCCGACGCAGCCCCGCCTCGCCAGTTCCAACACGAGCCTGCCCCCGAGCGAAACACCTGCGACGTCTATGGAAGCGAGCTGGTTGTGAACGATGTAGCTCTCGAGGCTATCGGCAAGGCCGCTAAAGGTCCCACTACGGGGACGCGCGCGAGATTCACCGTGTCCTGGCAGATCGATCGCGATCACTTCTCTGTGGGCGGTCAGCGCAGGGAGGACCGGCAACCAGGACTTCCAGCTTCCTCCAAGCCCATGCACCAGCAGAAGCTTACGCCCACTTCCTGCTGTGTGTGCCTCGATCGATCGGACCACCGAATTCTCCTTTCGGAACATCAACGGTGACATCGCCCGCCGGGTCCGTCTGTCCCCATGAGCGGTGAGCGAAAGCTAATCTGAAAAACGCCGTAGAATCGCAAGGACCGGGCGAGCAAGCAGCAGGCCCAAGAGGGACTGCTGCCAGAGGCAGCTTTGCCTCCTTCGCATCTAGGAACCTGCCATTCCGCCCTCAGCGCAACTCCAGCCAAACAAATTAAGGCGGCCCGTCCGGAATGGACGGGCCGCCAACCGTGCAAGACCACCTCTCAGGAGGTTCAGGCAGCTTGCTCGGCCAATTCGTTGCCGGCGTCCTCCGACTCAGCAGACGTTTCATCGTCGCTGGCGGCTTCCTCCTTAAGAGTGCCGAAGCGCATCACGGCTGGGACCCATGCCAAAGCTTGCTCCTTGACGTCAGCCTCGCCGATGAATTCGCCTGAAAAGATCCGTTCGGCAGCGGAGGCGAGATCAGCTTTCTTCGAACCGGCGTAGCGGCTGAGAAGCTCGGGTCCGCCCACGGCGTCAAAGGCTTCCAGGATGCGCGCTTTGGGCACCCGATCGAAGAAGTTCGCCGCCGTCGGCCTCCACCAATGCGCCATCTCGATATCGAGCAAGGCGCCCAGCGCCTCGTGGAGCGGGAGTCCGCGCTCACCATCGGTATTGAGGCTCGCAATGAGCGTGCGAGCGACCACGTAGCCGAGCCAGAGGCTCCGTGCTTCATCGGGAAGCCCTCGGAACGCCGAGAAACGCTCGACTTCCGAAGCGCCGACGCGCCAACTTTCGTCGAGCGAACCAGTGAACTCTGCCAGCGCCGCACTCGCCGGAGCATCCTTGGCTTCGAACCCCGAGACCGGGCCGTTCGCAGCTGGTCCCGAGATCGTGACCGCCTTTTTGGCGCGCCAGTCATGACCGTCGGCGTCGGCAAGCGTGAAGATCATCAGGTCGAGTGCCAGGCCTGGATCGTTGGCAAGATGGATGGCAAGCACATCACGGCGCTGCATCGCAAGTTCGTCGAGCAGTCGCTGCGAATAAGTTGCAGGCTTGCTCGACGCGTCACCGCCCTCGTCGACGGACTCGATGATGCCGTCGTCCGGCTGCGCCTCCTCGCTTGCCGTGTAGTACTGCGGAACGAGGGTGGGCTCGCCGCTGCGCGAGAGGACCAGAAACGCGCCCGCATCTGCCTTCAGATCTTCGGCAAGCACCGGCGGACGATCATTGAGCGCTCGCATGGCTCGATCGATGCGGGCCAGTTGCTCCTCGGCTCTGGCGACCTCTTCCTCGCTGCTGTCCTCGTCCTCGAGGACTGCCGCTTCACGGTCGTAGTCTGCCTCGAGTTCCGAAAGCTCCTCGGCTTCCGCCTCATTCAGCGGAGCCGGCTCGACGGACAGGCGATTCAGACCTTCGATCAAATCGTGGCCGACGTACGAGCCGAGTGTGGGCCGAATCCAGGCAAGACCGAGCTCGGCGGCCTTGGTGCTCGCAGCTTGATCCATCTTCTGGTGCGCGAGATCCTCGAGCAGCGCGATATCGATCCAGCTCTCGCTGGCATCGTCGTCGAAAAGCTCACGCTCGATCCGGCCGCCCGCTTCGAGATAGGCCTCGCGGCCGACCAGGATTGCCCGCGGATCGCTGCCCCTCACCGTTGCATCAAGCACCATCCGGCGGATCGTGTCGGGTGTTACCTGGTACCAGGCTTCCTGCAGCTCGGCGAAGACATGCGCCTGCCGCTCGGTGTCCGAGACTGCGCCATAGGCCTTGGCCATGTCGAGCGTGATCGCGCCCTCGGCGAGCGCTTCGAAGACGCACGGCGCGAGGGAAGCAAGCCGCAGTCGACCCTCAACGAACCGGACGGTCAGGCCGAAGCGCCGGGCGACGTCCTCGGTCGTGGCGCCCGCCTCGATGATCGCGGCGAAGGCCTGCGCCTCGTCGGCGGGATTCATGGCGAGACGCTGGAAGTTTTCGGCCAGGCTCGCTTCGCGCACTGCGCATTCGTCGCCTTCTATGACGAGGCAGGTCACTTCGTGGGTTGTGGGAATTACGCCGTCCTCGGCGAGCGACTGCAATGCGGCAAGCCGCCGCCCGCCGGCCTCGACTTCAAGCTTGCCGCGCGTGGCCTTGCGCACGACGAGGTTCTGGAGAAGGCCACGGGCCGCGATGTCGGCCTTAAGCTGGGCATCGGCGGCGGCGTCGCTCACCTTCCGGACGTTGCGGGGGCTCGGAATGAGCTTCTTCAAGGGAATGGACTGGATCATCGATCGTCTCCTGATGGATTGAACGAACCCTGCGGGTGCATCCAACAAGGTTCGTCAGTCCAGGGCACTCTCTTCTCTCTGCTGTGAGACGGCGGTTCCGCCGATCAGGGGGCGAGCGCCCCAAGAATGGACGCTCCATTGGCCACCGGCACGAACAGGCGCGTCCGGTAGCGGATGATCTCGGTGAAGCAGCCCTTGGCCTTGTACCAGTCGAGCCGATCGGGCGCGAAGCCAGTAAGCTCGATGCGCTGCTCACCCCCGACGAGACTGCGCTTGACAGTCAGCGAATCCTGGCTCTGCAAGGTCTGTGCGGTGCCGCTCAACAGGACGAGAGCGGCCAGTTCACCGGGAGTAGGCAAGACCGGGTTGCGGAGGCCGAAGGTCTGCGACACCTTGGCGATATCCGCGGCCGCCACCTCGCGGCCGATGATGGAGGTGCCGTCGGCCGAGACGATACGGGTCACGCGTACGTGATCGCCGGGTAGGCGCTTCCAGACCGGGAGTAGCAACCCGGTTGCGAGGTGCACGCGTTCGCGGACCGGATCTTTCGCGGCTTCGATCTCTTCCGCGCGCCAGAGACGTTCGAACGAAGCCGGATCGATGGCCTCCCAGGCGCTCTCGGCGAGCGCCTCGCGGGTCCAGTTGGCGGATTTGAGCGGACGCAGGAGACGCCGCCGCTCGATCACACTTCCGTCGTCGGCAATCAGGCGTCGCGCGGATACGCTGAGCGCTACCCGACCGGAGCGTGCATTGTGCAGTGGTATGCCACTGGGCGAGCCAATGTCATGCAGTCGCTCGAGCCGCTTGAAGCGGAGCGGCCGCAGGTGCCGCTCGATCTCCAGCGAGAGGAGGCGAGTTTCGGCGCCCGTAAGCGGATCGGTCCGAAGAACTTGATCCGAAATTACTCGACAGCTGTCGACCTTGAGCGTTTCGAGCCCGAGATCGAGTGCTCCCGCTTCTCGCGCGGCCTCGATGCGCGCTTCGATAAGGGCAAGGTACTCGTCGAAGATCGCGTTCTGCAGCGCGATCGGCAGCGCGAGCACGCGGTTGAGCCAGCGTTGGATCGAGGGCAGGTCATCCGTAAGACCGCCCTCGGGGCCTTCGAGCCGCAGACCGGTCTGGCGCACAAACCCGGCAAAGCTCGTCGCCTCAAGCTTGCCGTCGTAAAGCAGGTGGAACCAGCGGGTGAGCGCGTCTCTGGCGTAATCGCTTTCCAGATTATCCGCCGGATCGAACAGGTTCTGTCCGGCAGTTTGCCGCTGCCCGCGGGTGAGCGCACCGAGGCTGTCGAGTCGACGCGCGATCGTCGAGATGAACCGCCGCTCACCCTTCACATCCGTGGTCACAGGTCGGAACAGCGGCGCCGAAGCCTGGTTGGTGCGGTTGGTTCGCCCCAGACCTTGGATCGCATTATCGGCGCGCCACCCCGGCTCGAGCAGGAAATGCACGCGTCGCTGCCGGTTCTGGGAATTGAGGTCGGCGTGGTAGGAACGGCCCGTCCCGCCGGCGTCGGAAAAGACAAGGATGCGCTTGGCGCCATCCATGAAGGCCTGAGCCTCGGCAACATTGGCGGACCCGCCACGTCGTTCGAGCCGCTGCTGTCCGTCCCGCTTGAGGACCAGCCGTCTCGTCCTGCCGGTCACTTCGGCGACGGTTTCGGTCCCGAAGTGTCCGATGATCGCATCAAGCGCGGTTGCAATCGGCGGCAAGGCGCAGAGCTGTTCGATCAGCGCGTCGCGCGCGGCGACGGCGCGTGGACACATGACCGGATTGCCATCGTCGTTGCTCATCGGTTCCGAACGCAGATTGCCATCTTCGTCGGTGAAGACCTGCATCAAGCGAGTGGGGAAGCTCTTGGCCAGATAGTCGATGACGTACTCGCGCGGCGAGAGGTCGATATCGAGCGCTTCGCGTTCCTCGGGAGAGAGATCGGCCAAGCGGCGGTCGAGCATCGCCTCGGCGGTCGAGACCAGCTGCACGACGACCGAGTGGCCGGTCGCGAGCGACTCCTCCATCGCAGGGACCAAGCTCGGGAGTTTCATCGAGAGCAGGAGCTGAGCAAAGAACCGCTGCTTGGTGCCTTCGAAGATCGAAAGCGCCGCGGCCTTCGCGTTGCGGTTGAGCGTATCGCCGCTGTCCTCGTCGACTATCCGCGTGGCCTTAAGCCCCTCGTCGAGATTGCGATGAATGATCGCCCAGGCCTCGGCATAGGCATCGTAGATGGCGACCTGCGCACTGGTCAGACGGTGCTCGAGGATTTCGTACTCGACTCCGGCGAAGGACAAGGCGCGCGAGAGATAAAGTCCCTGAGCCTTGAGGTCTCGCGCGACGAGCTCCATCGCCGCGACACCGCCTGCCCGGATTTCGGTCGTGAACGCCTCGTGTGTTGGAAAAGCGGTTTGGGCTCCCCACAAGCCGAGGCGGGTCGCATATCCGAGGTTGGAAATGTCCGAAGCGCCGGTAGCCGAGGCGTAGAGGATCCGGGCGCGAGGAAGCCGGTTCTGCAGTCTTAGTCCAGCCATGCCCTGTTCGGAGCCTTTGCAAGCGCCGCGCGCATTACGGCTGCCTATGGCGTTAGCCATCGCGTGGGCCTCATCGAACGCAATGACGCCCTCGAAATCATCGCCAGTCCAAGCAAGGATCTGGTCAAGCCGCGTATCGTCTACGCGACCCGAGCGAAGCGTCGGATAGGTAATGAAGAGAATGCCTTGGGACCAACTAACCGGTGCTCCCAGCTTCCAACCTGAGAGTGGCTGAATGTCGAGGCGCATGCCGCCGAGTGCTTCCCAGTCGCGGCGGGCATCCTCGAGCAGTGCCTCATTTTTGGTGATCCAGATGTGGCGGCGTTCGCCGGCAAGCCAGCGATCCATAATCACCGACGCGATCTGCCGCCCCTTTCCCGCTCCGGTGCCGTCGCCGAGGAAAAAGCCCTGACGATAACGGGCTCCATCCTCGGCCTGCTCGAGCGTGGTTCCTTCCTGGGTGGCTCGGAAGCGTCCTGGCAGATCGTGCGAGAACGCCTCGCAGGCATAGACGAGCGTTTCGAGTTGGGCTTCGGAAAGCAATTCGCTCTTGCGCCAATCGGCGGGCACCTTTGGCCGCACAGCCGGTATGGGAGCCGCGACCGACCCCATCGCGATGGATTCCACGAGCGGCGTCGGGTGGACCGGCGCACCCTCGATCCGAACCCGGCTCGGGTGATAGGGAAGATAAATCCCCGTCTGCTCTGGAACGGGCGCCGGCTCATCGAGCGTAGCATAGTCAAGCTCTTCGAACGGCTCGCCAGGTGCAGGGCGAGTTGCGAAGGGAGCTGCGGGCCGGGCCTTTGATGGCTTTCTCAAAGTGCCGGTGGCGGGCCGCGCGGTCAGCACGGGAATTTCCATTGTATCGCGAGCGCGCGGCGCGAGTCGGCCGATCAGCGCTGCCAGATCGGACAAATCGTCCGCTTCCGCAGTGACCACCGGCTGGTCGTCGACGGTCTTGTCGATGACCACCATGCGCACGGGAATGCCCGTGCCGTTCCTGCGAAACGCGCCGGCAATGCGCGCATCGAGCCGCAGCCTCATATCGGTCCACGAGCTGGCGAAGCGAGACGCGTCGAACCCGTCGGGCATGATCGCGACCAGGCGAGCGCCTCTCTTCGAGAGCCGGAGCGCGCTGCGAAGATGACGCAACGCCGTTGCCGGACTGACCCCGCGCTCGCGACTGCGCGCGAACGGCGGATTCATGAGGACAACGGTCGGCGGCCTGTGGGTCAGGAGATGGTCGACGAGCTCACCGTCGTGAGCGGTCACTGCTGCGTCGGAAAACAGATGGGCAAGTGACTGTCGGCGAGCAGGATCGATCTCGTTGAGCGTGAGGTCGAAGCCTTGAATGGCCGGCCATAGGGCAAGCGCGCCGTTACCTGCCGAAGGCTCGAGGGCCTGATCGGATGAGCGAAGCTGAGCCGCTTGCGCCATGAGCCAGGACAGCATGGGCGGGGTCGAGAACTGCTGCAGCTCGATCTGTGCTTCGCTGCGCACATGGCGGGGAGGCAAAGCGGTATCGAGCCATTCAAAGCGCGCGTCCGCTTCATGGATCGCGGTATCGAGCGTAATCCGGCCGTGAGACTTCAGCCACAGGAGCGCGCCGATCTCGATCGCATCGTTGTAGTCATCGATCGACCAAGCCGTCCCCCAGCTCTGGATCCCGGTCTCTTCGGCAAAGAGCGCAGAAATGGAGCTACGCGTGAGATGGCAGCCGTCAACGAGACGAGTGGCGATCCGTTCGCCGATCGTCACCGGCAACGGTTTGCCAAGAGGTTCGGCATCGGGTTCTAAGAGTTCAAACTGAAGCATTGTTGGTCCTCCTGATGGAGGCATCGGGCACGAAGCCTTCTGCCGATCACGAGGCCAAAGCTCTCTCTTCTCTAGGAAGCCTGCTTGCCGGCGAGCCAGTGCACCAGTTCGTCGTTCCAGTCGGTCTCGCGCTTTGAAGGACGCCGGACATGGATGGTCCGGCCTTCGATCGCATGGCTCTGGAGCGCGCGTTCCGCCGCCAACTTGCCGCCTGCATCGTAATCGACAAAGAGATGGAGCTCGGTGACGCTCTCTGGGATCGAGACGAGCGCAAAGCGCTCATTACCCAGCGTTGCCCAGCACGGAACGCCGGTGAGTGCACGGGCCGAGAGCGCGCTTTCGACACCTTCGGCGATGCCAAGCACTCCATCGATCGCGGGGAACAGTCGGACGGCGGCTGATCGGAGCGCACCGAGTGCGCGCTTGGGGCCGTCGAATGCCGCGAGCCTGGACGCCTCCACATCGAGAAATGTTCGGTGAATAGCGATCGGCCCTTCGTCGAGGCTGACGGCTGCAATCATCGCTGGCAGGAATTGCGCGCGGCCTTTGGGCCCTAGAGGCGTTCGGGAGTTGAAGCGCAGCGCAGGCGAGACAGCCGTGATACCGCGCGCTTCGAGATAAGCTTTGGCCGGGCTGCCGCTCGGGGGAGAGGCGCCATGCCATATCCGGAGCGCACTTCGCGACGGCGACGGTTCAATCGTCAATTCTGCGGTATTGCGCTTAGACCCGTCGAACAGCTGAGAGGGCGAAAGCCCCTCCCTTCTGAAAGCGTCGATCACGCTCGCCTGCTCGCAGCCGGCAAAGCAATGGAACAGGATAGCACCACGGCCCAGGGTGACGCCGAGCGAAGGAGTGCGATCATCGTGAGCCGGGCACCGGGCCATTCCCTTTGAACCAGACCAGCTGCCGCCGCGGCTTTTGCAGAGTCGGCGTGCAGTTGCTTCGAGGGATTGTGTGTTCTGACCGTCGCTTCGGGACTGCATCGGAAGACTCCGTATCGTCTGCTTGCTTCCCCAGCGCTGCCTCCCCTCTTTGCGGTGTTCTAATCGCTTTCCTACAGGCTGATGTTCTTTTTATGTTCTCTTGTGATTCGGTGCAATCGAGGAGAACGCAAAATGGTAAGACGGTTCATTGCGAGCTTGATCTGTGCAGCGAGCCTGACAGCTGGCGAAGGAGCAATTGCTCAGGAATTCCGAATTTTTGACCACGACCATGGCCCGGCGGGTGACCCGGGCGCGGAAAGCCTCAGTAGCGAGAGCAGTCCAGGTTCGAAGCAACCTACACTTGCGTTCCGCGCAGTCATCCCCGGCTATCGGGAAGCGATCTACCTGCCGCTCATCCGCAAAGCGGAATTGAGGCATCGTCTACCGCCGCGGCTTCTTCAGGCCCTGATCTGGGCGGAATCCCGCTTCAACCCTCTTGCGGTCAGTCCCGCGGGAGCGGCAGGTCTGGCTCAGCTGATGCCGGCCACCGCCCGCGAACTCGGCGTCGCAAACCGGCATGACCCGCAGGAGAATATCGATGGTGGTGCGCGCTATCTCAGACAGATGCTCGATCGGTTCGGATCGGTGCATCTCGCTCTTGCCGCCTACAATGCTGGACCCGGCGCTGTGACGAGGGCAGGCGGGATCCCAAGAAATCGCGAGACGCCCGGTTATGTGCGAAGCGTTCTCGACCGCTGGATGAGTTACGCCAACTGATGACGACCAATCGAAGGCGCATATCCGGCCGGCTCAAACTCGGTCCGCGCGGTTATACAATCGTGACGGAAGCCGGTGATCACTGGGTGCCTTAAGCCTGCGAGCCCGACGCGACTTGATTGGCGCCCAAGTGACGGCCGAGGGTGAGAGCCACGGCTTGGAACGCCTGCGGACAGATTGGGTCGGCACGATGAGCGCCTGATCATCCCGCCCGAAGGTTGAGGATGCGGCCACCTGCTCTTAGCTGGTCAAGGTGATCGCTCCACCATTGGGCCATGCGCACCCGTTCTTCCCAGTGCTTTCCTCGGTGGTAAACACCCCGCACCGCGTTGCTGTCGCCATGAGCAAGCGCCCGCTCAATGGCATCGGGATTCCATAGGCCGGATTCATTCAGTAGGGTGGAAGCGGTCGCTCTGAGGCCGTGGGCGGTGACTTCGTCCTTCGAATAGCCCATCCGGCGAAAGGCCGCATTGAGCGTGTTCTCGCTCATCGGCCGTTTGGAGGTCCGCGCTGAAGGAAAGACGAAACCGTCATAGCCGAGCATTTCAGCCAGCTCGGTCAGATGATTGACGACCTGCTTTGACAAAGGGACAGCGTGGGCGCGGCGCGCCTTCATTTTGCCTGCGGGTATCTTCCAGATTCTTTCGATCAGATCGAACTCGTGCCACTCGGCGTGCCGAAGTTCACCAGGCCGAACGAACACGTGGGGGGCGATCTGCAGGGCGAACTTCGTGATCGGGTAGCCCGTATAATCGTCAATCGACCTGAGGAGGCCGCCGAGCTCAGTCGGTTCGATGATCGCCGCGTAGTGCGTTGCTCGCGGCGTCACCAAAGCGCCTTTCAGCATACTCGTCGGATCAGCCTGGCACCGCGTCGTGGCCACGCCATAGCGGAACACGCGACCTGCGAATGATCGACACTTCTTGGCGGTCTCGTGCTTCCCCTGCGCCTCGAGCCGCTTTAGCGGGGCGAGAATTTCAAACGGTTCGATCTGATCGATGGGCCGCTTGCCGATGGCCGGAGCAAGCTGGTCCAGAAAATAGTTCGCCTTGACGACCGTGCCTTCGGCCCGGCCGTTCTGAACCATCATCTGTTCTATGTACTCGCGGGCGACTGCTTCGAAGGTTTGCGCGGACAGGAACTCGGAGCGAATCTTCTGCTTCCGCTTCTCCAGCGCCGGATCGCCTCCCCGGGCGACGGCCTGCCGCGCCTCGTAGGTGGCTTGGCGCGCATCCTTAAGGCTGATGTCTGGATAGTTTCCGATTGAAAGCTTCTTCTCAAGCTTGCCGATGCGGTAGCGAAAACGCCAGAGCTTCCCGCCCGAAGGAGTGACCTCTACGTAGAGGCCACGATCGTCAGCGACCTTGTAGGGCTTCTCCTTGGGTTTGAGGGCGCGAAGCCGAGTCTCGGTCAGAGGCACGTGCGGGCCTTTTCTCAATGCGGTTTTTGCAAAGCCCGCAAAAGGCCCGCAAAAATGTGCGGAACCCCCGGGAAAACGCGGGACGGTCCGGCACGATCCGAGGGCCAATTCCCTAGGATTTCTGCGGTTTTTATAGACTATTTGGGAGAACGTGAGAAGAACAAATGGTGCCCAGAAGAGGACTCGAACCTCCACGCCCTTGCGAGCGCCGCCACCTGAAGACGGTGCGTCTACCAATTCCGCCATCTGGGCACACTAGTCGCGGTGGATCGTCTGAGTCCGCCGCTCGGTAGGCGCGGGCCACTAGCGAAGCGAAGGGGGCATTGTCAACGCTGATTGCGACCAGTAACGGGTCGCGCGACGCCCATTTCTCGGCAGGATGACCGCCATGACCAAGACCGACCCGCTTTCCGGAAAACTCGTGACCCTGTTCGGGGGCAGCGGCTGGCTCGGAACCCATGTCGCGCAGGACCTGCTCGAGCGCGGTGCGCGGCTCAAGATCGCGAGCCGGCATCCCGAGAAGGCACGGCATCTGAAGCCGCTCGCGAACCTCGGCCAGTTCGCGCTCGTGCGCTGCGACGTGTCGCGCGAGGACAGCGTGCGCGCGGCGATCTCGGGATCGGATGCGGTGGTGAACCTGGCCGGCGCGTTCGGCGCGAATGCGGAAGCCGTGATGGCCTGGGGCGCCGAGTATATCGCGCAGGCCGCGGCCGACGAAGGGGTTGGCGCGCTCGTCCACGTCTCGGCGATCGGGGCCGATCCGGACGGTGATACCGCCTATGCCGTGAGCAAGGCCGAAGGCGAGGCGGCGATGCGCGACCTGTTCCCCCAGGCGACGATCGTACGCCCGTCGATTATCTTCGGAGAAGATGGCGAGTTCATCAACATGATGGCGGGGCTGATCCAGCGCCTGCCGGTGCTGCCGGTCTTTGCGCCCGAGAGCGAATTGCAGCTGGTCTGGGTCGACGACGTCGCTGCGGGCATCGTCGCCGCGCTGGCCGATCCGGGCAAGCACGGCGGCAAGACCTACGAACTTGCGGGACCCGAACGCGTGCCGATGATCGCCTTGAACCGCCGGATCGCGCAGGCGCAGGGGCGCAACCGCCACTTCATCCCGCTGCCCGATGCCGTGTCGCGCGGGATCGCTGCGGCCACCGGCTGGATGCCGGGTGCCCCGATCAGCCGCGAGCAGTGGAAGCTGCTCGAGAAGGGCAATGTCGCGAGCGGCGACTATCCCGGCTTCGACAAGCTCGGCATCAGCCCCAAGCCGCTCGGCCTGTTCCTCGATCGCTGGATGGCGCGCTATCGCAAGCACGGGCGCTTCGGGAAGAAGAGTGTAGTTTAGCTTTCTTCAGACGCTCAGGCGCCGGGCGCAGCGCATCCGTATTGGGCGGTCGCCCGCAGGTGCCTCGGATCCAAGCGGAGAGAATTGGACCGCGGATGCGGGTGGGTAACTACAAAAACTTCGTCTCGACTGGACGCTGGCTGGATAGACCGCTTCTTTACCAGTTCACATCGGCGTAATTATCCGCCGGCTGGATCGTATCCATCTTCTCCGCCAGCAACGCGCGGAAGCTGGGGCGGCTCTTCATCACCGAATACCAGCTCTTGGCCTGGTCGTGACCGCGCCAGTCGAGCGCGCCGAGATAGTCTGCGACCGACAGCTGCGCGGCGGCGGCGAGATCGGCGAGGCTCAATCGTGGCCCGCCGAGCCAGGCGCGGTTATCGACCAACCAGTCGATATGGTAGAGATGCTCGTGGGCGAGCTTCATCGCCTCGCGCAGCACGCGCGCATCTGGCGGTTCGCGGGTGACGAGCCGCTTCTTCATCTTTTCCTGCAGCAGCGGCGCGGTGACGTCGCCGTAGAGGTGCTCGTCGAACAGCGCGACCAGGCGGCGGATCTCGGCGCGCTGGAGCGCATTGCCGACGATCATTGCATTGCCTTCGAAGGTTTCCTCGATGAATTCGCCGATCGCCCGGCTGTCGGCCAGCACCGTGCCCTTGGCACTGTCGCGCAGCACCGGCACCCGGCCGGCCGGGTTCATGTTGAGGAATTCGTCGCGCCGCCGCCAGGGGTCCTCGCGCACGAGTTCATAGGCAATGCCCTTCTCCGCCAGGTGCAGGCGCACCTTGCGGCTGAAGGGACAGAGCGGGAATTGGTAAAGGTGCCACATGCTTGGCCCCATGCTTTGCCGAAAGCGAGGGGCGCGTGCAATGGCGCGCGTGCAATCAGTCTCGCGACAGGACGGGTAACCGCGCGGGAAGCGACCGCTTCATGCGCTCGGCGGCCTCCTTGAGCTTGGGCAGGGCCGCTTCGATCGCCCCGGTCATCCCCGCCGCGGCATCCATCGCCTGCGGCACGCGTTCGGCCAGTTCGACCGAAACGCGATCGCCATCGGGGCCGAGCATGTCGCGCAGGGTGGCGTCGGGATCGACGTCCTTGCGTGGGGGCGCCTCGGTTCCGGCTTCGCGTGCGAGCTTGTCGACCGCCTCGTCCATCGCCTCGACCAGCGGGCCGACGGGCATGTCGAGCAGTACTTCGCCGAGAATCGCGACGGTGGCAGTGGCGGTAGCCTGGACCTGCGGGTCGCGCAGCGTCTCCGAAAGATCTTCGGCAGCGGCCGTTTCCGTTTCATCCGATTCCTGGGCGGAGGCGGGGGATGCCGCGAAGCCAAGCGCGGCCAGCGTACCGAACAGCAAGGGGATCGAACGAATCGCGCGCATGGGTCTTCCTCCGGTAGAACGGGCAAGTGCTAGTGCCGAAGCCCTTAGCGATGCGTGAACGAGCTAGAAGGAGCCCTTGACCGACAACCGGACAGAGCGTCCGAATTCGCGGTCGCGTTCCTCGACGAACAGGATAGGCGAAGCGTTCCGGGGACCTTCGTAAACGGTGCGGATCGAGGTGTCCCCACCGAGATAGGGGTTGCCGATCCGCACATTCACCGTCAGCCCGAACAGGTCCTTGTGCTCGACGAAGATGCCGCCGAACGCCGGACCGTTGCGCTCGAAGCCACTCTCGGTGATGCGGAAGAACGGTTCGTCCCCGCTCAGGAACACGCTTGCGCCGTAGGCGATGTCCGAGCCGGGGATATCGTGGCGGTAATCGATATCGATGCGATAGGGGTCGGCATTGCTGATCGCGCGGGCAAGCCCGGTCAGCGGATCGTCGAGCCGCGCGCGCTGCCAGTCGATCCCGGCGTCGATCCTGGCCCCGCCGATCCCCAGCGGGGCGAGTTCGAGCGTACCGTTGAACTCGACGCCCGTGCGCCGCGCGCTGGCGATATTGCCCGGCGATTGCCCGCCATCGACGAGGATCACGTCGACCAGGTCCTCGATATGGTAGTCGAACAGGCGCAGGCTGGCATTGCCCCAGCGACCGAAATCCTTGCGCGCCTCGAGTTCGAATTCCCAGCTTTGCGGCGGACGCAATTCGTTGTTGCCGGCATTTTCGCGATCGTCACCGAGGAAGACCCGGGCGAGGAAGTCGCCAAATTGCAACTGCCCGACGCGGCGGCGCACACTGAAGGTAAGGTCGAGATCGTCCTGTGCCGACCAGGCGAGCGAGGCGGAGCCCTTCGGGCGCAGGAAGGTGCGCGAGGCGGCGGCCGAGCCGGTCTGCGTCAGCGTCGAGCGTTCGACCGCCGCGGTCGCCTGTAGCGAAAGCGTCGCGGAAAGCGGGCGACCGTAGCTGAGCGAGGCCTCGTAGCGATCCTCGGAAACCCCGCCGACCCCGGCGGGAAAGTCGATCTCGCCGAAATTGCCGCCAGGATCGATCTCGAACAGCCGCGCGACCTGGCCGAGCGTGTTGTAGGCGGCCTCGCCCGCAAGCTGCCAGTCGGCGCCACCGCCCGACCAGGTGAACTCGGCGCGCCCGATCCGTTCTCCCGATTCTCGCAGCTGGGCGAAGCGGGCACCGCTCAGCGATCCGTCAGCGTCGAGCGTGAGGAGTTCGGTGCTGACGAAATCGGAATCGTCCCCGCTCGCAAGGCCGATCAGCTTGAGCGTCCCGCCCAAGGCGGGGAAGGCCACGTCGCCGCCGACCTCGTAGCGCACCGCGTCGTCATCGGTGGTGCGGTCGACGAACCGCGCATTGTCGCCGGCTCCGTCGGTGCGCAGCTCGTCCGAGCGGTTGCGGAAAAAGGTCCACTGGTGGCTGAGAGTCGCATTGGCGACCACGCCGTTGTCGTTGCTCCAGCCGAAATTGCCCGAGATCTTGGGCGAGCGGGTGCGGCGCTCATTGTCGCTGAACCGCTGTTCGATCAGGTTTCCGGCCCCATCGAAGCGCAGGCTCGGTCCGCGCGATGCGCCGACATCGTCCTCGTTGTTGAAGGCAAGCTGGTATTCGAACGGGCCGCTGGCCCCGCTGATCGAGATACTGCCGTCGAGCAGGGCGGGGCCGCCGACCTGGCGGAACTGGGGCGAGTATTCGAACTGGCCCGACAGGCCGCCGGCCTCGACCACGACATTGGCGACCTGACCGGTCAGGCCCGGAATATCGAGCGTGGTCCCGTCGAGGATTTCGATGCGCACGACGTTGTCGATGGAAATCCGGCCCAGCTGGTCGCGCGCGCTTTCCGACTTCGAGGACAGCCGCCGGCCGTTGATCAGGACATTGCCAGAAGCCTGGCCGAGCCCGCGTTCGCCGTCTTCGGATTCGATCTGGAACCCGGGGACCTGCTCGAGCAGGTCGAGCGCGCTACGCGGGGCGAAGCGGGCGAGATCCTCCGGGGTGAAGACGCGGCGCTGCTCGCCGGTGCCGCTGGCCGAAACCTGCGATGCGGCCGCTTCGGTTTCGTCCTGCGCGCAGGCAGGACTGGTTGCGAGCGCGATCGCGCCCGCAACCGTGAGCGGCAATAATCCAGTCTTCAGTCCCGACATCGTGCAGCGCCCCTGCCAAGCGGGGCAATCCTGCCAACCCGCTTTCGTCGGGGTGCCCCTAGCCATCGACCAGCGGCATGGCGAGCGAAAGCTGAGCCGGATCACGAAGGTAAGGGGGTGCAATTCACAAACGGATAGGGCAGGGGAGGCCCCATGCACTTAGACACCCTCATGGTGAAGATCGCGCTGATCGGCGTTCTCGGTCTCGCGGCCCAGTGGATCGCCTGGCGCACCGGTCGCCCCGCGATCGTCTTCCTCCTCCTGTCCGGCATCGTCGTTGGACCGGTGCTCGGGTTCCTCGAACCCGAGGCCGATTTCGGCGAATTGCAGGAGCCGATCATCAAGCTCGCGGTGGCCGTGATCCTGTTCGAGGGCGGGCTTTCGCTTCGCTTCCGCGACCTGATCCATGCCGCCGGCGCAGTCAAACGCCTGATCTTCCTCGGCGTGCCGTTGGGCTTCATGTTCTGCACCTTGGCGGTTCGATACGGGGTCGGGCTGAGCTGGGAGCTGTCGATGCTGTTCGGCGGCATTCTGGTGGTAACCGGGCCGACGGTCATCGGGCCGCTGCTGCGCGAGCTGAACCTGCCGCGGCGGACTGGCGATGCATTGAAGTGGGAAGCGATCATCAACGACCCGATCGGCGCGCTGCTCGCGATCGGGATCTTCGCCTGGCTGACCTATGAAGGCATCGAGATCGACCCGGTCAATATCGGCGTCGACGTGCTGGTAGCGACCGGCATTGCGGGTCTTATCGGCTTCGCCTGCGGCTGGGCTCTCACCTGGCTGTTCCCGCGCGGTTACGTCCCCGAATATCTCAAGGCGCCTCTGTTGCTCGTCACGGTGATCGGCAGCTTCGTTGCGGCCGACCTTGTTATGCACGAAAGCGGGCTGGTCACGGTCACCGTGATGGGCATGGTCATGGCGAACAAGCCGACCTTCAGCACGCAGGCGCTGCGCCGGTTCAAGGAGGACCTCGTTGTCCTGCTGATCTCGGGCGTGTTCATCATCCTCTCGGCGACGCTCAACTGGGAAGTCGTCAGCCGGGTGCAGTGGGAATTCGTGATCTACCTCGCGCTGCTGATGTTTGTCGCACGCCCCGCGACGGTGCTGACGGCGCTGCTGTTCAGCGACGTTCCGTGGCGCGAACGGCTGTTCATCGCCTGGATCGCCCCGCGCGGTATCGTGGCCGTGGCGATCACCGGCCTGTTCGCGATCCGGCTCGAACAGCGCGGGGTACCGGGGGCCGAACTGCTTGTCCCGCTGGCTTTCGCGACCGCGATCGCGACGATCGTCGCGCATGGATTCACCGCGAAATGGTGGGCGCATCGCCTCGGTATCGACCAGGGCCGCGCCGAAGGCCTGATGCTGATCGGGGTCAACGGGTTCAGCCTTGCTCTGGCCAAGGCGCTCAAGAATTCGGACATCAAGGTCGAGGTCGTCGACAGTTCGAAATTCGCGTTGCGCGCCGCCAAGAAGCTCGAAGTGCCGACCCATCACGGCGACATGCTCGACGACGATTGGCGCCATCACCTGCCGCTCGCAAATTTCAACACCGTGATCGCGATGACCGAGACCGACGCCTTCAATGCGCTGGTCTGTTCGGAACTCGGCCCCGAATTGGGCTACGACAAGGTCGCGCAGGCCGGTCCGGACCAGCGCACGGGCATGACGACCGCGCGCGGCAATGTGATCTTCCAAGAGCAACCCTCGGTCTACGACCTGCTGGTGCGCGTGGGCGAGGGCTGGGAGTTTTCGCGCACGCGAATGAGCGAGCAGTTCAAGATGAAGGATTTGCGCGAATATCTCGGCGATCAGGGCATGCCCTTCGCCGTGATCCGTGCCGACAAATCGCTCGAACTTTTCACCTCGATCACCCAGCCGACCGTGGGCGAAGGCGACGTGGTGCTGTCCTTCACCGCCCCCGATACCGCCGAAGAGCGCAAGGAAAAGCGCGACGCCGAGCGCGAGAAGAAGGACGCCAAGGAGAAGGCTTGATCGCTAGCCTTCCGGCTCGCTCGAGCCGGTCGCGGGTGTCCCGCCAAGCGCCTGCCACAACAGAACCCTCGCTCGCAGCGCGCGGCCGAGCGCGGCGGCAGCGCGCTCGGCGCTCCCGTCGGCGACGCGGCGGGCCTCGATCACGGTGAGGAAATCGGCCAGCCCGGCCTCGTAGCGGGTGTTGGCAAGATCGGCGCTGCGGATGGACGAGGCTTCTTCGCGGCGCGCCGCGGCGAGTTCGGCATCGGTCGCGGCGACGAGGCCGTAGGCCGCCTCGGCCTCTCCCAGCGCCGCAAAGACCGTGCCGCGATAGGCCTCGAAGGCGCCGCGTTTCTCTGCAGCCGCGCCGTCGATCTCGGCCTCGATCCGACCGAAATCGAGCAGCGGGGCGGCGACGTCCGCCGCCAGCGAGCCGACGATCGAATCCGGATCGAACAGGTCGCCGATCCCGAAGGCCAGCAGTCCGACCACCGCGCTCAGCGAGAGATTGGGAAAACGGCGCGCGGCGGTTGCGGCGAGCTGTTCGTCGCGGACCGCGAGCCGCGCGCTGGCGGCAAGGATGTCGGGCCGATTCTGGAGCAGCGCGCCGGGCAGGGTGGGCGGCGGCGCGGCACGCTCGGGGCGTGGCGCAACCTCGGCCAGGGCAGCAAGGACATCGCGTCCCGACGAGGCAGTCAGCGTGACGAGCTGGCCGGTGAGACGGGCCCGCTCACTCGCGAGCGCGGCGAGGCGGCTGCGAGTGGTTTCGGCCGAGGTCTCGGCGCGCACGCGGTCGAAACCGGGCGCGATCCCGACGCGTTCTCGAACGCCCGCAAGCCGCGCAAGCTCTGTCGCCGCGGCGAGGTCCTCGCGCAGCGCGCCCTCACGGCGGGCCAGCGTGCGCCAGTCGATCACTGCCCCCGCGATCTCGGCGACCAGCGCGTTGCGCACAGCCTGCCCATCGGCTCCGGCGGCTTCGACCAGTCGCACTTGCGCCCGCTCCTGCGCCCGCAAGCGGCCGAACAGGTCCGGGGCCCAGCTCGCGGCGAGGTTGACACCATAGGAAATCCGCTCGCTTTCGATCTGGACACCCGGCGGCAGGCCGGCGGCGAATTGCGCGGGATTGGTGCGCTGACCGGTGACGGAAGCGCCCGCATCGAGGCGCGGCATGCGTTTGGCGCCCGCACGTGCGGCCGACGCGCGCGCGGCGTCGATCCGCGCCGCGGCCTCGCCAAGCGTCGGCGAGGTTTCGAGAGCGCGTGCGACCAGCGCTGAAAAGGCGGGATCCTCGTCGGGCAGCAGGTCCTCGAGCTTGCCGGCAACACCCGCTTCGGGCGCGTAGGCGTAACCCAGCGGGAGCACCGGCGGGGACGTGTCGATCTGGGGCGGCGGCCCGGCGACGCAGGTCGACAGCGCCAATGCCGAGGCGAGGGGAAGGGCGGCGCGGCGGATCATTCGGTCTCGTCCGCTTCGGGTTTGACGATGTCCGTCGTCGCGCCGTTGCGGCGTGCGGGGATATAGGCATCGACCTGTTGGCCGACGCGGAACAGCGCCTCGTTCGACGAGGCCGCCGACGGGAGAGCGTAAATGACCTGCAGCACGCGGACGTCGACCCGCTCGGCGGCACTGTTGGTGAGCGAG
>Ga0210039_1001328_pt1 | contig 23161 bp, 23 predicted proteins | sample CryGeyCG2114_250_3_FD_185460 | JGI IMG/M metagenome (GOLD analysis project Ga0210039, IMG submission 185460) | Groundwater microbial communities from aquifer - Crystal Geyser CG17_big_fil_post_rev_8/21/14_2.50 (SPAdes) (version 2) | ecosystem: Environmental > Aquatic > Deep subsurface >...
CGGAAGAAGCCAAAACAGAGTCACCAAAAGAAGAAACCGTAAACCCTGATGATATTCCGTTTTAAAAATTTAAAAATATTATATGAATAAATGTTTTTTTTGTCAGTTTAAAGCAAACCCAAGCTTTAAAGAAGTCGATAATTTGCAAAAATTTTTGACTCCAAGAAAGAAGATTTTAAATCGTGAAAAAACTAATGTCTGTGCTAAACATCAAAGAATTTTAACCAAAGAATTAAAATATGCCCGTTATTTAGCTCTTATTCCTTACGTATCATATCAGGGTTTGCGTTGAGTACTTTTTCTTCATATAATGAATTGTTATGCCCATAATTATTCCGTTGTCTATCTATGATCATTGTTTGTTGAAAGAAGGTCAGACGGTAGATTTCGACACACCATTTTTACAAAAAAAAATTGAAGAAGAGGTGAATATTTCTATTTCAAAAAATTTAAATGTGCCTCCACAAAAAATTTTTCATTATCTAAAAAAATTTGTTGGAGAGTCAATTGAAAAGAATGAAACATTAGCCATCAATAAGGGAATATTTACAACAAAAAAAATCGTTTCTAAATATTCAGGTTTGATTAAAGAAATTAATCATTCTGACGGTTCGATAACGATACTTAGTAAAACTGAAGCCGAAAATACTGTTAATTCATATTTCAAGGGAAAAGTGAATAAGATTAAAAAAAATGAATTGTCTATCGAAATAAATAAAGGTGAAGAATTTCCTGCTAAAAATGTTAGCCAAAATTTTGGTGGTAAAACATTTTATACAGATGAAAGATCCGATTTTAATTCAGAAAACGTTTTGAATAGTATTATTGTTTGCGAAAACATAACTTCTTATTATAAAGCTAAGGCAGAAGCACTTGGAGCCAATGGTTTTTTAAGTTTATCTAAATTGAGCGAAGAGTTAGGAACCCCTTACGCCCAATTAAAAAATATTAATGATTACAAAAAAATTACTAAAACAAAATTTACCTATTGCACTATACTGAGTAACTCAAGTACTATTTATCTTTACTAATGAAAAATAATAAACTAACAAATATTCTTTTGACGTTATCTTTTATTGTCCTTATTTTTGGTAGTGGTTATAAAATTGGAGAATATAAAAGTCGTTTTACTTCTCTGCAGCCTGCAATCTACAACCAACGTAATATAAATTTTGATCTTTTTTGGGAAACTTGGAATAAATTACAAGAAAGCTATGTTGACCAAAAAAAAGTCGATCCTAAAAAAATGTATTTGGGGGCCATTAAAGGAATGGTCGCATCTATCGAGGATCCTTACACATTTTTTCTAACCCCCGAAGAAAATAAGCAAACCAAAGATGATTTAGGTGGAAAATTTGAAGGTATTGGTGCCCAGCTAGGATTAAAAAATAATCGGATTATTATTATTGCTCCATTAAAAAAATCTCCAGCTGAAGTCTCGGGAGTGAAGCCTGGAGATTTTATTAATAAAGTTGATGGCGTTACAACCAGTAATTGGACTCTAACTCAGGCTGTTTCTAAAATTCGTGGACCAAAAAATACCAAAGTTAAATTGACTTTAGAAAGGAATAATAAAGAAATTGAAGTGACTATTGTCAGACAGCAAATTATTATTGCTTCAGTTGAGGTTTCTTACGAAAAAAATATCGCTATTCTTAAAATTAATCAATTTGGAGATAATACAAATGACGAATGGAATAAAGCTGTTGAAGAAATTAATCGTAAATGGTCAAATAATAAACAAGTTGCCGGTTTAGTATTAGATTTACGAGATAACCCAGGAGGGTATTTAGATAGTTCTGTTTACCTTGCATCAGAATTTTTACCATTAGGAAAATTGATTGTCAAACAAGAAGCAACTTTGTACGGCAATAAGGAATATCGAGTTTCAAGAATTGGAGTATTAAAGGAAATTCCATTAGTTATATTAATTAATAAAGGCTCCGCTTCCGCCTCGGAAATCTTGGCGGGCGCGCTTCGGGATCATTCTCGTGCGCAATTGGTTGGTGAAAAAAGTTTTGGAAAGGGATCGGTTCAAGAAGCTCTTGATCTACGAGAGGGGGCTGGATTACATGTGACCGTTGCTAAATGGGTATTGCCTAATGGTGATTGGATCAACGGTAAAGGAATTGAACCAAAAATTAAAGTTATAAATGAAATCAAGGAAGGAAATACAATTACTAAAGAAGTTGACAAACAACTAGAAAAAGCAATTGAGCTTTTGACCAAATAATTATTTATATTGAGCGTAGTCGAAATATGAAAAAACTTCTGCTTGTTTTATCTGGAATAATAATTATTATTGTGATTGCTCAAAAATTTGGATTATTAACTTATTTTTTTAACAATAATAAGCTTATCTCAAATAATCAAGCTTTAATTATTCCAAACACCACAATCTCGCAAATTATAAATCGGCCTATCATTGGAATTCACTACAAAATGATAGATACGCAAACGGCTGGTCAGAATGGACTTGCTGAAGGCACTTATGTCACCCAGGTAATTAAAGGTTCACCGGCAGAAAAAGCCGATATCCGAGAAGAGGATATTATTACAGAAATTGATGGTCGAATAATTGCAGGCCTTGACGAACAATCTGTTTACAATCTAATTTCAACATTAAAATCTGGAACAAAAATAAACCTAAAGATCTGGAGAAATAAAGAAATAAAAAATATCTTCATCACTCTTGATTAAATTATAATCACTAAGTATCTATCGTCAATAATTTCATCTTCTATCAATCTAAATGTATACTTTTGTAGGTTATAAGCGGTAGACAAAGATTTTGCTACAACGTAACATTACGATGTAACATATGATAAGAATTTCATATCTGCAAATAAAGGCTCAAGACTACGAAAAAATATTTTCTATTTTTTATAAGGTTTTGGGAGAGACTGAAAACAAAGAAGAATTTAATAAAATATTATTTGATCTTCTAACTCCTGCTGAACGAATTATGCTTATAAAAAGAATTGCTATTATTTATCTTTTACTAAAAGAGATTGACTATAGAATGATATGTAAGGCTTTAAAAGTATCAAATACGACTGTAAATAAATATAAATTATCGTTGGAAAGAAGTGAGGGAATTGTTCCTGTACTCAAGAACATGGTTAAACATGAAAAAGTTTGGTTATTTTTTGAAGAAATTTTTAGTCAAATTTTTTATCCGGGTCGTCCTGGAATAAACTGGACAGCAGCTTGGGAAATGAAATTAGCCTTAGAACGTAAAAAGGAGAGGGGATTATAGCTTCAAAATTTGATGTTACACCGTAACATTAGGGTGTAACATTTAAATTTAAAGCTAAAATAAAATTAAAATTTTGATATAATTTCGAATATGGCAGATCAAATCAAAGTTCAAAAATTAGCAGGCTTCAGAGATTACTTTGTTGAAGATGTAAAGATTCGGGAATATGTCATTAATATTTTTAAAAAAGTATTTGAGAAGTATGGCTATGAACCATTGGAAACCCCAGCATTGGAAAACAGCAATATATTTGTTGGTGAATTGGGTGATGAGGCAGAAAAACTATTTTACCGTTTTAAGGATCAAGGTGGACGAGATATCATGCTTAAATATGATGTTATGACACCAATGTGCCGCACTGTGGCTGAAAATATAAACAATATTATATTTCCCTATAAACGGTATCAAATACAAAATGTTTGGAGAAGTGAAAAGCCTCAAAAAGGCAGGTTTAGAGAATTTACCCAATGTGATGCCGATACGATAGGAAGTAGCTCCGTCATCTGTGACGCAGAATTTATTCAGATGGGAATAGAGGCTTTGACTAATATCGGTTTTAAAGAGTTTCGAGCCAATATTAATAGCAGAAAATTACTCAGTGGAATCATCCAATTTGCTGGGGCTTCAGAAAAAGAATTTATTCCTATATGTATCTCTATTGATAAATTACCCAAAATTGGCAGAGAAAAGGTCAAAAAAGAATTGATTGAAAAAAGAAAAATTAGCCCTGAAGTATCTGATAAGATTTTGGATCTTATTACTCTAACAGGAGAAACTGAAGAATTGTTAACTAAGTTAAAAAAACAGCTTACTAATATTCCTATAGCTATGGAAGCAATTGATGAACTTGAAATTATTTTTGATTATTTTAAAACTGTTAAACTTGATAAAAAATTTTACCTGTTCACACCTTTTATTGCCCGGGGCTTGGCTTATTATACTGGCCCAGTGTGGGAATTTGAAATACTGGAAGGCGAAGTTGGATCTGTGGCCGGTTGTGGTCGATACGATAATATCATTGGCAAGTTTGTTGGAAAGGAAGTCGCAGCCACAGGTGGATCTTTTGGCATAGAAAGATTGGTCGAAGTCATCAAATCAAGAAAAATGATCAACATTTCCTCAACTATTGGTAAAGTTCTAGTAACAATATTTGATAAAGAACTTTTTGATAATTCTTTAATAGTTGCAGATGAACTAAGAAAAAATAATATATCAACCATTCTTTATCCTGTCCCAACAGATAAATTAGATAAACAACTAAAATATGCAAATAAGAAAAATATTCCTTACGTAATCATTATTGGACCAGAAGAAGTGGTTAATGGAAAAGTAGTTTTGAAAGATATGAAGACGGGTGAGCAACAAAAGCTAACCCAACAAGATTTGATAAAATTTCTAATTTCTAATTAACCTAATTGACCTAAAAAATAACCAAATCTCAATTTTGTTTATTGGGATTTATTTAGATCAATTAGAAATTAGGTTAATTAGGTCAATTTAATTATGTTAATCAACCCAAACGTTGCCATTATCGAAGCCTTGCCAGGAGTCGGGGGAGATGAATCAAAACTCTGGATGGAAGAATTATTAGAATCGTATTTACTGTTTGCCCAAAAAAAAGGATTTAAATATTCCAATTTGGATGAAAAAACAATTAAGATAAATGGTCCTGATGTTTTTAATCTATTTAAAAATGAAACTGGCGTTCATCGGGTACAAAGAATTCCGGATACAGAAAGAAAGGGAAGGATCCACACTTCTACCTGTATTATCGTTGTTTTACCACAAATTATTCAATCAGATCTTCGGATTAATCCTAATGATCTTGATTGGCAATTTTACAGATCTGGTGGACATGGTGGTCAAAATGTAAATAAAGTTTCAACAGCGGTCAGGTTGATACACCGACCGACTGGGATTGTAGTTACAGCCAGCCGTGAGAGAGATCAAGGAGCAAACCGTAAGATCGCCCTGGATCTGCTTAACGCCAAACTTTATCAACTTGAAGAAGAAAAGAAAAAAGGAATGAGGAATTCTTACGTTACTAATGTTGGAATAGGGGATCGGGCTGAAAAAATTCGAACTTATAATTTTCCTCAAAACCGTCTGACCGATCACCGGATAGGAAAAAGCTTTCATAATCTTGAAGATATAATTGAAGAAGGAAAATGGGATAAAGTCTTCGCTCCACAATGAATAAAAAATCTCTTGTTTCTTTATTAAAAAATCAAAATTATATTCTTCTTCAAATTGGAATTTTTATATCTCGTACCGGTTCTTTCATGCAGGATGTTGCCGTCAATTGGCAGATTTATCAATTAACAAAATCGCCTCTTTCTTTAGGTATCGTTGGCTTAGCAAAATTTTTACCGATTTTAATTTTATCGATGGTATCCGGAATTGCTGCCGATGTATTCAATAGAAAAAAAATTATTTTTTTAGTTCAATTTTTTTCGATAATAAATTCATTAATACTTGCATTTTTAACAATAACTGGAAAAATTACCCCAACTCTTATTTACATTTTGGTTGGATTGGAGGCAGGATTTGCATCGTTCGAAACACCAGCTCGTCAATCGATGCTTCCAAACTTAGTGAAAAAAGAAGACTTTCCATTCGCGGTCAATATAAACAATCTTCTTTATAGCTCTACGAACTTTATTGGACCAGCAATTAGTGGATTTATTATTGCCTTTTGGGGTGTTAAATCAATTTATTTAATTAACTCTGTAAGTTTTTTTGCTGTCATCATTGTGCTGTTGTTGATGAAGCCGATTTTAAAAACATTAGAAAAAAAGCCCGAACTTAATTTAAGAAGTATTATGGAGGGAATTAAATTTGTCTTTAGCACTCCTTTAATTCTTAGTTCAATGATGATTGATTTTGTCGCCACTTTTTTTGCTTCAGCCTCAACCCTCATGCCGATTTTTGCCGTCGACATTCTCAAAGTTGGACCCAAAGGATTAGGTTTTCTTTACGCCGCTCCTTCCATTGGTGCTATCCTGGCTGGAATTATTTTTCCTTTTATTAATCGGATAAAAAATAAAGGTAAATTACTTATTTTTAGCGTTTGTTTTTATGGTTTAAATACAATTTTATTTGCTTTATCAAGAAATTTTTATCTTTCTTTGTTTTTTATCGCACTATCTGGTTCCGGCGATTTAATGTCTTCTGTTATCAGAAATGTAATCCGGCAACTTAATACGCCAGATTATATAAGGGGGAGAATGACCGCCGTTAGTATGGTTTTTTATATCGGCGGACCGCAGCTGGGAGAAACAGAAGCAGGATTTGCTGCTTATTTGATGGGTACACCCTTATCAGTTGTTTTTGGCGGAATCGCGACCATCATCGCCACAATTTATATAGCCGTCAAAACACCTCAACTGTTGAATTATAGAGAAAACTAAACAGTTAAAGGTTAAAACTTAAACAGTTAAAAAAACTATTAAACCATAAACATTAAACACGTGCCTTGTTTAAAAGTTTAGTGTTTAGATGTTTTTTTAGGTTCTAACCGTTTAATGTTTAACAGTTTATTTAACATTTAATTTTTAATTTTTGTATGTTATACTGATAATCCTATGAAAGCAAAAATCCATCCTACATATTTTTCCGATGCTCAGGCTGTTTGTGCTTGTGGAAATACGTTTACGACCGGATCAACCAAACAAACGATTACTGTTGAAGCCTGTTATAAGTGTCACCCTTTTTATACCGGAGAACACAAATTTTTAGATAGAAAAGGTCGAGTTGACTCATTCCAGAAAAAACAAGCCTTTGCGGTAAAATATAAAAGTGCCAACGCTGGAAAAAAACAAAAAGATCATAAAGAGGAAAAGAATGTAAAATCATTGCGTGAACTTTTGGGAGAATAATGATATAATGAAAACACCTTAGACATCAGGTATAAAAATAAATCCTGGTAAAATTCTTGAGTTAGTCAAGATACGGTAAAAATATGGCAAACATTAATAAAAAAAATCAGGTTGATTCAATCTTCCAATTAATAGAAAAAAATTCTAACCTTTTGTTAGTAAAAATAGGCAAGACAACTCATCAAGGTTTAGAAACTCTACGTAAGGAATTGAGAAAAAGTGATTCAAAAGTTAAGGTAATTAAAAATACTTTGTTTGAAAAAGCGATTAATAAAATTGCCTTAAAAAATAAGCTATTTGTCGATTTTAAAAAACAATTTTTCCCCTTAAAAGAAACGGCCGCGTTAATAACTTTAGGTGATCGGTGGAATGAAGGACTAAAGACGCTTTATTTATTCACTAAAAAGGACGCTACCTTGAGTTTAAAATTAGCCTTACTGGATAAAACCCTATACAATGCTGAAAAATCTATTCAGATCGCCCAACTCCCAAGTAGGGAAGAACTGTTAGGAAAGATTATTGGAAGCATGAAGAGTCCGATGAGCAAGTTTGTTTATGCCTTGAAATATAACACTAATAAATTTGTGTATATTCTGAATGCTAAATCAAAGGAGGTGAAATCATAAATGTCTGAAATAAAATTATCTGAAAAATTAAATAAAATCGCTACCGAAATCGAAACTTTGACAGTAGTTGAAATGGCTGAATTAGCCAAATATTTAGAAGAAAAATTTGGTGTTTCTGCTATGCCAGTTGCCGCTGCTCCAGTCACTGGAGGCGCTGCCCCTGCTGCTGAAGAAAAAACCAGCTTTACCGTTGTTTTGACCGCCGCCGGAGACAATAAATTAGGAGTAATCAAAGCCGTTCGAGAAATCCTTCCTAATCTAGGACTCATGGATGCCAAAAAACTAGTAGAGTCTGCACCAAAAGATTTGTTAGTTGATGTGAAAAAACCTGCCGCTGAAGAAGCTAAGAAAAAAGTTGAAACAGCCGGTGGAAAAGTAGAATTAAAATAAATTTTTATTAATCTAGCCCCGCTTTCAAAGGCGGGGCAAGGGGTGGAAATACTTATGGCGTTTACAAAAAAATCTGATTACGGAGCCGATTCTATAGTTGTACTTGAGGGGCTTGAACCGGTTCGAAAAAGACCGGCGATGTACATAGGCACTACTGCACAATATGGTGTTAACCACTGCTTAAACGAAATTATTGACAACTCAATTGATGAGGCCTTAGCTGGTTTTTGTACTCGAATTGAAATAAGGATCGAGGACAATAACTACTTAACGGTCATTGATGATGGCCGGGGAATCCCGGTTGATAAAGTTCCCAAATACAATGTTTCCGCCCTCGAGCTTGTCATGACCAAACTTCACGCTGGGGGTAAATTTAACGCCGGCGCTTATAAAGTTTCCGGTGGTCTTCATGGCGTAGGCGCTTCAGTTGTTAATGCTTTATCCGATCATCTTATTATCGAAGTTAAGAGAGAAAACAAAATCTATAGGCAGGAATATAAAAGAGGCATCCCAATTACGCCGGTTAAAAAAGTGGAAAAATCCATTTTAAATTTTAATTTTGAACAAGGAACGGCCGTTTCTTTTTTGCCAGATAAAGAAATTTTTAAGGAAACCATAGAAATTAATAATGGAATTTTTAAAAAACAAGTTAAAGAACGTGCGTATTTGATTAATAACGTTTATTTCAGAATTTTTAATAATAAAACTAAGGAAAAATTTGCTTATTTTTTTGATGGAGGAATCATCTCTTTACTTCGTGACATGAATCGAGGAAAAAAAGTTCTTCATGACCCAATCTATATTCATAAACAGGTTGATGATAAAGAGGTTGAAGTAGCCATTCAATACAATCTATCTCTAAATGAAAACATTCACTCTTTTGTCAATGTTATTAATACTCACGAAGGCGGTACCCATCTAACCGGATTCAAAACAGCTCTTACTAAAGCGATAAATAATTATGCAAAAAAAGAGTTAGGAGAGAAAGATAAAAATAGCGAAACTTTTTCCGGAGATGATGTTAAAGAGGGACTCGCAGCTATTATTTATATAAAAATGCCTGCAACCAATCTTCAATTTGAAGGACAAACAAAAACAAAACTTGGAAATTCAGAAGTTCAAACTATTGTTCAACAAACTGTTTTTGAATATTTAGAAACCTATTTTGAAGAAAACCCAAAAACCGGTAAAGAAATCCTTGGAAAGATTTTTTTGGCTCAGAAAGCCCGATTGGCGGCTAAAGCTGCCAAAGAAGCTGTTATGAGAAAGGGGGCTTTGGAAGGTGCCACTCTTCCTGGAAAACTAGCTGATTGTCAGGAAAAAGACCCGTCACTTTGTGAAATATTTATGGTTGAGGGTAATTCGGCAGGCGGCACCGCCAAGGAAGCTCGTAATCGTAAATTCCAAGCGATCCTTCCCTTAAGAGGTAAGATCCTGAATACTGAACGTGCTTATTTAGATAGGGTTTTAGCTTTTAAAGAAATTAAAGATCTTGTCATAGCTTTAGGGATGGGTATTGGAGAAAATATCAATTACGCAAAACTTCGCTATCACAAAATTATTATTATGACCGATGCCGACGTTGACGGTGAACATATCCTGACTCTTATTTTGACTTTTTTCTTTAGACATATGCCCGATGTAATTCGTAAAGGACATCTTTATGCAGCCCAACCACCTCTCTTTAAGGTCCAACAAGGTAAGCAAGTTCATTACATATATTCCGATGAAAAAAAAGACAAACTGGTGGCTCAATTGCTGACCAAACAAACAAGTCAACCTAATGTTCAACGCTATAAGGGTCTTGGAGAAATGAATCCTGACCAACTTTGGGATACAACGATGGATCCGGAGCGCCGAATTTTAAAACAGATTATGATTACAGAAGCCGAAGAAAGTGATAGAGTATTCTCAATGTTGATGGGGGACGAAGTACCGCCAAGAAAAAAATTTATTGTTACACATGCCAAGATGGCCAATCTTGACTTATAATTTTTAATTTTAAATTTGAAATTTTTAGTCAATTTTTAAATCTAAATTTTAAAAAGTTTAGAAATTAAAGGTTAGAAATTTGAAATTGATTAGAAATTAGTAATTAGAAATTAGAAATTTTAAACTTATGGATATAAAAAAGCTTTCCGTCGGAAAAAATCCTCCACAAGAGGTAAACGTTTTTATTGAAATCCCTCAAGGATCTTCAATAAAATATGAACTCGATAAAGATTCTGGAGTAGTTATGGTTGATCGTTTTAATTTTACGGCAATGTTCTATCCATTTAACTATGGATTTATTCCAGGAACCAAAGCCCAAGACGGCGATCCAACCGATGTGTTGGTCATTTCAAGTTATTCTGTGGCCCCTGGAACTGTTATCCCGAGTAGACCAATCGGGATGCTTGAGATGGAAGACGAAGCGGGAATTGATACAAAAATAATTGCTGTTCCAACATTAAAAGTCGACCCATTTTTTTCTAAAATTAACGATATTTCAGATTTGGACGAAATGACCAAGAAAAAAATTCAACATTTTTTCAATCATTATAAAGAACTCGAACCGGGAAAATGGGTTAAGACAAAAAGTTTTCTAGGAAAAGAAAAAGCATTCGAAGATATTAAGAAATCAATGAAATAATTTATGGCAAATAACATCCTGGTAACCGAAATTAATGGAGAAATGAAACGCGCATATTTAGATTATGCAATGTCTGTCATCGTTTCACGTGCGCTCCCTGATGTTCGCGACGGCTTAAAACCAGTCCACCGCCGGATTCTTTATGCAATGTATAAATTGGGTTTGACATCAAGTGCCCGTTTTTCTAAATCAGCAAAAGTTGTTGGAGAAGTGTTAGGAAAGTATCATCCTCATGGTGACTCTTCGGTCTATGAAGCTCTCGCCCGTTTAGCTCAAACTTTTTCCATGCGTTATCCCTTAATCAAAGGTCAGGGTAACTTCGGATCAATTGACGGTGATCCGCCAGCGGCCATGCGTTATACCGAAGTCAAACTGGCTAAGATTTCTGACGAAATGGTCACCGATATTGAAAAAGAGACGACCCCTTTTATTGACAACTTTGATGGGTCTTTAAAAGAACCAGTTTATTTACCGGCCAAACTTCCAAATCTGTTACTTATGGGCGCTGAAGGAATTGCCGTCGGTATGGCAACAAAAATTCCACCACATAACTTAACAGAATTAGTTGACGCTCTAGTTTTTATGATTGATAAGGCAAAATTAGGTGAGGAAAAAAAAGCAAAGAAGTCACCAATGGTAGATGTAAAAGAATTAATGTTTAACACCACCTTGGAAGATTTATTGACATTTGTTAAAGGTCCGGATTTTCCAACCGCTGGCCTTATTTACGGAGCTTCTGATATTAAAGAAATGTATGCGACTGGAAGAAAATCGATAATGATGCGGGCCCGCGTAACCGATGAGGACATGGGTAAAGGTAAAATGGCTATCATAGTGAATGAGCTTCCTTATCAAGTCAATAAATCTTTGTTGGTTGAAAAAATTGCCAACTTAGTTAATGATAAAAAAATTGTTGGTATTTCAGACCTTCGTGATGAATCTGATCGAGACGGAATTCGAGTTGTCATTGAACTAAAAAAAGATGCTTCCTACAAAAAAGTGTTAAATAATCTATTTAAATTCACAAATCTACAGACTTCTTTTCCTGTTAATATCGTGGCTCTTGTTGATGGCGTTCCACAAACATTATCTCTAAAAACGATATTGGAAATCTATATTAGAAATCGTGTTGAGGTGATAGTTAAAAGATCTGAGTACGAACTAGCCGAAGCCAAAGCACGCGCTCATATTCTCGAAGGTTATCTAATTGCTCTTGATCATATTGATGAAGTGATTGCGGTGATTAAGAAATCCAAAGACGAACCAGAAGCCAAGGAAAAATTGATGAAGAAATTTGGATTATCTCTACTTCAGGCACAGGCAATTATGGAAATGCAGTTAAGACGTTTGACTGGTTTGGAAAGAAATAAAATAGAAGACGAGTTAGCCCTTCTTAAAGAAACTATCTCTTATTTGGAAAGTTTACTTAAGGATATTTTCAAAATTCTTAAAGTTATCCGGGACGAAATATTGTATTTAAAAACTAAATATGGAGACGAGCGCCGAACTCAGGTGATGAAATTCAAACCTGGCGAAATTACTGACGAACAGTTGATTGAAAATAAAGAAGTAATTGTTGTTCTAACTAAAGAAGGTTACATCAAACAAATTCCCCGAGAAACTTTCCGATTACAACACCGGGGCGGCAAAGGAGTCTCTGGAATGGAAACAAAAGATACTGATAATGTATATTATATAACCACGGCAATGACTCACGATTATATGCTCTTCTTTAGTAACCAGGGTCGAGTCTTTCAAACGCGAGTTTGGGATGTGCCTGTTGGATCACGTATTTCCAAAGGTAAAGCTATCATCAATCTCGTTGCCCTTAAGCCTGAAGAAAAAATAACTTCAATACTTAATTATAGCGTAGAAACGATGGATAAAGCTAAAAGTATGTTTGTGATCATGTCAACAAAGTACGGAACTGTTAAAAAATCATCTTTTGAAGACTATATCAACATCCGAACCAACGGCATTATAGCTATTCGTTTGGAAAAAAGTGATGAACTTCTTTGGGTTAAATTAACTGACGGGACCAAAAATGTTATTTTAGCTTCAAAAAATGGTAAAGCAATCGTTTTTAAAGAAAAAGAGATCAGATCAACCGGACGGGCCTCAATTGGCGTCAAAGGCATGGATATAGAACCTTCCGAAGATCATGAAGTTATCGCGGCTGATGTTTTTTCGGATGCAGAGTTTAAAAAGGATATTTTAGTGCTAACCGAGAGGGGAATAGGGAAGAAAACTAAACTATCTAATTTTAAAGGGCAGCATAGAGGTGGAAAAGGAGTTAAAATCACCTCTGTTGATAAAAAAATTGGTTCAGTAGCTTTTTCTGAAATTATCGAACCTGAAGATACCACAATCATAATAACCAGCGCTTTAGGTCAGATAGTCAAAATGGACATAAGCAGCATTCCTTCACGGTCACGAACCGCAAAAGGCGTCATATTGATGAGATTTTCCGAAAAAGCCGATCGAATTGTCAGTGCCACCAGTGTATAAAATATGGTATAATTGTCACCATGTTTATTGATGGTAAGAAAATCGCAAATAATCTTCTAGCAATACTTAAAAAGGAACGCAAAACAATAAAAAAGCGGATTGGACTATCGGTATTTTTAGTCGGCAGCGCCCCAGAACAACTTTCTTTTGTAAAAATAAAGTCTGAAATGGCAAAGGCTTTGAAGATAGATTTTAAATTAATTCATTTGACAAAAACCCCGAATTTTATTGATTTTGCTAATTTATTAAAAAAAGAAGTCTTTAATAAAGACGTAACCGGCATCATAATCCAGCAACCTCTTCCGGCTCAACTTTCAACAGACAGTATCTACGATTATATTCCATTATTAAAAGAGATCGAAGGTCACAGAAAAAAAACGGAGTTTATTTTCCCGCTTGGACTAGCCGTTATGACAATCATTAAATATATCTACGATGGTAAAAGGAAACAGGATATAGTTTTCGTTGATATGAAGAAAGATCGAATCCTTTTTAAAAATATTCTTAAAAATAAAAAGGTAGTCATTGTTGGCCGTGGTATGACTGGAGGAAAGCCAATTGGAAAAACTCTCGGCAATCTTAATGTAAATTATATTAGTATTAATTCAACGACAGTTGACCCGGAATCTTATTTTAAAACCGCTGATTTAATTATCACAGCGACTGGAAAAAAAGTAATTGGACCGGAGATGTTAAAACCTGGCGTTGTTTTGATTAATACCGGAGTTCGAAAAGAGAATGGTAAATTAAAAGGCGATTATGAAGAAAAGGATATCAAGGATATTGCGTCTTACTATACTCCAACTCCGGGGGGTAGCGGACCAATTGACGTCGTCTATCTTTATAAGAATTTAATTGATGCTGCTAAGATGCAGAAATAGACGATAGAAAATAGAAAGTAGAGAATAGTTGTAGAGATTTGAGGATAGAAGATAGTTTTTTCTACTTTCTACCATCTATTATCTAACACTATCTTCAATCTTCCATAATCTATCGTCGTATATGAGTTTAATTATTATTACTGGTCAGACTGCGACCGGAAAAACAAAACTTGCTCTTGAACTTGCAAAAAAACTTAATGGAGAATTAATAAACTTTGACTCTCGTCAAATATACAAATATTTAGATATTATCACCGGAAAAGATATCCCAAAGAATTCAGAATTTAAAATTCAGAATTTAGAATTTAAAAATAAATATAACATTGGTTATTACTCAATAACTATTTATAACCATTTAAAACCATTTACAACTAAACTCTGGTTCTACGACGTAGTAGACCCCGACCAATATTTTTCTTCTTTTGATTTTGTTGAAAAAGTTAAACCAATCATCAATGACATAAAAAGACGAGGAAAAACCCCAATATTAGTTGGTGGGACTTATCTTTATTTAAAACATTTACTCTATGGAATTGATATAAATAATAGTCCTCCCAATTTTAAGCTTAGGGAAAAACTTAATAATAAATCAGTGGTAGAACTACAAAAAAAATTAATTTCTCTTAAACGTCAGATTTTTGAAAATATGAATCACAGCGACCAACTTAATCCAAGGCGTTTAATAAGAAGAATTGAGATTGCCAAGTCTAAAACAAAGACAGTCTTAAATAAGACTGTCTTTATAAAGAGTGTCCCTAAAATCTTTATTGGCTTAAAATATAAAGATAAATCCAAACTTCGCCAAGTCATTGAAAAAAGGGTAGAGAAGAGATTAAAAAGCGGAGCCGTTGAAGAAGTAGAAAAACTTTTAAAGATGGGTTATAAAGAAACTGATCCAGGATTAAAAACTATCGGCTATCAACAGGTTATTAAATATCTGAACAAAGAGCTAACAAAACAAAATGCCATTGACGATTGGGTCAACAAAGAGGTACAATATGCTAAACGACAGTTGACGTTTATGAAGAAAGATAAAAATATAAGTTGGAGAGAAATATAAATGGAAAATCTTGCCAAACCAGGTTTATTAATAGATATTGTTGATACGTTAAGAATTGTTGTGACCGCTGTTATTGCTGGCGGTGGCGGATATTTAATTTACTTACTTCATAAAAGTTTGAGTCCATCTAAAAGAACTCCGGGCAAAAATAAAAAAACTCCTTATACCGTTAACAAAAGAATATCTTAAACACTTGTTGAAGATTTTATTTCTTTCACATCTTCTCCAATTTGTTTAACCAATTCTTCTACTAAATTAAATTTAATTATTGGGCGAAGATACTTTATTATTTCTATAATAATTAATTTACCATCAAGATTTTCCATTCCATAACCTACCAAGTTTTCGTTGGTTACTTCAATTAAATAAACTTCCAGGCTTTTTTCCTGTTCTGCAAACGTTGGAACCGGTCCGTAATGCAATGCCCCCTTGAAAACTTTATTTTCAATCGTTACTTTTGCTGCATAGATCCCATCTTTCAATTCAAAATTATCAGGGATCTTCAGATTGATAGTTGGAAAACCCATTGGCTTTCCTCGGCCTTTTCCTTTTATATGTGTGCTTTCAAATATCATTGACTTTATTTTAATTAAAATAGTATAATAATTCAAATTGTTCCTTCGGGGTTTAGTGTGTAGGTGTAACTCCTACAGCGACCGTACAGTCGGGATGAAAGGAGAAACATATGCGTAAAATTTTTAATTACGGTCCGTTGCTAATTATTATTGCCGCGTCCATGTGGGCCTTTGACGGAATTATTCGTAGAAGCTTATTTACTCTTCCTTCCATTACAATAGTTTTTTATGAGCATTTGTTTGGTGCGGTGATTCTTCTGCCATATTTTATTCGAACTTTTAATAAAGAAGGTCTCACCAGAAAAGAATTTTTTTTGCTTCTTTTTATTTCTATGTTTAGCGGAATACTCGGAACACTGTGGTTTACGACCGCTCTTCTAAAAACAAGCTTCATTTCTTTTAGCGTTGTTTATCTTATACAAAAATTACAGCCAATCTTTGCAATTTCAGCTGCAGCTATTGTTCTCAAGGAAAAGATTACAAAATCTTATATTAAGTGGGCTGTCCTTGCATTAATCGCCGCGTATTTTGTGACTTTTAAAAATGGCTATATTAATTTCGCTACAGGAACAGGAACAATCATTGCGGCATTATATGCCCTTGGTGCCGCGTTTGCCTGGGGTTCTTCAACGGCCTTTTCCAAACTTGCGCTTATTAAAAGACCAAGTATGTACATAACCAGTCTGAGATTCTTGTTAACGGCTATTTTAGGATTGGGAATGGTTTTTGTTTTTGGTCAAAGTAAAAGCCTTGCTTCACCTACATTTTCACAGTTGAGCCGTTTTCTATTGATTGCCGTTTCAACAGGAATGGTTTCGGTGGCTATTTATTATCGAGGATTAAAAAAAGTTCAGGCAAATGTATCAACAATCCTTGAATTAGTCTATCCACTTTTGGCAGTTTTTATTGACGCCACTCTTTACAAAAGTTTCCTTGCCCCGACTCAGTATTTAGCGGGAATAGTGCTTTTGTTTGCGATTTATAAGATATCGAAAATACAGCTATCTCTTAAATAATTTCATAAATGCCTCTTTTGGGATTTCGACTTTACCGATCATTTTCATCTTTTTTTTTCCCTCTTTTTGTTTGTCCAAAAGTTTTCTCTTGCGTCCAAAATCACCGCCACCAACCAGCTTGCCGCTTTTGATCAAAACGTCTTTTCTAAACGGCGCCAAACGTGACGAAGCAATTATTTTCCCTTTATATTTTGCCTGAATTTTTACTTCGTACTGTTGACGGGGGATCAGATCCTTCAAACGTGATGTCAAAAAACTGGCTTTTTCATAAGCTCTTTCCTCGACAACTACTTCGCTAAATTCATCAATTGGCTCCAAATTTAAAAGTAACTCTAATTTATCCGCCTTAACCTGCTGATAACGCAAAAATTCCCAGTCCAGAGATGCATAGCCAGAAGATGCACTTTTTAAATTATCAAAAAAATCGGAAATTAATTCTGACATGGGTAGTTCATATTCTAAGACGGTTTGATTTTTGTTATCCATATTTAAAAACTTTCCACGATAGTTTTGGCATAGCTGCATGACAACTCCAACATAACTATCTGGACAAACAATCATGGCTTTGATGTAAGGCTCAAAAAAATTATTATTTTCATGTCTAAATTTGACCTGTGGCGGGGTTAAAACTAAAGAAAGATCGTATTCACGTTCCAGCCTTTCTCGAACGATGTCAGCGTGCAACAATCCCAAAAAACCCACTCTAAATCCTGCACCCAACGCCGTGCTATGAATTGAAGAAAATTCCAGTGAAGAATCGTTGAGATAAAGTTTTTCTAAAGCTTTTTGTAAATTTAGATAGTCTCCGGTGTCTGTTGGAAAAATTGATGCAAACACCATTGATTTTACTTTTTTATAACCAGGCAGTGATAAAGATTGATCAGTAACAATACTATCACCGACGGATACTTTATGAATATCTTTTAAGTTAGTAACTACATATCCGATATCGCCATTTGAAAGAGACTCTTGGGAAGTTAGTTCCGGTTTAAAATAACCAACATCCTGGACTTCAAAAGCTTCATTAGCAGCTGATAACCAAACCTTTTTACCTTTCTTCAATTCTCCGTCAAAAACCCTGACAAAAGCAATTACACCCCGATGAGAGTCGTAATATGAATCGAAGATTAAAGCCTGTAGGGTCTGACCCTCGACGAGGGTCAGACCCTGGTTAATCGAGGTTTCGTTAGGAGGGGGAACCTTTTCAATTATTGTTTCTAACAATTCTTTGACACCTTGACCGGTTTTCGCTGATACTGCAAAAATTTCTTCTTTACTTATTCCTAAAAAATCAATCAATTGTTTTTTTGTTTTTTCGACTTCAGCATTAACCATGTCTATTTTATTGACAACAGGAATAATTACCAAATTTTTTTCTATCGCTTTATAGGCATTAGCAATTGTTTGTGCCTGAATTCCTTGAGAAGCATCTACAAGTAGAACAACTCCTTCTACACAGGCGAGGGTCCGATCTACTTCATAAGAAAAATCAACATGACCAGGTGTGTCAATTAAATTTAGTATATATCCTTCATACTTCATTCTCACTGGTGCCAATTTAATTGTGATCCCACGCTCCCTTGAAATCGGATTTTGGTCCAACATTTGAGCTTCATGATGACCTGCCTCGACCGTCCCGGTCAATTCCAATAAACGGTCGGCCAAGGTAGATTTACCATGGTCAATATGAGCAATAATGGCAAAATTACGAATGTTTTTCATATTTTAAGAACTCGATAATAGAATTCCTCTGTTTGTCTTGCAGTGTTGGACCAATTAAATTCCTTAACTTTTTCAATTCCCCATTTTCTAATTTCTTTCCTTTTTTTACTACTGATTATCAATTGTTTCAAAGCATGGGACAGTTCTATTATATTTCTATTATCAACAAATAATCTCGGATAAGGATAACCTTTCAAAATCTCTAAAAATGATTCATTTTTAAAACCAACAACTGGGACACCGCAAGCCAATGCCTCAAGAATTGTTATGCCAAAAGCTTCATCAGAATAGGGCGCGCAAAAAATATCAGCATTTTGATAAAAACTAATTCTTTCTTTGCCAAACTTTTCACCTTTAAACTCAACAAACTCACTTAAATTATTGTCTTTAACATATTTTTCCGAGATTAGTTTCTCTGGCCCATCACCAAGAACCACTAACCTAATGCTATGTTCATCGGTAATAATTTTTTTGATAGCTTTCAAAAGATATCTCAAACCTTTTCTATTAACTAGTCGACCAACAAATAATAACTTTATTATTTTTTTCTCTTTGTTTTTATTAGGAATAAAAGCAACATTGTCGACTGCGTTATAAATTATTCGTTTACTTATGTTTTTTTCGCATAAATATTGCCATCGCTTTTTTACAATTTTTGAAACAAAAATAACCCCTTTAAAATATGTAGAAAAAGATTCTTTAAATAGTATCAAAAATGGATTAATAACATTAATTATGGAATCATTATTCCATGCAGTATGAAAGGTAGCAACTTTAATGGCCGTGGTATTTTTGTATATATCCCAGTTGATAAAAGGTATGTATGGTTCGTGGATATGTATTAAATCAAATTTACCATTTTCTATTATTTCTGCTACCTCATGTTTTTCATCATTCTTTACTGTTATATTACCCCAATTACCATTAGGTATGGGCAATCTAACGACTTTGGCAATCGGATGATAATTAATATAGGGAAGTATATTTTTTTCCGGGCCAAAAATATCTATTTTATGACCTAACTTTGCTAATTCCTTTGATAAATAAAATATATGTTCTTGAACTCCACCGGCTTGAGACGGATCGGAAGAAAAAATCATTGCTATTTTTAATTTTTTTTTCATATACTAAATAAAACGGTTAAACTATGAATAAGTTTTTTTATTTTTTATTATCTTGCTTCGCATACTTTCAGCGCCACTTATCTTCATTTGGCCCTTACTATCAGTAATTTTATCATTTTTTTTGGATGTTATCGATATAGAGTTTGCCTCCCAGAAGGTCCTTACTTTATCAAAATATGAAAGATATGACAAAGCTCTGGATACTTGGTGGTACATAAATGTAATGATCTTTACTTGGTTTCAGATGCCGAATTACAGATATATACTATTGATATTATTTGTTTTCCGAACAATTGGAGAAGTGATATTTTTTATAAAAAACGACCGCCGGATATTTTTTCTTTTCCCAAATTTTTTTGAGAATATTTTTTTTCTCGTTTTCTTTTCGGTCTATTTTAAACAACTGAATTTTCTACTTAGCGAAAAATTCATATTCTTCTCTTTATCGACTGTGATAATCGCCAAGATATTCCAGGAATGGTGGGTACATATTGCCCAGATTTCCATACCGGAACATTTCTTTGGAAAGAAAAGAAAATGGAGAAGGGAATCAATGTCAAAATAAGCAAATAAACAAATGAAGAAATAAATATTGAAATAATTGAATGCCTAAATAAATAAATTTATTTATTTTATTATTTTTTTATTTCTTTATTATAGTTTCCCAAGGAAATATGTCTCTACCAAAATGTCCATAAGAGGCCGTTTTGAAATAAATAGGTCTTCTCAAATTTAGCCCGGCAATAATTCCTTTTAGAGAAGTGTCAAGTAATTTCGCCACAAAACTATTTATTATTTTTGCTGACTTTTTTTCTGTCCCAAAAGTTTCTGCCTCCTGCATAACCGGTTTTTTGGCTCCAATAAAATAGGCAAGCCGTACTTCGCAACGATCGGCTAATTTATTTGCTATTATATTTTTTGCCAAATATCGGGCAGCGTATGCCGCTGATCTGTCCACTTTAGTTGGATCTTTTCCAGAGAAAGCTCCACCACCTTGTCTGGCCATTCCTCCATACGTATCAACAATTATTTTTCTTCCCGTTACTCCCGTATCGGATGCCGGTCCTCCGATATGCCAAACTCCGGTTCCATTGACAATTAATTGATCACGTTTAATCTTGTATCCATATTCTTTTAAAATTGGAGTCACTAATAAATTAAATAAATCTTCCTTTACTTGAGAAAGTTTTATTTTTTCATCATGAGGAACAGCTAAAACGACATTTTCAATCGTTTTAGGAATATTTTTTTCATAGCCAACGGTTACTTGAGTTTTTCCATCCGGCCGCAAGTAGGGGAGATGTCTTGTCTCTCTTAATTTATCAATTCCCATTGCCAGTCGATGTGCCAACATAATCGGTAATGGCATTAATTCTTTTGTTTCACGGCTCGCATAGCCAAACATCATCCCTTGGTCGCCCGCACCTAAATTATCCACTCCAACGGCAATTTCCGGTGACTGGGTATGAATTTTGACAATAATTTCTGATTTTTCGGAAAAATTTAACACCGGGATGGTGTAACCTAAATCTCTCACAACTTGTTGGGCAATTTTTTTATAGTTTAATTTAGCTTTTGTCGTTACTTCTCCGGCCATGGCTAAGAAATTTTTTGTCACCAAGGTCTCAACCGCCACTCGGGAATATTTATCGACTTTGAAGGCTTCATCCAATATTGCGTCTGAAACCTGATCGCAAATTTTATCGGGATGCCCCGCACACACAGACTCTGAAGTAAAAGTGTTTTTCATATTAATTTCTCGCTATCGAGCATATCCTCTTTAGCTTTAGCACCGTTTCCGATTAAATCGGGACGGTTGCTGGATGGATCTTAACGAGCTAAGTCTCTCTCCATCTCTCTTGATATTTATGTACCCTCTGTCCAACTATTTAAATATTTTTTCTGTTCTTTAGTTAATTTGTCGATTTTAACACCTTCTGAATTTAATTTCAAGCGAGCAATTTCATTATCTACTTCTTGAGGCAAAGAATAAACTTTATTTTTTAATTTCCCCTTATTTTTCCAAATAAATTCTGCACCCATTGCCTGTCCGGCAAAACTCATATCCATGACGGAGGCCGGATGACCTTCAGCGGCAGCCAGATTAACCAATCTTCCATCGGCCAAGAGATAAATTTTTTTATTTCCAAAATCATATTCCGTAACCATCGGACGAACCTGTCTAATTTTCTTGGCTAATTTTTTTAAAGCTTCTTTATTAATCTCAACATCAAAATGGCCCGCATTGGCAAGAATTACACCCGGTTTAGCTACTTTTAAATGTTCTTCGTCGATGACATGTTTATCTCCCGTCGTTGAAAGAACAACATCGGCTTGTTTAATGGCGTCTCGTAAAGTCATCACCAAAAATCCATCCATCAGAGCCTCAAGCGCTTTGACCGGATCAACCTCGGTCACAATTACTTGTGCTCCCATCCCCTTAGCTCTCATCGCCACCCCTCGTCCGCACCAGCCGTATCCGCAGACGACAAATTTTTTTCCGGCAAGTAATATGTTGGTCGCTCTAATGATCCCATCAATACTCGATTGACCGGTTCCATAACGATTATCAAATAAGTGCTTAGTCAAATTATCATTGACAGCTAGCATGGGAATTTTTAAGGCTTTATCTTTTTCCATTGCCCGAAGTCTGATAACTCCAGTGGTCGTTTCTTCCGATGATCCAACAACCCCGGGTAAAAGATTAACTCTTTTGCTGTGAAGTAAACCAACTAAATCAGCCCCGTCGTCCATGGTTAAGTTGGGTTTCTCATCGAGAACTGCATTGAGATGTGAATAATAACTTTTATTATCTTCGCCTTTGATTGCAAAAGTTGGAATGGCATAATCTTTGACAAGCGATGTAGCCACCGCATCATTAGTTGATAGGGGATTGGAGGCACATAAAAATACCTTGGCTCCGCCTTCTTTCAAAGTAATCATTAAGTTGGCAGTTTCGCTGGTTACGTGAAGGCAACAGGCAATTGTAACTCCTTTTAAAGTCTGCTCCTTCTTAAATCTTTTGCGGATGAGGTCCAAAACCGGCATCTGTAAATATGCCCAGTTAATTAATTGAGAACCAAGAGGGGCAAGCTTGATATCTTTGATGTCAGATTTCATAATCTAATAATTAAACAATAACAAATGTCAAAATTCAAATGATTAAATAAACAAATAATCAAATAAGAAAATAAATGTAAAAAATAAAAAAATAATTAAATGTATCTAATCATTTATACATTTGGTTATTTATTTCTTTATTTATTTATTTCATTATTTCTTCATTAAATTATCTCTCTCATTCTCTTATTTATTTGTACCAATGATGGCTTGTGATTCACAGTCCCATATTTCTCAATCGCAAAACTGGCCATAACGTTTCCTAATTTTAAACAATTCCTTATTGAATAATCCATTAAAAGTCCCGCTACAAACCCACCTCTCCATGCGTCTCCCGCTCCGGTTGGATCAAGCATTTTTGCAACCTTGA
>Ga0210039_1001331_pt1 | contig 23150 bp, 29 predicted proteins | sample CryGeyCG2114_250_3_FD_185460 | JGI IMG/M metagenome (GOLD analysis project Ga0210039, IMG submission 185460) | Groundwater microbial communities from aquifer - Crystal Geyser CG17_big_fil_post_rev_8/21/14_2.50 (SPAdes) (version 2) | ecosystem: Environmental > Aquatic > Deep subsurface >...
TTGAAGGCAGGCTGTCCTGAAACCGCCGTAAAAGGAAAACTAGGCGTAGTTTTCTTCATGACGTCTCGAAGCTCTGTAAATGAAGCGATTCAATGCCCAAGCCGAAATAGCACCGAGCGCCAACCAGAAAATCAGATTGGTGATACCGCTGGCCAGAATAAACTGTTGATGCAGTTCCGTCAGCCTTTCGACAGCATATGTGTCTGGGTGAGCAAATACTGCGCCGTCATGATGGGGAATCGGCATAAGGTAAGGCACAAGTATGGCGAGTACACCCAATGCTTTAAATTTAGTTGGCGCAAAGAACAATAGTAACAGACCGGCGCCAGCCCCAGAGACCGCAGCTGCCCACCAAAGCTGCCGGCTTCCAATTACAGCGGCTTCGACGCCTGGAATCTCCGGCGGTAGCCCAACGCCAGGTGCGACGAAGAATGCCAGGAAACCTGCCACACCCCATATACAGCCTTTGAGGACATTTACCCGCGTTAAACCTTGCCCTTGCAGTTGTGACATCAAAGCAAGGAGCACTGCGGAAAAACCGAATCCGGCGAGCACATTGGAAAGCACCGTATACAAGGTGCGTTCGACACCGTCAATAGGCGACCATGCATCCTCACTGTGTGTGTGGCTGTGACCGTTCGAATGATCATGATGATCGTGTACCGACGTCTCTGGCTCGGAAACTTCAAAGGTTTCGGCCGCAAAAATGATTGGATTCACAGCCATAATCTGTACCAGGCTGAGGATAAGACCCGACAGCAGGCCAACTAAAAGAGCGCTTACAATAAGACGACGAAAGATCATAAATTATCTCTATGCAAAAATAGTAGAGGCTCGCCAAGCAGCAAAAAGCCTGGCAAAAAAGTGATTGGAATTAAGGTTAATTACCTAGCGGTAAAGAACTTAGTGGCAAGGAAATGCCAAAGCATGCCTAGTATCATGAGCCGCGTTGTGTGCCGCATCCATTGGCAAAAAACCAACCGCAAAAATGATTAGACCGCCAAACACTAAGGCCGCAATATTTTGGGCAAAGGGAGATAACTGGGATTGGGATTGGGATTGCTGTTGAGCATTCGTTAGAGCTGTCATTATTAAATCCTTACTTGCACCCGCCGTGCATTGGTTAATAGGTTACATTAGGCCGGTCTTCGGACTCCAAGAGGGCAGAAACAATCTAAACTATACGAAAAGACTGTTATATTCTTGCCGCTAATTTGCGCCTTCCCAGAGTTGTGTCTCCAGTGGCTGTGCAAATAACACAAAGCAGTATAAAGCTTTTAGATTTCGCTCTTGTTTACCGATGCGGGGGCAGCGATGGGATACGTATCTTCAAACGGAAATCAATAATCACTATTGAAAATCACATTGAAAATTCGACCATACTTCCCGATTATCCTTAAAAAGGCACCTAAGCAGAGCGGATATTAACAGGAAACACCAGTAGATTAAATAGTGCAGTTAGTCGACTGGCGACAATTTGTACCAAGTGGTGTCGACATGGCTTGTTGCAAGCTGGAGCGTGACTTGATAGCCGAGAATACTAAGTTCTGCGTTTAAGTTGCTCTTATATACGGCACTTCTAAAGTTTATGTAGTCTAATTTTCCTGTTGGAAGGAATAAATTATAGAGTCCAGGCAGGGTAAACATAAGGCAACTATTTGAGTCTAACTTAACGTCTATTTTGGGGGGAATTCGCAAAGACGTGGGAGCATCAATATAGTTTAAAAAGAACGCCATGAGTTGCGCGATGGGATCCATGATTTTTAACCACGTCAGTTTTGTTTGTGAAATGCTTAGTAAACGCTCCTATCTACCAGTCGCATAAAGTTGTGCTTCATAGTTTTTCTAACACAATCCGCGACTAGGACAGCTCACTCTTGCTCATAATTATACTTATTAGCTTCTTTTATACATAAAACGTTTTCAATCCGAGTGATCTAAACAGGTTGATCGGCAGAATTCAGCACAACCATGGCACTTTGATGGGGGTTATAGGGGATAAAGTTGGGCATACTCAACACTCCATGTCAGATGCCGAAATTTTATCAAATAGAAAGGCGATTTTGGAGTTTTTTTACAGCCTCAACGCCGCATTAACGGGCGTTTTTGTTGTTGAATGCTTTGGTAGCACGCTTCCTAGAAAACCATTGCATGAACGACTAAGAATCTATTGTTTTTGTAGGTGAGAACAATCTCAGCAACATATTCTCCTTTAGCATTTGAGCAGAACTGTTTCCATATTATAGCGTCCGAATCAGGACGCCTTAGGACAGCAACTGGCTCTCGATGAAGCCACTGACCTTTTTCACACTGAAATTTTTTACAAACCTTTTCTAGATGTTCTTTGGTTACGATCGCTTTTGCTCTATCCGTAAAATCCTTTACATGATTTTCATGGTCAATATTTGTAGAAGCTGCCATCAAATTATCCATAATTGGATTAGCAATACCCCATATTTCTTCCTCTGACATATCTTCGAAGTTCATCCCAATCTCCTTTGAGTGCTTACGCTCAGTGTAGCAGTTTGTTATAACCTTTTCCGTAATTTTGGCCATTGTAGCTGCCAGCCCTTAGATTGAATACGGTTTAAAAAAATAGCTCTATCTCTTTTGGGATTATGTGTAATGAAGCCACCGTATAATGAAGTTAACTCAAAAGGGCTAATAATCTCAATATGCTGATTGAGCAACCTTGCAGCTATAGCAGTTTCTTTCTCAGGCCAGTAACTCATGGCATGACAAGAATTTTTGTAAGGTTTGTCCCCATTTTTTAAGTGCATGAAAGCTTGATTTCTTACCTGCCAATTATGTTGAGGGCACTGACTTATTAGTGTTGTTTCAGCCGCTTTTTCTTTAGTTTGATCGTTATCTGAAACATCAAAGAAAATAACATCTATATCATTAAGCGGTGTATCTTTATTATGAAGAAAATCCCAGTATAGATTGCGTAAAAAACCTGCTGCTATGTAGCAGTCTTCTAAATCAAGTTGGCTAACAACTTCTAATGCCGCCATTCTCATATCATCATTTTCAATAAGTGATGCTAGTCTTTTCATGGTTATAACGCCCGCCTTAACAAGCAAACTTTAGCTAGCGGTTTTTTACTGTTTAGTTAAACCGAAGTAAATACAAGCCATGTCCATGTTACCTTTGCTCGTTGGTTGATACTTTGGACTGAATCAGCATTTCGGCTAGTTATCAATTTAAAACCGCACTGTTGTGCAAACTCAATAGTCTCTTTAGCACTTGTCGGATAACATTTTCTTTTTATAGACCCGGGACCATTTCTTACTGATATTATTAACTTCCCATCTTTACCAAGAATAGAACGCAAGTTTGTTAAGGATGCTAATTTAGATTTTTTTGGTACATGCTGCCAGACAGAAACTAAGAGTGCTAGTTCATACCGTTCGTTTCGCTGAAGAATTTTTGAAAGAGATGGCAAGGAATCATTGATCCATTCAATTTGTGGGGATGGATGCAGTAACTTTCCAGCCTCTCGAAATTCAGAAACAGGCTCTACTGCCAATACATCAATGCCTTTAGATGCCAACCAGGCAGCATCACGGCCAGTACCGGCTCCTATTTCAATAATTCTACATGCATAATCAGGTATAAACTCCGAAACATGTAATAGTAAGTCAGGTGAAGAAATTGCTTCAAATGATTGAATTAAAAAACTGGCATCTTCGGCATAACCGTTAATAACACTTTGCTCCATTAGATTGATGGACTCCTTTTATAGCTAAAATTTGTCCGGTGGAGCTGCTGCTTAGGCTATGCATTCTGACCAAACCGCCATAGTACGCCGCATGGGTCATGGACTACAAAATCTAGCATACCCCAAGGTTGTTTAGTTATTGCTGAGACGGTAACACCATATTTATTAGCGATACCTGAATTTAAGATTTGTTTATGCCATGATGCAATATCTTCGACAAGGAGATGCATCATAAGATTTTCGGCCAATGATTGATCGTAAAAATCTTGAAGCAAGAAACTACAGTTACCAATGTGGAAATATGCAACACCATCTGTATCTGATGCTTTTATGAAACCTAAATCGGAATAGAACTGTTTTGAGATTTTAAAGTCCTTCGAAGGAATAAAGGCCTTCAGTTCTACAGTATTCAAATTGCTCAAAGTCTACCTCCTTGTGTGTCCGGCTCAACTGCATAGCAAACTGGCGGGCTTTTTGGAACAAAAAACGGACAGTGCAGCTGCTTGTTATGCATTCAGCGATGCCTCCACGTAAGACAAAGCTTTTTTGTTATTGCCAAAGCTTAATATGCACATGGCTTGATTAAAACTAAACCAGCCAAATTCTTGATGCTCACAAGATAACACTGGAAATTCTTCAACCTCGGCATAGAACACATGTTCTATTATCGATTCGGCATTTGTAGTGTATTTTAATTTCCATTCTTCTTTGAGAGGGAAATCATAAGAGTAACTTGAATCAGTTAATTGATACACTTCAATTCCAGATTCCTCTTTGACTTCCCGAATGGCTGCATCTTCAATCGATTCTCCGGACTCCATTCCACCAGTAATTCCTTGCCAAAACTCCGGTAAACCCAACTCAAGTCGAGCGACTCTCTTAAATAAGAGGTATTCCCTTATTCCTTCATTCATTCTGTACAGGAACACATTAACTGAGTACGGTTCTCTCACTTTCTATCTACTCTCACTGCATAACATTTGTATTTTATTCGCTGCGATATATTTCGTCTATGACTAACGATCGGGCGATAAACCTATTCCAAAAAAGTTTTCTTTTGCTCTCTTTCACTCGTTTTAGATGATAAAAAGCCAAGATCAAAAAAGGCCGCTTTAGAAGCAAAGCCTGAATTCTTTGAGCCAGTCTATCATGATAATCAGGCCATTTTCATAATTGTCTCAGAGGTCTGTAATTGTCACTTTACAGACTAAGTTTTGTTTGGTATTTGTACGCTCAAGTAGAAACTTGATTTTCAATAGGTAAGATTGAGTGCTACTCTTACAATTAAACACTGATACAGTTTAACTTTGATTATCGAGTGGCATATATTCCGGTATATGAGCAATCTGTTATAAAACCAGCAAATCCAACATGCCCTCAACTTGAGTTACATCATTAGATATAACCAAACCAGTGCCACCTTCCTTAATCACAAATTTGAAACTTCTAAAGTGTACATAACCTTTACCATGATAAATCGGTTCAGGATATTAATTTCGAAAGGTCATGTATAGATGCTTTATATTTGGATTTTTACTGGCTTCGTTGTTAAAAAACACAATTGCATAATGTATTGTTTTCTTACTGCTGTAGTCAGTTCTTTCAATAAGTAGGTCGTTATCATCCCTAACTTACACTGTCACCGTTGATTATCATTTTTCACCAATATTCACATCTCGAAATCCTGCTGGGATCAAATCACCATTTATCTCAGTCTCAGGGAACCAAATCTTGCATTTGATTTTTCCACTTTCATTTCGGCACTGCGTTTTATGGTCTACTTTTAAAACTGGCTCACTATTCCCTCTAGACCGATCCACTTTACAGATAGATTTTGTGTCGCTTCCAGAACAAACTTCTTCAGCATTCACAGAGTGACCTTTGAGCCGATTATTGAATTTATTGGCCTGCTCAATCCCAAAACAGGCATAACCTTGCTTCCTTATAGTTTCATCGTTTGATCGCATCATCCAATGAACGGCATCCTTATCGCCACAAAGCCCTTCTCTAACTCCTTCTACCATTGTTTCTACGAATATTCTCCCCACATCAATGTCCTCTGCATGCACAGAAGACCCGATAACTGTTAGTGCCATCAATGCTGATGCTTTGATTTTTTTCATGCTTGTGTCGTTAACCCCGGTGCCAGATCGTGGATTTATCTGTTATTTATAAAGTTAAACTCTGCTTAGTTTCAGCCATCCCAGCCTATCCTGGTGCTATAGCAGATTTATCAACTGTGCCTTATATCTCCGTCCTGAGGGCGGAGATATAAGGCACGGATTGTGAAGCAATCCTAATGAGGCGTATGTTGTTACTGGAAAATCTCTATTTTCTTTTCCATAGGCCAATTGTATAGTGGCAGTTATGTTGATTCGTAAAGCCTTCAAATATAAATTGGATACCCCCGTTGAGATAGCACAGCTCATGTCTCAATACGCGGGTAATTGTCGCTTTCTTTGGAACAAAGCGCTCGCATTAAATTTGCACTATTTGGATAACAAACAACCGCTGCTATGGTATCAAGAGCTGGATTGGTTCAGTAAACTTTGGAAACAAAGTGAAGCGTACGGCTTTTTGAAACTCTCCCCGGCTCAAACATTGCAGCAAACCTTAAAACAATTAGAACGAGCGTTTAAGGCTGGCTTCGATAAATCACAACCTTTAAAGAAACTACCCACCTTCAAGAAACGCGGAGAGCGGGACAGTTTTACTTTTCCACAAGGTTTCAAAATTGAAGGTAAACGCATCTTCCTACCCAAAATAGGCTGGGTAACCTTCAGAAAATCTCGCGACATCGAAGGCATACCCAAAAATATCACGGTTTCTCGCAAGGGAAAACATTGGTATGTCTCCATTCAAGTGGAAAAGGAAATAATTCAGCTTGTCCATCCAGCCACATCGATGGTGGGTATCGATATGGGTGTTAAACGATTGTGCACGCTATCGGATGGTCAGTTTGAAGAACCTATTGAGGTGAACGTCTGGCAAGACAAAATCAAACGACTGCAAAAGCGTTTAGCCAGGAAAGTAAAGTTTTCCAACAATTGGCGAAAGTTGAAAGCAAAGATTACCCGTCTGCACACCAGAATAGCGAATATTCGTCATGACACTCTACATAAGTTGACAACCACGCTCAGCAAAAGCCACGCAGTGATTGTGCTTGAAGACTTGCAGATTAAAAACATGACGAAATCGGCTAAAGGAAATCTTGAGAATCCTGGCAAGAGGGTGAAGCAGAAATCGGGATTAAACCGGGTCATACTCGATCAAGGCTGGGGGATGTTCAAAACATTCCTGGAATACAAACAACACTGGCGGGATGGTCAGGTGTTGTATGTTGATCCCAGGCACACTAGCCAGACCTGTCCTGAGTGTTATCACGTGAGCAAAGACAATAGACAAACGCAAGCAGCGTTTGAGTGTGTCGAGTGTCAGTATCAGGCACACGCGGATGTCGTTGCCGCAAAAAATATTTTAGAGCGGGGACACCGCTTGTTAGCCTGTGGAGAGCCTTGGGTTGCCAAGCTCTGTGAAGCAGGAACTGGAAAGCTCAGCGATGAGCTGGAACCTGCTGTCATTTGACTAGCGGGAATTCTCTTCCTTCAGGGAGAGGAGGATGTCAACTAATCTAACGTGCAGGGCAAGAGACCCTCAAGAAAAAAGTGGCCATTTCATAAGTTTCCACCTAATTTGCACCCCCTGGAATATGCTCATACGTTGCCTCCATAGTTAACGAATGACGGTCGGCCGTCGCATACTGGGAGAAGTCCAATGATCAAAGCAAATGAAATTACTAAACAATATCTAGCAACTACCAAGAATGGTCCTGCTGACTTAGCTGAGCGTATCCAATCTCTTGATGTCACCCAATCATACCTTGTTAAAGCCCCGGCTGGCTCCGGTAAAACCGAGTTGCTCTCCCAGCGTTACCTAGCTCTTTTATCAGTAGTGAATGAGCCTGAGGAAATTCTCGCGATCACCTTCACCAATAAAAGTGGCAACGAAATGCGATCCCGTATTATTAACGCCCTATTGAAGGCTGACACTCAACCAGAGCCTACGGGATCACACGAACGCCTAACCTGGCAGTTGGCTAAAAATGCACTTGAGCATTCTAATACCAAAGGCTGGGATGTTTTGAAAAATCCCAATCGTCTCCGCATTAAAACAATTGATGCATTCTACGGTTCACTGGCGCGACGGGCACCAATGGCCGGCTTGATCGGTGGAGGTATGCAAATCACCGATGATTACCATTCATTTTATCTAAAAGCCGCGCGAGAACTCCTTGGTGAACTCGAACAGGAGAATGGCTGGACTGATTCCCTGGAGGTTGTTCTCAATCACATTGACAATCGCTTTGATCGGGCCGAAGAGTTACTGGTGAGCATGCTTGAGAAACGTGAGCATTGGCTTCCGATCGTCCTCTCAGCACGAAATACCGATGACCTTCGCGATAAACTCGAAAATACACTCAAGCTTGTGGTGCTCGACCTCATCAGCTCAATTAAAAATGACCTTGGTTCTATTGAAGGCTCTTTAGTTGGAGTCGCCAGTTTTGCTGCATCAAACATAGACCCGATTAAATCTCAGGACCTCTTACCTCTTCGTCTCATCGCAGACAGTGGCTCCTTACCAGGAAGTGAGAGTGGCGATATTCAGGCCTGGACATCCTTGAGCCACCTTCTACTAACAAAGGAGGGATCCTTGAGAAAATCCCCTACTGCCGCTATTGGCTTTCCGGCCCCCTCCAGCACAAAAGACAAAGAGCTAAAAACTCTATTGACTGAAAAGAAGTATGCATTCAAGTTACTAATTGAAGAACTGGCCAGCAGTGACTCCGCGATGCAAGCACTACAAAAACTGCGAGCATTACCTCCCGTGGCATATCAGGAGAGTGAATGGGAAGTACTCCAGCACCTCTTGATGTTGTTACCAATTTTGGCGGCAAAGCTATTGATGGTATTCCAAAGAGAAGGTGCAGTTGATCACTCTGAAATCGCGTCTGCCGCACTTCGTGTTTTGGGTGAAAGTGATGCGCCCACGGACTTAGCCCTTATTCTTGATTCCCAGATGAAGCACATTTTAATCGACGAATTCCAAGATACTAATAATCTTCAAATGAATGGACTATCTTTGATCACGTCCGGCTGGGAACCTGATGATGGTCGTAGTTTGTTTTTGGTCGGTGACCCTTGCCAATCCCTCTATTCCTTCCGCGGTAGCAATGTAGGGCTGTTCCTCGATGTAGCTAAGCATGGCGTTGCAAATGTGCATATCACACCGGTTGAACTGTCTGTTAACTTTCGTTCTCAGGAACGCATCGTCGACTGGGTAAATTCTACCTTCACACAGGTATTCCCAAATGATCAGGACTCAAATCTTGGCGCCATCCCCTATTCCATGTCTATTCCGCACTTACCTGCGATTTCTGATAAGCAGGCTGTTAGCGTTGTTGGATTCATCGGTGAACTCTTTGCTGCACGAGATGCTGAGGGGAAATGGCTCGCTGAAAATATTGCAGATCTTCGTAAAATTGATGATACCCAAACTGTAGCAGTATTAGTGCGGAATCGAAGCCATTTACAATCAACAGTTAGCTCATTGCAAGCACGTGAAATACCATACCAAGCTATTGAAATTGACCCACTTAAAGACCGACATATGATCAGGGATCTATCCTCTCTGACTCGATCACTTTGTCATCTTGGCGATAGAACTGCATGGCTCGCGCTACTTCGTAGCCCTCTATGCGGACTAGAGCTGTCTGATCTCGAAACTGTTGCTTACCCTCACTCCCGATCACTAATTTGGGAAAACCTCAACAATACCCAAATCGTCTGCTCCCTGCCTGAGGAAAGCCAAGAACGCGTTAATCGTTTGGTCGACGTAATGAGAAATTCCTTACGCTGGAGAGAACGAAAATCACTTTCTATAATCGTTGAAGGGGCATGGTTAGCACTATTTGGCCCGTCTTGTATTGAGCAAGAAGTTGATTTAGAGAACGTGAAAGCATTTTTTAAAGTATTGGGGCGCTTTACCTATACCAGCTTTGATGCAGAAGCCTTTGAATCAGCACTGAACGCTCTATATGCAAAACCTGATGTGCGAGCCATCAACCCAGTACAAGTAATGACTTTGCATAAATCAAAAGGTTTACAATTTGATCATGTTTTTATCCCGGGTTGTGAACGTCAAGGGCGTGGGGATGATACTCGCTTACTGGCATGGGATCGTTTCACCACCGATGATGGGACTGAGCTTCCATTATTATCACCCTCACCTGAGATTGGTGGCTGTGGAAATGCACTCTACCAATTCATCAATAAGCAAGGAGTCCATCGAACCGACCTAGAAAGAGATAGAATTTTATACGTGGGCTGTACACGAGCGAAAAAGCACTTGTATTTAACTTGCAGCCTTACAACCAATGAAATAGGAGAAGCCGCCGCTCCAGTTAAACGTTCATTTATGGGGGCGCTGTGGCCAGCAATTAAAGACCAGGTTGATTACATTACTGTCTATAGTGAAGTGATTGTTGACTCAACTATTATCTCGGCTGAGACTAGAGCACCAAAGCGTCTCACACTTTCCAGTAAGCGCCCCTTACTTCCCTCGGGAGACTTGCTGGCAAAATACCGCGGACGAATGGCAACAAACAATACAAGCCTTCCAGACCTAGCCTGGAAAGTTGACTACAGCGCTCAAGTTGGCGTGCTTTTTCATCGAATACTTCGCAGAGTATGCCTTGATGGCGTCAATAATTGGGGAGCCCAAACAATTAATGCCAGAAAAGAATCATGGCGACACCAATTACTCCAGCATGGCGTCCCCGGCTTTCTTGTATCCAATTGCATCAATCGTATTATTGATTGGCTATCTGAAGTGTTAAAAGACTCAAAGGGTAATTGGATACTAGATAACCGGCATGCTTCTAGCGAGTGTGAACTTCCCATCTCCGCATTATTGGAAGGCCAGTTACTGCAATGCATCATAGACAGAACATTTATTGCTGATGGTTATCGGTGGATCATTGACTATAAAACATCCATCCCGAATTTGGGTGAGTCTCCTGCTTTATTTGAAGCCAGAATGGCAACAGAACACAGATCGCAGCTTGAGAAGTACAGAACGTTGATGATGAACATGGGGCCGGAGCCAGTGAAGTGTGCAATTTATCTTGCTGCTACCCAGACTTTTATTGAGCTCGATAATATTGCTCAAAAGGAAGCAGCCTAAAACTGATTATTTTGAAATTAATGTGTGGTGATATAACCCCAAGGATGGGGATAATGCGAATGCAGAATACTTTAAACGCATAATGGAAACTTTTATGACGATTACCCCAAATGATCTTTCAACAATTGACACCAGAGCCCGCAGCTGGGGGTTGATTTGCTATGCCCTATACGGCCTTGGCGTTGCTGTATTTTTCTCACTTTTTGTTGGGGTTGGCATAAACTACTGGCTCAAACCCCAGATGAAGAACACACTTGTTGATTCTCATATTACATGGCAAATACGAACATTCTGGTATACGTTCGCTTTAATGCTTGTAGGCATCGCAACAGCCTATATCAACTTAGGTTATTTGCTGATTTTTGCAGGAGCATTACTTCTGTGTATCAGAACGGTTTGGGGTGCTATTCAGCTTTACCGATGCCGGCCAATGTAACCATGGGAGCTGGTGCATGGTAATCCCGCAACTGCATAGCGGTTCCAACATGCATGGGCTTGCCATTAACCACGAATACCTGGTCTTCAGGAACAGCTTGAATAAGGCGGTTGATAACCAAGCCGTCTTTATTCCAGTACAAATACTTTCCATCATAGGTCGTGATTGGAGTCCCATCCCGATAAATAAATTGACTCTTATTACTGATATAAACCGACTCAGAACGGACAGCTACACCTCTACCGTCAAGCGCGATAGTTTCGTGATACACCTTCTCACCATCATAGGTCACGATCTGCCATGGACCGTTTCCTAGGTCATCCGAAATCATGGGGTACTGACTAATACCCTGACTACTCTCCTCACAACCCAGCAGTGCAAATACAGAAATTGCGATCGCTAAAGTCAAACTACTTTTGTTCATTACTATCCTCCAGACGAATGATTATTGATTAACTCAACCTGATGATTATTGTGGATCCAAGCAGGCAGGTAATGCATTACCTAACTGCACTTTTCAGTAATTTTTCCTGGATGGGGGTGTTGGCCATCATATATCTTTACGAAAACCGCGCTCTAAAGGAGAGTTCAATGCTATTTTTCATGCCATCCAAAAAACTTCCTCTTTTGTACAACGCCATTATTCGAACAGGCTTGGCAGGAACAGATCACATGCCACCACTCAATGAAGTGGGATCAAATGCATTATTACCACCGTATTGCTCACAAATGCCTGAGATGAGCGAAGATCAGTTGCGTCGTGTTTTGATTTCTCACATATCAATATTTTTACACAACGCCCTAATGGTTCACGATTTCCCAACAAACGGCAGACTGAAGAATATTTTCAAATCTGCTGAAAAGAAGCTCAACAGAATCAAAAATAATCCTTGGGTAGTCTTGATGTCCGAATACGGAAAAAATGGAGCATGCCCAATGCCAGAAGATATAGACAACGCGTATGACCCGGTTGATAAGGTCGCGCTTTCTATGGCTCGCCCTGAATGGGAAAGAACTGTTCCAAATATTATCGTAAATTTCGTAGATTGGCTGGTCGACAATCGTGACGCGGTTGAACATTGGCAACTCAACCGCCTACAGGTATTTGAGAATGCTGAATGCGTTCAATCCTGATTGGTATACACCCATCACCCTCAACAAGCCATCGGCAATTGAGTCCTCTTTATTGTACTTTGGAGAGTTTTAGTCCAACTGGATTTTGTATCGGTGATAAGAACTCGAGCGGTGATATGGCCTCTATCATTCCGAAGTTGAATTGGATTCTTATTCGGTGTCCAATCACCATCTTTTATTCGTGGCCTTCTGGCGCAGTAAAACCAACACCCTCGCTTGTCTTGGCAAATGTACTTTGCATCCTTTGGAAGTGCTATAGGAATGCCATCAATTATGGCGTAAACATTCGCAACTTTTTGGACTTCTTTTCTTGCATTGAAATTTGCTTTCATAACCAATGCCCCCGAGCATCAATTTATTTAGTGAATAACCATCTATCGAACTCCGTGAATACAATGTTTTATATTAATTTTAAAGGCTTTTTTTACTTTTTGTGTGTTTTTTAACCATTCATGCAACCCAACTGCCCATTGGTTTTTGTACGCGCTTCTATGCTGCATGTATGGCAATATATTTCCATATAATGGATCTATCAGGGCGGGGCTTCCAACATGCTTTTTAACGGCGCTTGTGTTGAAAGTTTAATAACCGGATGCGGAACATTTAGTTCAACAAAATACTTCATTCACGCAATTGCGCAGAACCATCATCAAGCTACAAAAAATCAAATTCCTACGACCACTACGTTAATGGTCGGCACAATTTACAGGGCAATAACAAGCAAAGTATCCGGGAAAGAATATCGGGCTGGATTGGATAATACGTTTTACCGGTTTCGACTGCCGAACAAACCTAGTATGCGGATACTCGAGCATGTTAAGAATGGACCGCCTTAATCACGAAACATTGATGTTTAAATGGAGGAAGGATAGAGAGCTGTGCCGAATTCTTTATTTAAATCCTGGTGCACGGGATTACCTTTGTTGCCAACAGCACACATCTCAATGCCACATTAACTAAACTAATTTTACAACGAGAGGCTAGAATTGAATGATGTCCGAAAACGAATGTATTAAATCTCTTATCCTTGAGTTCAAGGATTGGCTCTCAAGCAATCGCTCCGATTTGAACAGAACTCTGCGAAAATACGCCGCTGTTAAATATTATCTGGTAACCCTGTCTATAGGTATTATGATATTCGCTGGCAATGGGTTGATAGCTGAAAGTGGTGGACGCTTGTGGAATATAATCACGATTGCGCTCATGGTATTTCTCATTCTGATTTCATCGCAGATTGCATTATTGTCATCAGGCGCCAAAAAGCTAACGACTATTCGAGCAATTAACATAGAGACTTCCGAAAGTTGGTTTAAAAATATCTACGTAGTTGTCGGAGAAGATAGCTGGTTACTAAATGATTTTTATGTAGCAAAGACCATAAAAAAATCAAAACGAAATCAGTTCGAGTTAATCTCATTTTTGAAATCTATGGTTTTGATCTCAGACGCTATTATTGATGAAAGAAGAAAGGATTAGGTCTCAACAACATATGATGCTGCGACCTTAATTCTAATGTGCAACTACAGTCTAATTCGCAACTACAGACAGATGCGGCTTCGAATTTTCTTCGGAGTCAACACTCATGTACTGTAGCTGAGGAAGGCTATCAGCCAGTGGAACCGCTGACAAAAGGATAGAAGCTGCCAATTGTTCACGTCCTTGCTCTGTTGTTGCTTGCTGAATATAGTCTTCAAATTGCTCATCATTGATGTATTCTTGAAGCTTTGAATTTACAAGATACGCCCTGATTACCCAGCGGTAAATTTGGTCTTGCAAATAATCATTAAACTGCTCGCTATCTAAGACTGCCTCAATGGCTTCCTTTTCAAGTCCAGGGATGGCGAGTTCACACCTTGCGATCTGTGAATCTATTCGCTCTCGAATTTCGCTGATGTTGATTTTCTCAATAGTCATCAATTTGAACCCTTTAATCATGATGGTTACTTTAATTTTCAATATGATGACAGTATGAATTATCAAACTCCAGAGTAATGAGATTTTTTCAAGATTCCATTAGTTGATTTGTTTAAAACAACTATAGTCCAGCCCAAATTATTATTGTCCTTCAGTGGGGCGGATGATCTCGGATAACACATCTGTAGCATTAATTAATGGTCAGAGTTTAGTTGATTTGCAACTAGCTGCTAAACTGATTTAAAAGCTAAACTGAAATTGAAATCGCAGAGGGCCTGAATAATGAAATCCTTCTCTGAATGGTATTGCTTCCTTAGGAGGGAGCAACCCCTTACGCATAAGTGTCTTATTACTCTCTATTTAGTACTGCCGATCACTCTAGTGATTTTATCAATTATTGATGGTATGCCAATCGCATCTCTGGAAAGGACAAGTTCATTATCTTCTGTGCTATTTGGCGAAATTATTTTAGCCATAACACACCTGACTACGGCCGGAACAATGTATAGCTATAACCAAGGTCAATCTGAACGTGCGACAACAATTTCTAGCTATGGAGGGTTAGCCTTACTCTGCATTATTGTCCTTATTCCTTAAGCTTTTATTTTGGCCAAGTAGTTACCTCGTGCTCGCTACACATTTTTGAATTCTCATTGCCAGGTTATTAGCAACAAAAAACACCACAATTTTGTAAAAGTCTATTATCTGAGGGTATATTGGTTATAAAACTTAGTGGCATACCACAATAGATTAAAGGATAACCAGGAATAGTCACTACTTATCCTGCATCAGTACTTACTTTAGCTTTATAGTGCAAACACTTGTTTTTATTAATTTATTTAAATAGCTGGCTAAGCAAAACAACTTAAAGCGTCACTTAAGTAGAGACCTTTAGTCACACGACGCCCTTTAACGCTACTCAACAGCACGTTTGGTCACTGCCATTGCACCAATGCTACCGGTCAGAAACGTTAAACCAGCTTAACCCGCTGCTTAAAAGCATGTTTAGTCGCTTGATGCACTCGATCTCTACCAGTAACAGCATAATCCAATTCTTGTGCTCCTATTAAATAACAAACACAATACCTAGTGTTTAGCTATTATGAATAGTCACTCTGCTGCACTGAATGCTACTGCTAATCAGGCTGAATCATATACTCAAGACCAATTTGATTCACAATAATAGGGAGTGACTATAGGTAGTTAAAAACATGAGTCACCTCAGTGAAAAGGTCTTTTTTAAGGAGTGACCATTTAGGGGAATATACTTTAAAAAGCAATAATTACCCTCAAAACCTGTGCATAACCTGTTGGTATCCTGTTGGTATCCTGTGCATAAACGTGTATAGAATATTATTCTAGGGAGTGACTAAACATACATTTAAGGAGTGACTATAAGAATGGTTAAGTAGCGACCATAACTTTCGCAAGTAGCGACCATTTATATTTTAAGGAGTGACTATAGGAGATACTAAGGAGTGACTATTCGCAAATAGGGAGTGACCATACTGATTCAGGTGTGACCATTCCTATTTTAAGGAGTGACGATTTGTTATCCACAGGATAAGTACATGATTCTAATAGACTTTATAAAGCCCCTATTATATAGGAATTATGATGTATCATGATTTATATATTGGTATATTGGTTTCTATCTTTATAAAGAAATATTAAAAAGAAATATTATAGTTATTAAGCACTGGCTAAAAAACAAACCAAAATGGATCAAATTATCAAAAAGTGGGTGAAGTCAATATTTTTTGCATTGGTCACCATTTTTTCCTTGATCTCTACCATATGCACAGCTATGATTTGCCATGAAAAGTCACCAATGTACCTTGATTACTACGAGTAAAAGGTTGGCAAAAAACAAAAATGCAGGTCAGCAATGTCAGTTAAATCAAGTGGATCAGTATATCGGGTAAAGAAACGTCATCTAGGTCAAATAAAAATTTACTCAGACTTGGATTGTTTTTCAAAAACCGAACGAACCTTTTTGCTGGGCCTTCTTGAGTTGTGTTCCTCCCTCGACAACATCCCTGAAAGCGATAACAATCTAACTATTGATGTGACACGTACTGAATTACAAGAATGGTTAAAAGAAAAAAATATTGGATCAGGTGACACCATATTAAAAAAGCGCTCTGCAGCCTTAACAGAAATAGGGTTGTTTAAAAAAGAAAAATATCAACGACCAAAATGTAAACCAGCAGACCTTTTCATTCTTCAAGACGCAACCAATGTTCTAGATGTCCCTTCAAAACGTAAACAATTTAAAGATCATCGGCCACATAGACAAAAACTGAAAGAAATTAAAACTCAACTAATTGAGGCTGACGCTCAGATTCTAGATAGCAGCTTGCCAATTCGACTTGCCAGGTCAGAGAGGCTTTGGAATGGTGTTTTTGGATCATGTATGCGCTCATCAAGAACTGATCCTCGGCGGACAGAACCTTTCTCAACTATTTATCGAATAGGTAGTGACCAAATAGAAATTATAACCTCCAGTCAATCAGACAGCGAGATTTGCCATGTAGATGATCAACGAACAATACGTGCCGTTATTACAATGGTTTGTATTGAAATAGTTGAACGAATGGATCTTGGTAAAGAAATTCGCAATGAATTTTATATAGATATCGTGGATCTTTGCGACATTATGGGATTGGATGGTTCCGGAGCTAATCGAGATACCGTACGAGATTCAATGAAACGATTGTATAGCACCAACTTCAACCTAATTCTTGATTCAGAAAGTGAGACTGGCCACCGCTTTGCTGAGCAATTTGGCATTACTCCTGGAGCCGACGATCTAAATTTTCGTTTTTTAACTGAACTCGATTCGTCTATTGACCGAGAATATGGCGGTGGTTCGGTACGTAGACCTAGATGGTACCGAATAGCGCTCCATTCAAAAACATTCCAGGACTTGGTTGATTTAAATGTCATTTCCACTTTTATTGACAATAAAGAGATCTTAAAAGTTTCTTCAGGGTTGATACATATCTTCTATACTTGGTGCTGTATACACGTTAAGCGATCAGGTAAACGTGTAATTAATATTACGCTACCGGACTTACAAAAATTTATGATCCCGGCATCTAGGTACGATAACTTTAGAGATCGTTTTCTAGCAGCGTTAAAACACCACCAAGAAAAAAATAACCAAGTCTGGCACCAGGATGGTGTGAATATTATTAATCTCTTTGGATATATTGTGAAAATGGAACCAAACCTTGTTCACGATTTCCTTTTTACAGCCTACAGAGACAAGAGCGACCCAATTATCGGTGATAGCTCTATGCATAATCGCTTATTAAATACAGGTAAACTACAAGGACAGCTCGATCTATCGTAAGGCAGTAGATTTTAACATCCCTGTTCACGTCAGTTAAAAACAGATATACCTCACACCGAATTTCACAACATTCATAACCTTTCCTTCAATTATGAATAAACATGGTGTTTTAAAAGTTAAAACATAAATGTTTTTTCGCTAATCCTTAACTCTGCTCTCGAAACCGAACGCGCGTATAGACAAGGGTTTAACATCCTTTATTAAAATCAATATATTCAGAGACAAGTGAAGAAAACTCATCTTGAATTAAATGGTATGGTAGGAATTAAAATTACCTACCATACCATCCGATCGCTTGACATAAATGCGTTACATGTTACGATTCTGCATAATTATCACTTTCCCGTGAGGCCGTATTGTATGAAGCTTACAAACAAACTGATTACAACGCTTATCGTCTCTATTCGGCACTATCAAACAATGAGCGTACTCTCATTACTGCCCCCGTTTATAGTCAAAGTTTCAACCGACCTTGGGATTAATACAGTTACACATGATGAATTTGAAGTTTTGGTTAATCACTTGTTTGGAAATTCTGAGGCTCGAGCTGATATAGGTATTCGAGTTGGTCAAAAAGAGGCACTTTTAATAGCCGTTTCCGTTATGCATCTTACTTACAGTCTTGAAACCGGACAGGATCTATCCTACATATTAGATGTTGTTTTAGAACTTGGAATTACCGCACCCAGGAGGATAGAAGTAAAAGAAATTTTCTATCGTCTATGCAGAGGTTTAAAGCTTAATGAATTCCATCGACATACACTTCTTAATTCTTTTGAGAAGAACAGAACACTGCAACTGGATGATCTATTGTTAGTCTCACATTCTCCAAAAGAAGCCCTCTTTTATGCTTTTTCTTAATCCCTTATATTTCTGCCACAATAAAAATATCCACTTTTTGATGTTTTTCTGTTCTAAATCTTTACTAATCGTTGCTAAATACCCATAGGGATCCGGTTTCCACCAAAGTTGCAGGGATTTAAAAGTACGGTACGTTGCAAAAAAAACTTAAAGAGGTTTGTTATGGAACAATCATATTTGCAGCGTGCTAAACATTGGGTCGAGACAGCAGAAGACGTCGACATCGAAAGTCTTGAATCGACTTTGGCACGTTTTACTTCTGAACAAAGAAAATATTCATTAAATCCGATGCAGAATGCATCAAAAATAAAAGATATGGCAGAAACCATTGAGTATTTAACGAGCGAACTTAAGATGCTTTCTGGTGTTGATTTTCCTATACCCGCAACGGATTTTATTAAAGAGTCTTGTTCTGATGGACCCGGATACATCAACTATGCATATGACCCCTCCCCTCTCGTTGATATTTCAGAGTCTACAGCGATAGTTCTTTCCAAGGAAGAACGACGACATACACTCTCACAAATTAAGAATATGCCAGGAATCATATCTGTTGACGCTCTTATAAAAAAATAGGAAGCGGACTTAATGGGAGGAAAAAGCAAACATCAGCAGGGGGACCTACACATTCATACGCTCCTGTGATTATTTAATGGATTACCTTGTTATTTGTTATGCCGATCAATTAGGCCAGTCGTACTGGCGGATTAATTCCTTATGAGGAGATAAAGATGATTTATAAGCTGTTACAGAAAGTTCGGATTCTGGAAACTGCCGAAGAATACTCAGATGTTCATGGTGAAATAGGTGTTGTGGTTTCAATGCGGCAATTCCCAACTGATCCTTTACCATCTATCGCATTGCAAATGAATAACGGTGATGTAATTGAAGATCTTCTCCCAGGAGATATTGAGGGTATTTCTGATTAAATTTAGGAATACGGTTTTTAAAAGCATGATTATGATCTCGTAATGGGTTTGAGCGGGTAACCGCCGTACCTTCAATCCAAAATGGAGGGTTATATCTTGAATATGTTAACAACACTAAATCAGAACGTAAGATTTGAATCAGGTTGGTTTTTAAATGGCTGGAGGCTCGTACCTGATTCAATATCTGAAAATGAAATTCCAATTATTCTCGGTTACTGCGAGAAGTCACAGCGTATGGAATTGGCAGTATTTCTTTTAGGTAAGCTGTCAGGGAAATGTTGCAGGATAATTGAAAACCAGATTGATTTGTTAGTTATTGAAGAGCTGATAAATCAAACTTCACCAGAATTATCCTTCATGCAAGATTGGGCAATCAAAAGGCAGTTGATTCTAAATGTCGATATGTTGTGCGAAGCAGTCGCAGATCAAGGAGTTATTGGTTTAATCCATCAAGAAAATCTTTGGGTTGTTCACCCGTCAGCGAAGAAGCCCAATTTTTGGCAAGCGACTCACTATGATTTAGTCAGCTGTAGTATGACAGTTGACACCCTTCATGAATCTCTCGAACTACTTTTTCATTGTTCTGGAGCCGGTATTCATCCTAGATCTCAACTAATGAATACGAATGACGTGGAAGATTGGCTTTGTCAATGCCACGATATCCAACCACCAAAACGATATGGGTAATATTGATCATGCTGTTAGCCTGCACGTTAGCAGCCATATGATCTTTAAAGGCTGCATGTTGAGTAAATATCTTATCTTTTTGCACATTTCTTCGTGTTGATCAGTTTACTAAAAAATATAATTAGTATGTAGATTACATGACGTGCAATGCTTTCTTCCTGACTTAACAAACTGCTATTTGTTTATGTTGATTAAAGTATTGTTTTTATTCAATACGGAAGAATAGCTATGAGTGTAAATCAATCATCGAAAATTAATTTCGAAAATATAGATGGCCGGCTAACCCACTGGAGACAGAACTTGCAAGATAGTATCGAGAGTTCATCCAGAAAAGCTATCGATACTCACATTCAAAGCATCACGACGATCAGTCTGACAGACACTGAAAAGCTCGAATTTGAGTTGAACAAAATCATGGAGACAGCCGTACAAAAAGTTGGGGACATGAAGAAGTATGAAATGGATAGTGACAGAATTCGTGAAGCGATTTTGCCATCTATCCAAAATATGAATTCACCGTATCCAGCAGGCTCTGACCTGCATGCACGCTTTAGCGATTTGAAAAAAAATGCTTATGATCGTGTAGATGCTGAAATTGTGGGGCAGGATATGGTTAACCGGCGTAATATGCGCTTTTAATTTTTAAACAAAGAATGGAGTCAAATATGTTAATACTAACCCGTCGTATGGGTGAAACAGTAATGGTCGGTGACGAGGTTACTGTTACTGTTTTAGGCATTAAAGGAAACCAGGTCCGAATTGGAGTAAATGCACCAAAAACCGTTGCTGTTAATCGTGAGGAAATTTATCAGAATATGAAGAAAGAGCATGGCGAACATATTTCTTTGGCAGCGAATAATTAATTTTAATATTACCTGTGTGTCCATTTTTGGAAGGTGATGCCTTCCTTTTTTTTGTCCCGATTTTGTAATTCATTTAATGGTATAGGCCATTTCCACCTAAATTGCACCGGTCTAAGGTTTAGATACGTTGATCTCGAATTAAACCAGGAGATCAATTATGAAGAACCAAAAAACTAAAGTCGTTATTTATGATCAAGTATCAATACCAGATATAACACCGTTGCCCATGGGTGCTCCCGTTATGTTTTTTGCGCCTTTTATCGATGTAGCAATAGAACGTGGGGTTTTAAGATTAAAACGGTTTGTCCAGGGAAATCCTAAGTCTAATAATTGGGTTGCTTTTGGGTGGATGGATGGGGGTTTATCTTCAAATTTTGTAAGCCTACCTTTAGGAGCTTTCCGCATGTTTGAAGGCGACGTAGAGTTTTCGTCATACACTAATGGAAAATACAAACCTTCATTTGCTATTCCTTTTGAAAGAGATTGGGAAATTATTTCATTTCTTTCTAAGAGCACGCTAATTCAGGGACATGATCGAAGTTACCAAAAGAAAAAAATGGAGCTTCTTAATCAACTAAATATAGTGAATTTGGATCCCGAGAAATAGCTCCCACCCGATAGGTCGGTACGCTGCTTATAATGACAATTTGAACAATGAATTTTATCAAACTGACAATGAGACTAATTAGTTTAGTCTCTTGGATCATTAGTCCGAGCAGTGTGCCTTCTTTTAAAAGATTGTAATCTAATATTCAAATATAGTTGATATGTTCCAGTACTTATCCACAGAATCTGTGGATAAAGGTGTGGATGAAATTCCTTCAAATCTTTTGTTTCATGTGGATATCTAGATTGACCAATAAGTGGTCAATTAACATAATAATGGACTAAATGAGCCGTGGGATCATTTAGACTTGGGTTTTCCCATATCCGGATACAAATTTTCCGCTGACGCGCTACTTGTCGCCGACGGAGAACAGAATGGATATAAGCGTTTCAAGGCTTTCACCTCTCTAAGAATTTAGGTTTGGCCCACTTTATCACTGATAATATCCAGGCTGAAAATGGAACGCGTATTTATAATCTGCAGCACGCATCAGGGCAGAATTGTAGATCTATCGTCATGGCAAAAGCCTTATTATTGAAATGCTTTCGCGCGTTAGGCCCTACAGATACCCAGCAGGGGCGTTAACCATTGCTTGGGGCGGGTGGAAGCACCTCAAGTCATGAACGCGCTTGAGATTCGTGACAGGCCTTGCAGGGCAACTAGCCTTCTTTAAAATTACACGGTTTGACGTGGTGTAACTGAAAGACGGGGTATCTCGCGTAAGGCTGTTGAACTTCAGGGTGAGATGTAGAAGTTGGTTGAAATACCGTATTGTTTCTACTCGGTGCTTGATAAGTTTTCCGTCGTTTCAGCTTTAGATTAATAGCTAAAGCATTGGTTGAAGCGAATTATGGTGTAGAGATTATGGTGCCAGTAAATGCAGTCGCTTAATATTGTTGTATTTTTGAGAATAACTTGCCAGGTAACTGGCTTACTCATACTGAGGTGAGACTATGGAGTTGATTGATCTTTCCGTTACAGATAATCCTGTAGCTTTCATGGGTAAGTTAGCCGACCAACAACAGCTAGAGCAAACCATATTTTCAAAAGCAGCTGCCTTAAGTCAATCCTATCGAGGCGGTGATTGGCGCTATGTAGGAAGCGAGCAAAATATTGTTTTTATGGCGCCAAATTCGAGCGACAGCTTTGAAGTGCTTAATTTCAGGGGGGGGTGTTGTCAACCTGACTTCCGATGCATTCGGCATGTTAGCTACCCTGCATGGAATGAATGCTCTCCAGGTAGATCAAAAGTATTTATTCTTGGCTTATCGATTTGACTTCTCACCCACCTAAAGGAAAGTGATTCTAAGGGCCATTACAGCCCAAAGACCAGGGCGGCTTACGCCGCTACCTTTTCTCCTCCGAGACGGTCTAGCCCGACCGCGAGAATATTGATTG
>Ga0210039_1001339_pt1 | contig 23071 bp, 24 predicted proteins | sample CryGeyCG2114_250_3_FD_185460 | JGI IMG/M metagenome (GOLD analysis project Ga0210039, IMG submission 185460) | Groundwater microbial communities from aquifer - Crystal Geyser CG17_big_fil_post_rev_8/21/14_2.50 (SPAdes) (version 2) | ecosystem: Environmental > Aquatic > Deep subsurface >...
AGTTGAAACAATAACGGCAGACAATAATCTTGTTCTTTTTCGCCAAAATTCACGAATAACACTTGTGTAGAATCTCCTTCAAATTTGGGATATAAATTATTGTCTAACAATACATCATAAATCCGATCTGCTCCAAAAGAAATGCCCACTCCAGAAACATCTTTCAACCCGAATTTTCCTGTTAAATCATCATATCTTCCACCACCACAAATGCTCGGAAAGTTATCTACTTTTACTTCTATAATCGTTCCTGTGTAATAACCTAACCCACGAGCTAGTGTTGGGTCAAACTTTACGTTAGCTGTTTTTAAACCTAATTTTTCTAATTTTTCAAAAACAAATTCTAATTCTTCTATTCCTTTTTGACCGTTGATTGTATTTCCTATCTTTTGTGACAAGAATCCTAATTGATTAAACATCAATTTAAATAAATCTTTGTTATTATTAACTTCAATTATTTTTCCTCCTTCTCTTATTGCTAATAAATCCATTAGTGTAAGAGAGTTTTCTTCAGGAATATTCATATCTTTTAATTCCTTAAAAACTCCCTCTAAACCTATCTTATCATACTTATCAATTGCAACAACAATTTGTTCAAATTTATCCTGCTCTCCAACAGACTCAACTATCCCTTGCAAAATTTTTCTATTATTAATAGATACTGTATAGTTCAGTTTACCTTGAAACAATTCCGTAAAAACATCATCAATAATTTTTATTAAATCTACTTCATTCAATAAAGAATCTGAACCAATAATATCGGCATCACATTGGTAAAACTCTCTGTAACGTCCTTTTTGTGGTCTGTCGGCACGCCAAACAGGTTGTATCTGAAACCTTCTGAAAGGAAAAGTAATATCATTTTGATTTTGTACTACATAACGAGCAAAAGGAACGGTTAAATCGTAATGCAACGCTTTTTCAGCAATAGATTTTGTTAATCCGTTAGAATTTTTCTCTTGCAACGCTTTTTCATCAGCTTTAGCTAAATAATCTCCACTATTCAAAATCTTAAAAATCAACTTATCGCTTTCATCACCACCAGTGCCCACCAATGTATTTAGGTTTTCCATAGCAGGAGTTTCTATCTGTTGGAAACCATATTTTTTATACACTTTTTTAATGGTATCGAAAATATAGTTTCTGCGAGCCATTTCTATTGGCGAAAAATCTCTTGTTCCTTTTGGGATGCTTGGTTTGTTGCTCATTCTAATTAAATTTTAAGAATGCAAATTTAAGATATTAAAGCTGATTTAAAATTAAAAAAGCCCAAAAGCGATATTCACTTTTGGGCTTCCTTTATAATAATACGATTTGTTTTAATGATGAGCTTCCTCTGAATCACTATTAAACAATACTATTGCTATTATTGCTCCTATTATTAGTAACGTCATGCTCAATGCTTGAACAATTCCTCCGTCTTTTTCAATAGCGATATAGGCATAATGAAAAGGTGCTGTAAATAAAAATGCAATGATTGCCAAGGCTATTAATTTATTTTTTTTCATGTTGTGTTTGTTAGATTTGAACTGCTAAAGTACAATTTTTATTCATTATTAAAAACGAAATACCGATTTTTTAAAGCGTACCTCTTTTTTCTTGTTCTCTTTCTATGGATTCAAATAATGCTTTAAAATTTCCTGCTCCAAAACCTCTAGCACCCATCCGTTGTATGATTTCAAAAAACAAAGTTGGTCTATCTTCAACTGGTTTTGTAAATATTTGCAACAAATAACCTTCTTCATCAGCATCTATCATAATTCCTAGTCCTTTGAGTGTTTTAATGTCTTCTCGAAGTTTATGATTATGTGCTTGTAATCGTTGCGGAACAGCTCTGTAATATTCCTCTGGTGGAGTGGATAAAAATTCTACTCCTCTAGCTCTTAATTTAGATACGGTTGTAATAATATCATCTGTAGCTACAGCAATATGTTGTGCTCCAGGACCTTCATAAAAATCTAAGTATTCTTCAATTTGAGATTTTTTCTTTCCTTCAGCAGGCTCATTAATCGGGAATTTAATTCTTCCGTTGCCATTACTCATTACTTTACTCATTAAAGCAGAATATTCGGTATGAATTTGTTTGTCATCAAACGATAAAAAGTTTACAAATCCAAGTACATCTTCATAAAACTTAACCCAAGTATTCATTTCATTCCAACCTACATTACCCACCATGTGGTCAATAAATTTTAAGCCTGTTGGTTCTGGATTGTAATCCGATTCCCAGTTTTTATATCCTGGTAAAAATACTCCATTATAATTTTTTCTTTCCACAAAAATATGCACTGTGTCACCATAGGTATGTATCCCTGAACGCACCACTTCTCCATGCTCGTCTTTTTCTACCGTTGGTTTCATAAAAGATTTAGCTCCTCTTTTAGTAGTTTCTTCCCACGATTTAGTGGCATCTTCTACCCAAAGTGCAATTACTTTAACACCATCTCCATGCTTAACAATATGGTCGTTTATTGGTGATTTTGAATTTAACGGAGTAGTCAATACCAATCTGATTTTATCTTGTTTCAACACATAAGAGGCATATTCTCTACAGCCTGTTTCTAAGCCTTTGTAAGCAAAAGACTGAAATCCAAATGCTGTTTTATAGAAATGTGCTGCTTGTTTCGCATTTCCAACATATAGTTCAACATAGTCTGTTCCTAAAAGCGGTAAGAAATCTTGAGCTCCTTCAAATATTTTTTCTAATCCGTATTCTACGTTTTTAATTTCTTTCATTTTAGTTAGTTTATAAGTTTAATAGATGATAAGTTTAAGTTTTTAGTTGTTTGATACATGTTGACTGTTTATCAGTTGACTGTTAACAGATATTTTTTAATTAAACAATTGTTACATTAATTAATTTTTACATTGTCTAACTCTCCAACCACGATTTATAATAATCTTCCACTTGAAGTTTCATGGCTTCTTCTGTTATCATTACAGGGCTAAATGGATCTATCATCACCGCTAATTCTTCGGTTTGTTTTTTTCCTACACTTCGCTCTATTGCTCCAGGGTGTGGTCCATGGGGAATTCCGCCTGGATGAAGTGTTATTTGCCCTTTTTCAATGTTGTTTCTACTCATAAAATCCCCATCAACATAATATAAAATTTCTTCTGAATCTATGTTGCTATGATGGTAGGGTGCTGGTACTGCTTCTGGATGATAATCATACATTCTCGGCACAAAAGAACAAACCACAAAACCTGCTGCTTCCCATTGTTGATGCGTTGGTGGTGGCAGGTGAATTCGACCTGTAATTGGCTCGAAATCGTGAATTGAAAAAGCGTAAGGGTAATTAAATCCATCCCACCCAACTACATCAAAGGGATGATTTTCGTGGGTATATTCCCATAAAACATCTTGTTTTTTTGATAAAATCTTAAATTTTCCTTTTTCATCATGCGTTTCCAAATTTTCTGGCAATCTAAAATCTCTTTCACAAAAAGGCGAGTGTTCTAATAATTGTCCGTAATTATTTCTGTACCTGCTTGGAGTTGTAATTGCACTGGCTGACTCAATGAATAATATTCTATTATCTTCAGTATCAAAGTCAATCTGATAAGTAGTTCCTCTTGGAATAATTAAATAATCACCATACTTAAAATTAATGTTTCCATACATGGTTCTTAATTTTCCAGAACCGACATGAATGAATAATAGTTCATCGGAATCGCTGTTTCTGTAGAAATAATCGTTGGAAAAAGATTTTGGAGCTGCTAATCCAATTTTTAAATCTTTATTAACCAAAAGAATTTTCCTGCTTTCCAAATAATCTTGCTCAGGTTTTAAAGAAAATCCTTTCAAACTTATGGCTTTCATATTTTTAGGTATAGCAATTTTAGGAGTTAAATCTTTAATTTGCCTTACTTCACTAACAACAGTAGGTGGATACAAATGATAAATTAAAGAAGACATCCCAACAAATCCAGCTGTTCCAAACAATTCTTCTTGATATAAACTACCATCTTCTTTTTTAAAAGTAGTGTGTCTTTTTTTAGGGATTTTTCCTAATTTATGGTATCTGGACATAGTTTATTTTATTAATTCGTTTTATTTTCTATTTTTTGAGAGGAACAAATATACTAATTTTAGTACTCTATTTCCTGACAAAAGTCAAGTTTTGAAATAAAAAAAAGCAGGTTTTTTAACCTGCTTAAAACAAAGATTTGCACTACTAAATCTAATTAAAATTAACTAATCTCTTCGTTTTTATCATTTTTACGTTTGTTCTCATCCATCTTATTGGCAATAAATAAGCCTATTCCACCAAATAAAAACACCATTGAAAAGTAGCAAACTTCATTTTTAAGTGGAGTATAAACATCCAATACATTTCCTACCAATAATCCAACTCCAACTCCAACTGCTATTAAAGCAAATTTCAACGCAGAGCCACTGTTGTTTTCTTTTTTAGGCAAATTTAAATCCATGCCTTTTTCTATCATTTTTAATCTTTCTTGATTTTCCATTCTTCTAAGCAATACGATCATTGTAAAAACACCGAGTGTTATAAAAATTGGAATGGACACTCCTATAATTTCTGTCATAATTTTAAATTTAATTGGTTTGTACATGCTTTGACAATAGATGATGAAAAAATGTTACAGATAATGTGATAATTCATAAAAAATAATTTAAAATCAGCACACCAAACAACAAATCTAACGTTGTAACATTTTATTTTGTTTATGTGTCTTACCTTTATAAACTAAATCAATTAGTTGGAAGAAACAGACCTCATAAAAGGATTGCAAAATAAAAGTCATTCGGCTATTAACTATTTTGTGCAGTTGCACCAGCAATTTGTATTTGTGTTGTGCGTAAAAATGACCAATCAGCGAGAAGTTGCTGAAGAAATTACGCAAGATGTAATGATTAAATGCATTAAAAACATCAACTCTTTTGAAGGGAAGTCTAAACTAAAAACTTGGGTGTATAGCATTGCTCACCATGAAGTACTGAATTATTTAAGGAAAAATAAAATCCCTACAACGGAAATTTCTGACAAAACACCGATAATTGATAATGAAAAAAACATACTCGATACCTTTGCGGATAAAGACATGAAGTTATTGATTGAACATTATTTCAGTCAACTTCCTGCAGACCAAAAAGAAATGCTCACTTTATTTTACCTCAATGAATTATCGCTAAAAGAAATTGAAGCCATTACAACTCTTTCAGCAGCTAATATTCGAGTAAAACTTTTTAGAGCAAGAGAAAATTTTAAAAACCTATTGTCTGAAAAAGACGTAACTTTACTAAATCAAATTCGCTATGAGTAAGCATTTAACCGATATAGAAATTTTTGAGTTGAGTCATCAATTAATAAATGATGAAGTTCAACTTGTTGCTTTTAACGAACATTTAGCCACTTGCGAAGCTTGTCAGCTAAAAGCAAATGAAGAAAAAGCATGGAGTAAATCCATTCAACAATACTTAGCGGTAAACGAAAAAATTGATGTCAGCGAAAAGGTGTTGAGCCATTTTCAAACGGAAATAAAACCTGTTTTCATAGATTTGAAATGGACCATTTACACTTCCATTATTGTAGCTGTAATCTATATGTTAAACACCATTCCAAACTTTATGGATGTTTTATTTCCAACAATTGAAAATGTAAACACCATTGTTTCTGCTGTATTTTTAGTATTAATGGTGGATGTAGTTGCTAAATATTTCAAGTATAGAAAAGCCCATTAAAATAAAAAGCGGTTGAGATAATCTCAACCGCTTTTTTTATGTCTTGACTACAAAAAACATTCTTTTTGTTAATCTTTAAAGTCGAGAGTTTAGAGACTTGCTAATGCTTTATCATAATCAGGTTCAATCACAATATCTTCCACCTGCTCTGTATAAACAACTTTTCCAGTTCCATCTAACACAACAATACATCTTGAGCTTAATCCAGTTAAGGCTCCTTCTAACATTTCCAAGCCGTAATCCTTACTAAATTGTCCTGTTTTAAAATCAGACAACATTTCCACATTTTCAATTCCTTCAGCTCCACAAAATCTTTTTTGGGCAAAAGGCAAATCTCTTGAAATACACAATACTTTTGTGTTTTCTAATGCCGCTGCTTTTTTATTAAAATTTCTTACCGATGTAGCACAAACTCCTGTATCAATACTTGGAAAAATATTTAATATCAATTTACTTCCTTTAAAATCGTTTAATGTTTTGGTGCTTAAATCAGCTGCTACTAACTGAAAATCTTTTGCCTGAGAGCCAACACTTGGAAGTGTTCCGCTAGTAGTTATTTCGTTTCCTTTAAATTTAATTTTTGCCATGTTTATATATTTTTAAGTTTTGGTTTATATCTTGCGAAATTTTTAATTGTCAGGAGTTTACTTTTGTAAATGACTGCAATTAAAAATGAGCGTAACGAAGAAATCGGACATTATGGACAGACACTAATTATTATCTTCTGCAAACCACTCCGCATAAGAAGTTGGTGTTTCTCGTAAAAATAAATTATGCAATGTAAGGTTAGAGGGTAATTGGGTTTTAATTAAGTCAGCATAGTGAATCAACAAATTTTCGCAAGTGGGTTGAAATGGAACTAAAATTAATTTTTGCATAAAATCAAATTGAGTAAAATCAATTTTCATTTTTTCGTTCAGCACCAACGCATGGTCATATTTGTGGACAATTAAATCATTCACAATTTTTTTAATAACTCCAAAATCAACAACCATCCCCTCATCAGAATCTGTTGTGCCATTTTTTATTTTTCCTTTCACTGTTACGTTCAACTTATAAGAATGTCCATGAATATTCTTGCATGGTCCATCATAACCTAACAAGGCATGAGCCATCTCAAACTTAAATTCTTTAGTAATTCTGATTACTGACATAAAAATATTATTTTATGCAAAATTATCATTAATCCACGAATTGAAACAACTAATGGACAACTATTCTAGGGTAAACACACCAGTTTAACAAATCAATAAACTTTCGAGTAACTTTCTAACTTAATAGAAATAGAGAGTTTGCCAGTAAATTTTATTCATTTGTTAATAGGAACTGCGAGGCTTTTAACCTTTTCTTTTTGCTTAATCAAAAAGAAACAAAAAATCAAGACTGCTGATAAAATTCTTGTTTTTTACTGATAAAATTGCCACACAACCCAAGCCCTGTTAGTTTTACTCTTTGTAGTTGCTTTATCAAAGGAAAAAGCCTATTCTCCCTTTTGTTTACAAGTAGTTCAAGGGTTGTTTTCTTTTTGCCTTCACTAATTTTAACAGTTAAAAAAACTAACGAATTTTATCAGAGGTCGCTCCAATACTAAACTAATGTAATTCTTTAAATGTTTAGAAAATTAAAAAAAATATGATGTATTTTTACCGCTAACGATTCAAGTTTATTAATTCGTTTTGTAATTTTTTGGTTAACGATTTTACGATAAGTGCATAAGAATCATCAATTAGTTGATATAACATTTTATCACTCACATCTGCATTCACCACAATAGTATTCCAATGCTGTTTGTTCATGTGATAACCAGGCAATACACCCAAAAATTGTTCCCTTAATTCAACCGCTTTTTCAGGGTCGCATTTTAGGTTAATAGATTCAAAATTATCCACATCTGCCAATGCAAACATTTTACCCATTACTTTAAAAACCAACGTGCTTTTATCAAAAGGAAAGCTTTCTGTAACGGCTTTCTTTTTGATGCAATATGTTCTGTATTCTTCTATGTTCATTTTATATTGTTAATTGTTATTGGTTAATTGTTATTTGTTAATCATAACTCCTAAATACTCCTAAGTACTCTTAACTCTATGTACTTTTTACTTTAACCAACCCTACTACCAATAACAATAACATCATCAATTTGTTCCATATTTCCTTTCCATTCAATAAATGCTTGTTGAAGTGCCTCTTTTTGGTTTTCCATAGGTTGGGCATTGATAGACAACAACAATTCTTTAAACTGTTTATAACGGAATTTCTTTCCTTGTGGACCTCCAAATTGATCTGCATAGCCATCCGAAAACAAATAAACCGTATCTCCTTTTTGTAACTTAAAGGTGTGTAATTGAAATTTTTTAACCTCATCCATATAGCTGCCTATTGGAAATCTATCTGCTTTAATTTCATAGAGTTTCAATCCATTTTCACTTTCCATATTCACCTCTACTCCTTCAAGCTGGTGTTGTGAAACAATATATAATGGATTGTAAGCTCCTGCATACTCCAACACACTGGTTTGCGTGTTAAATACACAAAGAGAAATATCCATTCCATCTTTAATATTAGTTTGTTCAGCACTCTGACGAAGTGTTTCAGAAACGCCTTTATTCAAGTGATTCAAAATTTCAGCTGGCGAAGTTACATGGTATTCACCAACAATTTTATCCAACAAATTATGCCCAATAATACTCATAAATGCTCCAGGAACTCCATGACCAGTACAATCTGCGGCTGCAAAGAAAACAACAGCCCCTCCTTCGGAGGGGTTGGGGAGGATTTGCATCCAATAAAAATCTCCACTTACAATGTCCTTAGGATTGAACAACACAAACGTATTTTTCAACGCTTTGGTAAATTCACCTTCTGAGGGTAAAACAGCATCTTGTATTCGTTTTGCATAATTAATACTATCAATAATGTCTTTATTTTTTAATTCAATCTCTTCACTCTTTTGAACTACCTCAGCAGTGCGTTCTTTCACTTTTTCCTCCAACACCTGTTTCTCTTTTACCAATGCTTTTTCTCTATATTTAATTACTACAACAATGCTAATAACAATCAACAGCACACACGAAATAATAAACCACCATTGTTGCCAAAAAGGAGGTGTTATTTCAAAACTAAATGAAGTGGGTTCAGCATTCCAAATCCCATTATTATTGGAAGCCATTACTTTAAACGTATATTTTCCTGGTGGAAGTGGTGAATATGTAACAAAAGTTTGTTGGGTGGCTGGTCGCCAGTCTTCATCTATTCCTTCCAACATTATTTTATAGCGTACTGCTTCAGGGTTAGTAAAACAAATGCTTTTATAATGAAAAACTACTGATTTTTCTCGGTAGTTAAGTGCCAAATTCGCAATCATTTTTCTTTCCTCAAGATTCACTAAAAGTTGTGTGATTTGGGTAAGTGGCTCTAATTCATTTTTATTTTGCTCGTTAATATTAAGTTGAATTAACCCAGCTATCGTTCCAAACCATAAATTTCCATCTACATCTTTGAAAGTGGCATTGTGTTTTGACTCAATTCCTTTATAACCCATTTTATCGGTATAGGCATACATTTTTCCTGTTGCCACATCAAGTTTGTTCAATCCTTTATTTGTTCCTATCCAAGTATTATTTTCATTATCAATTACCAATAGTGAAACATAGTCAGACAACAAACCATCTGCAATCGTATATTCCTTAATTATTTTTTCACCATCAAAAACTAAAATACCTTTCCCTTCTGTTCCTATCCATAAATTTCCTTTTTGATCCTGCACAATGGAAATAGGAGTAACATTTTTTTCTAATTTAATTTTTTTGATGGTCGCTCCTTCTATTTTTGTTAATCCTTTGCCTTTCGAACCCACCCAAAGCACATTGTTGGCATCCGAAAAAAGACAAGAAATATCATTTCCTGCTAATCCATGCGATTGTGTGAGCCTATCTGCCAACTGATTATTGATTTCATAATACACCAATCCATCTGTAGTTCCTATCCATAAATTATTAGATTTATCTACTTCCAATGCAGTAATCAACGGCTGACTCATAAATGAATTGATGCGATAATTAATTTCAAATCTGTTGGACTTAGAATTAAACTGTACTACTCCTCCTCCCCAAGTACCTATCCATAGTGTATTGTTTTTGTCTTTTTTAATTAATCGAACATCTTTATAAAGCAATCCATTATTCTCGTTGTATTTTTGAATTATTTTTAATTGATTATTTACCTTTTTAAACACACTAATTCCTTCCTTAGTACCTACCCAATATTGCTGTTGAGCATCGGTTTGTATTGTCCATACTTGGTCATCATTTAATCCGTTGGTTTTGTCATAAGATAAAAATTGAAATCCTTTGAACACCAACAAACCATTTTCTTTTGTACCTATCAGCAAGTTTCCTTCTCTGTCAATTAATAGACTTCGGATGTTATTGTCTTCCAATCCATTTTGGTTGGAAATAGTGATAATTTGATTGGAACTCATTTTAGAAAGTCCACCACCCCAAGTCCCTACCCAAACAGCTCCTTGCTTATCTTCTGTTAAGGTAGTTATCCAATTGGCAGCTATTCCATCTCTTAAGTAATCATAAATTTTAAATTGATTGGTGGCTTGTTGATAATGATACAATCCACCATTGTAGCTTCCCCACCATAAATCTCCGTTGGTGGTTTCCAGCATACAGGTGATTTGAAAATAATAAGGCATGTCTTTCACGTTAAAAGTAGAAAATTCAGCTTTTTGCGAATTAAATTGCTTCACTCCCACATCGGTAACAAAACAAACTGTTCCATTTTTAAGTGGAACTACCTGATAAACAACATCACTTAGTCCATCCTGACCCTTGTATTGTTTAAAAAGAATGGAATCTTTATTGGCATGAAAAGGATTTACTATTTCTATGGCTCCTTCCTTAAAGGTGCTTATCCAAAGGTGATTTTCACTGTCTAAGCCAAACCCTGTGATATCAGCTTTTAGGTTAAATACCACCTCTGTTTTTCCATTCATTACACGAGAAACACCACCATCAATATGCCCCGTCCAAACACTGTTCGTGGAATCAATAAATATGGTTTTTACAGCTCCATCTGCTAGTCCATTTTCGGTAGTATAATTAAAAAAATCTTTCCCATCAAATTTAGACAAGCCACTTGCTGTACCTAACCAAACCAATCCCTTAGCATCTTGTTGAATAGCATGAACACTCGATTGAGCTAATCCTTCTTTCACACTATAGGCATCGAAATGATAGTGTTGGGCAGAAACTGTTTTAACTATTGTGAATAGTATTAGCAATAATACAACATGAAAATATGAATTTTTTAAACCCATTTATTTCTTAATAAAAAAGAAGGTTCCATCTTCATCTTCCAACCCTGCAATTTTACCAAACTTGGGAGCTTGTTTTGCTCCACTTTGAGTTACGGCAGTTTTTACTTTTGTAACAATAGTTTCTATAGGAATACAAGCATCTGGATTTCCAGAAAGGGTGGAAGCAAATGTTTTAGTAAACTGAGAATTATCAGAAGCTAGTTCGTATCCTGCAGACGAAAATACTTGTGAAGACTTGAATTTAGTGGCTTTCCAATCGTTACAACTTTTTTCAGTAGGTGTTGAACGCATGGCTTGATAAAAAGATGGTCCCGATTCGCAAGCATCTGTTATTACTAATGTATGGGTAATTTCTTTGGAATACGATTGCATGGATGCTTTTAAATTATTGATGTTGAAATATGTAAATTCATCATCTCTTTTGGCATCGGTAGGTATCCAATACCCTGTTTCGTTAATAAACTTTCCGTGTCCAGCATACCAAACCAACAAGGAATTTACTTTATTGCTTCTCACTAAATCTCTTAATTCGATAGAGAAAAAACGTTCTAATTGGGATTTGGTCATGTCTTTTTTGTGTACCACATTATTAATTTTATATTTGGCAAAAGCCGATTTCATCATGGTTACATCTTTTCCTGGCCCATCTAAACTAGCGAAAGATTGGTATTGAGAATTTTCAATAAAAATTACCCAAGTTTTCCCCATAGGATTGTCTGCTAACAAGGCTACATTTTCTCTATTTAAAATAAATGTTTTTTCGGTTTTGTTTCCATATTCATCTTCAGTTGAAATAATGAAACTGGTTTTATTCATAATATTTATAGTCATAGAAAACTTAGGATTTTTCATTTGGGTATTGAAACTTGCAGTTACTCCATCTATAAAAATACTTTTAATAAAACTTTCATCTTTTACAACGCCTTCAATGTATAGCGATGGGTCATCTGTGTCTAATTGAATGGTGCCATCATCTGAGGCATAAGGAGCAAACAAGTTAACAACAGGGGCATTAATTTCAGTTTCTAAAAACTCAAAATTCCAAGTCTCTGAATTTTGATACACATCAAAAACGGTTATAGAAATATTTTTCACAGAAGCAACATCTAATTCTAGTTCAAAAATAGGATTTAGGGAATCTTTACTAAAATGGGCATCTTTTCCGTTTACTTTAACAAACTCAATCAAACTTGCATCTTTAACACTTCCTTTAAATGTGAGTTTTTGTGTTCCTTTAGCTAGTTGTAAAAATCCTTTTTTGGGTGACAATGGAGCTATCATTACAATTTCAGGATTGTCGCTTTCTCTATTCAACTCATACATTCTTTTTTTAGCTTCATCATAAAGTTTCATAGCTGTTCCATCATAAGGAGATAGTTTTTTTATTTCATTATAATCTTTTATGGCAGCTTTAAAATCAGCCATTTTTTCATATAAAGCTGCACGTTTAAAATACAAACTGGCATTTTCTTTTTGCATACTCAGTCCTTTCGTATAATCTGCTATTGCATTTGAGTTTTGACCAATTTTTTCATACAAAGCAGCCCTATTGATATAATGGTTGATAAGTTCTGGCTCAAAAACGATTATTTTAGAAATATCATCAATAGCTGCTTGTAAATTATTACTTGCCACATTAATTTCAGACCTAACAAGCAATGCATCTATGTTTTTATTATCAAATGTGAGTGCCTTATCAATGAATTGAAGTGCTTCAGTAAATTTTTGCAACTTCATGTTGGTATGTCCCAAACCAATGTAAGCCCCAACTAATTTAGAATCATAAAACTTAGCCCTGTCAAAACTATTGGCTGCTTCTTTAAATAAGTTGGAACTATCTTGAGCTACTCCTAATAAATAATAACTTGTAGCATTTTTGTCAATACTTAAAATTTTTTCTCCAGTGCTTACTGCATCCATAAACATCTTTGCTTCCATTTGAGCCTTAATTTTTAAATGATATGCTTCTGTCATTTTTTTATCTCTATCAATAGCTTTATCAAATGCAGCAATGGCATTAGGATAATCCTTCAATTCAATATTCGCTTTTCCTAAATTGAAATGATATTCCGCTTCTTTTTCTTTAATGGAAGAAGCTTGTGTGAAGTCAGCTACTGCTTTGGCATAATCTTTTAATTCAAAATAACATAACCCTCGTAAATTAAATGCTCTGTCATGATCTTTTTTAGCTTCTATCACTTTCGTGAAATTTTCAATTGCATCTACATATTTTTTTTGTTGAAAATTACTTTCCCCTGCTTTAAAATCTTTAAAATAAGTTTGTGCAGAAATAGGAAGAAACAAGGTAACCAAAATTGATATTAGTATAACTTTTTTCATTGTTTAATGATTTATTAATTAATACATTAGAATATAAATGCAAAAATAATAAATAAGCTATTAAAAACATATTTTATTTTTGAACAATAAATACAAAAACTTGTTCTATGTTTAATTTTATTAGTTTTGTAATCCATTTAAAAAGCCTATTACTTTGAATCAAAAAGACAAAATAAAAATTATTATCGCTCTTATATTGGTTTCTATTAACCTAATAACCTATTTTTTGATAGGAAAAGAAGGATATACGCTAAAGATAATTAGTGGTACGAGTTTAGGTATATGGCTACTAACCATGTATATCACCAATAAAAAATCATAAAATTATGTTCGACAAATTTTTAGGGAAAAACCTCATGGGAAAAATGGGGGAAATGCAAAAACAAATGGAAGAAATGAAGCAAAAGCTTGAAAACATTTCTGTGATTGGCGAAGCTGAAAATGGAAAAGTGAAAGTAGTTTCCAATGGAAATAGAATGATTCGTAGCATTACTATTGATGAAGATTTTAAAACATCCTCTTCAACATCAATTCTTCAGGATGCAATAATTTTAGCTTCAAACAGAGCGTTGGAACAAGCCGAACGAGTTGAAAAATCAGAAATGAGTCATGCTGCTATGGGTATTTTACCAGGTTTAGGATAATGGAATTTTTAATTATAGGTTGCGTAGCTTTCGTTACATCCATTCTTACTTTTTTTTCAGGTTTTGGTGTAGGAACGATACTCACTCCTGCTTTTGTATTATTTTTCCCTATAGATATCGCTGTAGCGATGACTGCCATTGTTCATTTCCTAAATAATATTTTTAAATTAGGTTTAACCTTTAAACATATTGACAAAAATGTACTACTTCGATTTGGAGGAGCTGCTATTCCGTTAGCATTTATAGGTGCTTGGCTTTTAATGAATTTTTCTAATAACAACAAAATTTTGTATGAATTTTCTATTAACACACACCTATTTCAAATAAAATTAGTTGAATTAATTATTGGTCTTTTAATTTTGGCTTTTTCCATTGTTGAAATTCTTCCAACAAAAAAAACTATAATTAAAAATAATATGCTGTTTGTTGGTGGAGCTATAAGTGGTTTTTTTGGTGGTTTATCTGGACATCAAGGAGCATTAAGAACACTATTTCTACTCAGAAGTGGGTTAACAAAAGAAAGTTTTATTGCTACAGGAATTGCCATTGCTTGCTTTGTGGATATCAGTAGGCTAAGCGTTTATTTTGCCAAAGTAGAAAAAATTTCACTCTCCGAAAACTTAGGAATTATTACTACAGCTACACTTTGTGCTTTTGCAGGAGCTTTTTTGGGTAAAAAATTATTGAAAAAAATTACCATTAATTTTATACAATATTTAGTTGCCGTATTAATTATGCTAATTTCCTTATTGTTAATCTTTGGTATAATTTAACGTAGTTTTTTTATCTTTGTAAAATAATTTGTTACTGTTATGGAAGACTTTTTAGATATCTTAAAATATGTGTTACCTTCATTGGTGGTATTGGCTGCTAGTTTATTGACAATTAAAAAATTTATGGATGCAGAGCAACGCAAACATATCTATGAAATTAGAAAAGAAAATCAGAAAATTACAACCCCGCTTCGGTTGCAATCTTATGAACGCTTAATTTTGTTTTTAGAGCGTATTTCTCCCGAAAATTTAATTTTAAGAGTACATAAGCCTGGTATGAGTGCCAAAATGCTTCAATCTAACCTTATCACTATCATTAAGAGTGAATTTGATCACAACTTAACACAGCAAGTTTATATCTCATCTTCTTCATGGGAAATAATCAAAAAAGTAAAAGATGATATAATAAAAGCCGTGAACATTGCTGCTGGTAATTTACCACCCGATGCGAAAGGAACAGACTTAGGTCAGAAACTTTTTGAAGTAATGTCAAAATTGGAAAAATCGCCAACACAAGTGGCTATTGGGATTCTAAAAAACGAAATTAGGCAGTTGTTTTAAAAAAGAGGGAAAACAAAACCAAAAGCAGTAACCAATTCCGTGAAGAAGAAATGTTGACTGGCTCTATCTTTTGAATCAGAAGAAGTTCTAATATCTGGCATATCAATAAAACCACCTTTATATTCCGCTCTGAGAAAAAAGTATTTATAAAAAGTAAAATTTAATCCTATTTTTCCAGCGAACCCATAACCAGCAAAATGAAATTCATCATATCTTGTTGTATTCCAAAGTGTAACATTTGATTTAGGCATTAACACCCCTCCTCCAAATCCTAATAAAGTATTAATTTGTATTTTGTTTGGGTTTAATTGCCATTTTAACAAATCCATTAAATCATCATTTCGGGTGATTTCCATGTTTAGGTAATTCAACCCATCTGTATGTTCAAACCTTAAAAATTTTTTTTCAATATGAAAATCATCATTGGTATAATCCTCATTATACGCACCTCCATCATGTATATATCCATTAATTTTCACATCTTGTATGCTATTCATAACATATTTCATGTGATCAACACCAATCGAAATATCATATTTGTCGGAAATGAAGTATCCAATTCTTAGATTTGTTTGTGGAATAGTAATCCTAGTTGGTTTAAAATAAGTTTCATAACGCACTTTCGATTGTCTGTCAGTTGCACTAACATTAAAAAGCGTAAAATCATAATTTTCTCCTGTAAAACGAATGTCTGAATCGGAATACCAGCCTCTGTTCCAACCCCAAAATGCATATAATTTTCCTTTGTTTGATTTGTTTTCTTTGGTTGGAATATCTTCTTGAGCATTAGCAGAAAAAGAAATGGATATCACCATTATTAGGAATGAAAATTTAAAATTTAATAGCATCATTTTTTAAAAAAATTTCAACAAAGTTATGCTATTAAACAATTAAAAAACTGTCAAAAGTCATATTTTAATATTATTTAGTAGTTTTTTAGTAGCACTGTAAGGTGAAAGTTGATTTAAAAGAACTTGTTCTTTTAATTTTTCAAGCTCTTGTTGAATTTTTTTATTTTTCATAAGCATAGAAACAAAAGCATGGGTAACCGATTTTTCAAACCATTTTTCGAGTTGTTCCTTTCGTTGAATTTCAAAGAAACCATTACTGATTACTAAATGATGATAAGCATCAATAATTTGCCAAATTTCAGCTATGTTTTGGTTATAAAGAGCCGAGCAAGTAGTTACTTTTGGCATCCAATCATTTCTATTTGGTGGGAAAAGATGCAACGCATTTTGATAAGTGCGTTTGGCTAAATTTGCTTGTTCAATGTTATTTTCTTCTGCTTTGTTAATAACAATGGCATCCGCCATTTCCATAATCCCTCTTTTTATTCCTTGCAACTCATCACCAGCACCAGCCAACATGAGTAATAGAAAAAAATCGACCATAGCATTCACTTCAGTTTCTGATTGTCCAACACCAACGGTTTCTATTAAAATAATATCGAAACCTGCTGCTTCGCACAAAATAATAGATTCTCGTGTTGCTCTTGCAACACCACCCAATGTGCCTGCTGAAGGCGAAGGACGAATAAATGCATCTTTCTGAACTGATAATAAATTCATTCGGGTTTTATCGCCCAAAATACTTCCCCCAGTTTTTCCACTAGAAGGATCTATTGCCAATACTGCTATTTTTTTACCTTTTTCAGTAATTAAATAATTCCCTAATGCTTCAATAAAAGTGCTTTTACCTACTCCTGGCACGCCTGTTATACCAATTCGCAATGAATTTCCTGAAAAAGGCAAACAATTATCAACAATTTCACTTGCCAATTGTTGATGTGTAAGATTGCTACTTTCCACCAAGGTTATTGCTTTGCTCAGCATAATAACATCTCCTCGTTGAATAGCCGCAACATATTCAGTTGCAGAAAGTAATTTTTGGCGAGACCTTTTTATGTTGTTAATATTTTTTTTCATAATAATGAAAGATAAAAGTAACAAAATTAAAATACTTACGTTATTGTATTCATAGTACAAATAAAAAGATTCATCGGTTTTAATAGTTGATTAATCTAATTTTTATGTTTTATTGTTGAATTGACTACCTATCGCTTCACTTAAAACCAAATGTTATGGACTCAAATTTCATAATTTTTTTGATTACAGCAGCATTCTTAGCAGCTGTTTTTGGTGTTCTCTATATTATGAGTAAAAGTTATACTCCTAAAAAAAAAAGAATGCAAAGGCTAAAAGAGTTGGAGAAAATGAAAGCAGTGAGCAATAAATCAAATGCTTAAAATCATTTTTTATAATTCTTCCGCACAACTAACCTCCTAAAAACTTAGGTTGTTAGTTCCTTAAATTAACTAATTGGTAATTTGAAGTGTATTTCTTATTTTAATTTTGAGTAACTTTGGTTTACTTTATTAAGTAAATTATTTACTCATTTTGAATGATTCTTATCTAACCTTAGCATCTTCTTCCGAAAGTATTTACAAAGAAAAAGGCAGCAAATTTTTAGCTTTTGCTTTTCCAATTCATAGTGAAGAAGAATTTAAAAATCAGCTTCTTGTTCTAAAAAAAAATCATCATAATGCTCGTCATTTTTGCTATGCCTATAAACTTGGTTTAACCGATGACAATTATCGTTATAATGATGATGGTGAACCAACTAATTCTGCAGGAATACCTATTTATGGTCAAATTTTATCTAAACAAATAACTAATGTTGGAATAATTATAGTTCGTTATTTTGGAGGAACCAAATTGGGTGTTGGAGGATTGGTTAGTGCATATAAAACTGCCGCAAAAGAAGTGTTGGAAAATGCCACTATCATTGAAAAAACAGTGCAAAATTTTTATGAGTTATATTTTGATTATGAAACTATGCCAGAAGTTATGCAGGTTATAAAACAAAATCAATTCCATATTGAAAAACAAGTTTTTGAAACAACTTGTTTTATAGAAATTTCAATACGACAAAAAGAAGCCCTTCATTTAGAAGCTCTTCTTTTAAAAATTGATAAACTAACTTTTAAAAAAGTTGAAAATAATTTTTAATTTTTTTATTTGTATTCTTATGATTTATATCTACTGGAAAGTAACTTTTTTCTTATGCCATTTTAATTTTTTAACCCGCTTTATTCATGCAAAAGCGAAGCGAATTGTATGAATGTGCTAAGGGCTATGGAATGTAAAGCGGTTAATCCCTTCCGATAATTATCGTAATAGTAATACCCAAATTTGAGCTATTAAAAATAGCTAAATTTGTTGGTATTACTTATATCGTAGAAAATTTGTGAAACGAGCTTGCGAGTTCAACGAAGTTAATTTTCAGGGTTAATGTGGTTATGGGTATTAAAAAAGAAGAGGAGTATAAGAATACCTACCTATACAAATATTTCTAAAAACAAAAAACCCCAGACTTTAGTCTGGGGTTTTTGAAAATAATTAAATTAAAATTATTTTACAGTATCAGCCAAAGCTTTTCCTGCTTTAAATTTAGCAACTTTTTTTGCTGCTATTTTAATTTCTTTACCAGTTTGTGGATTTCTTCCAGTTCTAGCTGCTCTTTTAGAAATTGAAAAAGTTCCAAAACCAATTAGTTGAACATTATCACCTTTTTTAAGTGATTTTGTTACATTAGCAACAAATGCATTTAAAGCATTTCCTGCATCAACTTTAGTTAATCCTGCATCTTTAGAGATTGCATCAATTAATTCTCCTTTGTTCATAATTTTAAAGTTTTAATTAATAAATATTGTTATCATTCCAAAAATAGTATAAATCTATTCTTTAACAAAAAACAATGAAAATAGTTATTAACAAGCTATTAACATTGCTGCGACTACATCTTAGCAACTTCAAAACATATTCCTTCTGAAGCTAGTTCTGTTTTTTTAAAAACTGTTTTTGCCTCATTTAACAATTCGTCTAAGTGTTTATACCTATTAGAGAAATGACCTATAATCAGGTAGTTAGCTTTTGATTTTAAGGCTATTGTTGCCGCTTCTTTAGCTGTTGAATGTTTTGTTTTTATGGCTCTATCTTTATCAATTTCCATAAATGTTGCTTCATGATAGAGCAAACTTACCCTATCAATTTGGGAAAGAATCGCTTCATTATAAGCCGTATCTGAACAATAAGCATAGGAGTATGAGGGCAAAGAATCGTCAGTTAACAGCTTATTTTTGATAATATCATGTTCTGAACGTATAAAATCGAGGCCTAATTTCAACTTGTTTAATGCATGAATTGGAATATTGTATTGAGCTATTGCTTGAGGATTTATTCTTCGAGGTTTTGCTTTTTCTTTAAACAAAAAACCAGTACAAGGTAATCGATGCGTTAAAATAATGGTTTCAACAGTTAGTTTATCTGTTTCATAAATAATTGATGGAGATTCTGTTGATAATTCAACGAAATTCAACGAATAGCTTGGATAACTTTTAGAATATTTGAAATGAACTTCTATAATTTCCTTGAGATTTTTAGGTCCAAAAACAGTTAACTCATTTTCTCTTCCCAACAAATGCATGGTTTGCAACAGTCCAATTAATCCTAAATAATGATCACCATGCAAATGGCTAATAAAAATATGATGGATGCGGTTAAAATTTACGTTATGTTTTCTAAGCTGAAGTTGAGTTCCTTCACCACAATCTATCAAGTATAATTGCTGATTAATCGTTACTAATTGAGATGTAGGATTTCTATGAAGTGTTGGTGTTGCGGATGCACTACCTAATATCAAGACATTGAAATTTGACATTTAAGAGTCCTTTTTTTTGCCTTGTTGCAATTTAGTAAATAATGCTATGGCTTCAGGTAATGTTTTAGTAATCTCTATTATGGAGTCTAACTGAGATATGGTGATTAATTTTTGTACTGCAGTTTGTAATCCACAAATAATAAAAATTCCGTTGGATTCTTGAGCTAGTCTATATCCTATTAAAAGAGAACTTAATCCAGATGAATCACAATAACGTACGCTCGATAAATCTACAATTACATTGTTTTCTCCATTTTTAAAGACCAAAACCAATTCTGATTTAACATCAGGAGAAACAATGCTGTCTAATTTATCTGTACTAAAAGTCAGTAGTGTGAAATTATTTTTCTTTTCTGTGTTAAAACTCATTTGAATAAAAATTGTTTTGTTTACAAATATAATTTTGTTTGACGGATTATGCAATTATTTATTGAAAAGTTTATAAAGTTAATTGAGAATTGGTCATTAGGCATTAGGCATTTGTCATTAGTCATTGGTTATTCATACATTTACTAACTACTAACTACTAACCACTAACTACTAACCACTAAGTTCTAACACCTAACTCCTCATTTCAATTATCCACTTTTTTATAAGCAAAGATAATCTGTTTTACAAGCTGATGTCTCATTACATCTTTTTCGTCAAATTTTACAAAACTTATTCCCTCCACACCATTAAGTACTTTAAGTGCCTGAACCAGTCCTGAGGGTTGGTTTTTGGGCAAATCAACTTGTGTTGGATCACCGTTAATTACAAATTTTGCAGATTTCCCCATTCGAGTTAAAAACATTTTAAACTGGCTTTGGGTGGCATTTTGTGCTTCATCTAAAATAACAAAAGCTTTATCTAATGTTCTTCCACGCATAAAAGCAAGAGGAGCAATTTGAATAATTCCATTCTCCATCATTTCATTTAGCTTTTCTGCTGGAATCATATCACGCAAGGCGTCATATAGTGGTTGTAAATAAGGATCTAACTTTTCTTTTAAGTCTCCTGGTAAAAAACCTAAATTCTCACCTGCTTCTACTGCTGGACGGGTTAAAATAATTCGTCTGACTTCTTTATTTTTTAACGCTCTAACTGCCAAAGCAACTGCCGTGTATGATTTTCCTGTTCCCGCTGGACCAAAAGCAAACACCATGTCGTTTTTATCAATTTCCTCTACAAATTTCCGTTGAGTTGCTGTGGTTGCTTTAATTATTAAACCTCCATTGCCATATACCAATACATCATCATTGTTTTTAAGCGTTTCACTTTCTTCTGGCGTTCCATCTTCAGCCATTAAACGCTCTATATTGTTTTCTGTTAATTGCTTATATTTAATTATATGAGCAATTAAAAGTGCAACTTTCTGGTTAAAAATAGAAAGCTCTTTTTCATCTCCTATTGCCTTTAAGATAGTTCCCCTTGCAACTACTTTAATACGAGGAAAGTATTTTTTTATAGCAATTAATTTGTTTTCATTTACTCCGTATAAATCCATTGGATTTACTTCGGAAATATCTATATTAATTTCACTCAATTATATCTGTTTTAATTTTAACTTTGTTGCCAATTGTTTTTTGTAAAAATCAATAATAAAATTGATTTTGTTGGTCTTTACTACAACATTTTATTAACTTTCATCATTTCAATTGTTGAAAAGAAATTATGGCTATTATTACGCTAACAACAGATTTAGGATTGAAAGACAGCTATGTGGGGTCTATTAAAGGAGCTATTTTAAAAGAATTACCTTCTGTTTCAATTGTGGATATATCTCACGATGTTAAAAAATTTGACATTACTGAAGCAGCATTTGTTTTAAAAACTGTATTTCTTGATTTTCCAGAAGGCTCCATTCATATTATAGGCGTCAAAACTGAAGCGACACTAAAAACTCCTCATGTTATTGTGTTGTTTAAAAATCATTATTTTATTGGAGCTGATAATGGTATATTTTCTCTAATTTTTGATATTTTGCCTGAAAAAGTAGTTGAATTGTCTATTTCTCAAGATACAGACATACTTACCTTTCCAACAAAAGATGTTTTTGTAAAAGCAGCTTGTCATATTGCCCGAGGTGGCTCTATGGAGGTGATTGGAAAACCTGTTAGTTCATTAAGAAAATCAGAAGCTCTTCGTTCATTTTCTGAAGGTTCTAATATATTGAAAGGATTTGTTGTTTATATCGATTCTTATGAAAACATCATTACCAACATATCTAAACAACAATTTTATGACTTTGGAAAAAGTAGAAATTTTACTATCTTCTTTAGAAGAGCTGAGTATAGTATTAGCTCCATTTCTAAGAGCTATGACGATGTTCCTTTAGGAGAGCGTTTAGCTATTTTTAGTGCTTCTGGTTTTCTTGAAATAGCAATGAATAATGCTAATGCAAGTGGAATCTTTGGTATTCATATTAGAGATGTTATACGAATTGAATTTTATGATTAGAATAGTAAAAATGACATTTGACCCTACTAAAGTAGATGAATTTCTATCTAACTTTGATGAAGTAAAACATCTCATTAGAAATTTTGACGGAGTAGAACATCTTTCACTCTTGAGAGACAAAACACATCCCCATATTTTTTTTACCTATAGCCATTGGCAAAGCGAACAACAATTAGAAAATTATAGAAATTCCGACCTTTTTAATAGGGTATGGAATAAAACAAAACCCTTATTTATAGCTAAAGCAGAAGCTTGGAGTGTAGATGAAATTATTAAAATTAGCTAATGCCCCTACAACGAAAAAAAATATTCTTAGAACTACAAGCTCAAACCAATCAAAGCCCTTATTTGATTGATGTTGAAAAAGCTGAAGGTATTTATATTTGGGATAAATCGGGCAAAAAGTATATGGATATGATTGCTGGTGTTGCTGTAACCAACATCGGACACAGACATCCTTCAGTAATTGATGCTATTCAAAAGCAATTAGACAAACACTTGCACGTGATGGTTTATGGCGAATATTTGCAAGATGCACAACTCAATTTGGCTAAAAATT
>Ga0210039_1001341_pt1 | contig 23056 bp, 23 predicted proteins | sample CryGeyCG2114_250_3_FD_185460 | JGI IMG/M metagenome (GOLD analysis project Ga0210039, IMG submission 185460) | Groundwater microbial communities from aquifer - Crystal Geyser CG17_big_fil_post_rev_8/21/14_2.50 (SPAdes) (version 2) | ecosystem: Environmental > Aquatic > Deep subsurface >...
TATTTCCGAAGCCATTTCTTTTGTAATTCCTTCTTTTTTATAGATCTCACTTATCTTTTGCGCTTCTTTTTGGGCCTCTTTCATATTCACTTTTACTCTCTCTACTCCCATCGAATCATCTCGCTTTAATAGCGTTAATTGGGTTGGGTCAATTTTAACAGGGGCCGAAGGAGCATTATCAAGTGCCGAGAGGTTAGTATAGTCGCCTAGTTTAGCGACCTTTACTTCCTTTACTCCAACATCAAGGGCCTCTCTAAAGGCCTGAACTCTTTTTTCGCCAACGACTTCAACTTTTTTAGCAAGCTCTCCTGGTTCAATCTTCTTAATCGCCACTTCCCCTTTAAAAGTGAGTAACCCTGTTCTCATCGCGTCTGGTTGATACATGGTTTGAAATTCAGTGCCTCGAACGCCAAGTGCCGCAGTTCTAGTTTTAATAAAAAATTTACTTTTATCTTCTGTTTTTGTACCTTTTTCAACTTTGGCCCGCAATTGCCCTTTTAAAAGATTTAAAAGAGTGGAGCTCTTCTCACTTCCAACAGGTTCAATGACAATTTTGGAGCTCGGTCCCACAGAGACGATACTTCCATCATTAAACTGAATTCGAACAAAAGATTTCTCCTCCGTTACCACCGAACTTTCTTCCATTAAAAAATCACCACTGACTAACTTTTTAGCTTCCATCGAATGAGGGGCAAGAACAGTGACATTGCCTTTTAACTTGGCAACCTTTGCCATGGGAAATTCTTTGCTTTTAGAAAAGCAGTTGAATGAAAAGGTAATTGCTATCACAATAGAGAAAATACTTAAACGCATTTGGATTCCTTTGGATTTTAAAAAACTTGTTTTACTATTTTCACTTCTCACCCCCTTGCTCGTCAACGGGCAATGCTTACTTGATATCTATTCAGCAGGCATTTCTGCCGACTCCATCGGTTACGATTTAGATAAAGTCGCTGAGATCGCCTCTACCGTGGGAACAGGCGTTCGTTTCGGTCGAGTGATCTTTTGTCCTCGGAAATCATTAGAGATTATTCCAACGCTACGGTTAAGATGGGTTAAATTCTCTGATACTAAAAAGCAATCAAACTTATCCGGCATTGAAGAGTCTCAACTTCTCTTCTCTACAGGAGCAGAGGTTCGCAAGTACTACAAAAACAAATGGGAGTGGGTAGGGGACATGGAGCTTCGCCAAGACATTGCTTTTATGTACAACTCGACCGCAAGAATTGTCTCGAGTAAAAAATTTTTAAACCTAAAAACGATGGCCGGAATTCGTCGCTATGTTTACAACAAAGATCGACACGACTTCACCGCCAAACTAAAACTAGGTCCTCTGATTCCCATCGGCGCTCTAGGTGACGCTGGCATTGGCATCATCTGGGGCCTATCCGGTGAATACCTCTTTAAAATCGGAAAAAAATCGACCCTGCTCTTTGATCTCTATTGGGATCATTATTCTCAGGAATATAAAAACCTACCAGTCTCTCGCTCCGAACTCGGTATGATGGCGAATTTACTATTTAGATTTTAAAATGCTATAGTTATGGGTTAAATTCTTTTAACCCATAAACCAACCTCCATACTCAGTCTTAAATCCCTTAAAATCGCTCTCATTTTCTCCGATAAATGACTCGTGAACCACCGTCCGAATTTTATATTTTTAACCTCACTCATTCTGCTCATCTTGAGTAGCTGTAATTTTATCGCTGAAACAAAATTCAAAGTTAATGACACAACTTCAAATCTCAATATTATTTCCGGTTTTATAAACCTCACTACTGCTCAAGGTCTAGGTAGCAATAGTACTAGTGACGTTTTTGTTGACTCCTCAGGAAATATCTACGTCGCTACAAGTGGCGGTCTTTCAATTTCCACGGATAGCGGAACAAGCTTCACCAATAAAACCACCGCCCAAGGGCTTGGTAGTAACGCTACATACGGGGTGTATTTAGACTCCTCAGGAAATATCTACGTCGCTACAAGTGGAGGATTGTCAATTTCCACAGATAGCGGAACGAGCTTCACCAATAAAACCACCGCCCAAGGATTAGGAAGTAACGCCGTCTATGATGTTTTCGTAGATTCGTCTGGAAATATCTACGCAGCCACACCTGGCGGTCTTTCAATTTCCACAGATAGCGGAACAAGCTTCACCAATAAAACCACCGCTCAAGGGCTTGGAAACAACCAGACAAATGATGTTTTCGTAGATTCGTCTGGTAATATCTACGTTGCGACAGAAGGCGGTTTATCAATTTCAACTGACAGCGGAACAAGCTTCACCAATAAAACTACAGCCCAAGGACTCTCAGGAAATAGTGTACAAGGAGTTACGGTTACCAGTTCCGGTGTCATTTATTCTGCTTCATTTGCAGGAACAGGGCTCTCTGTATCAACAAATGGAGGTACAAGTTTCTCAGTTTTTTCAACCTCTCAAGGACTTGGAAGTAATTCAACTTTAAGTGTATTTTCTGCAAATGACGGCCAATTAATTGTAGGAACCGGTCTTGGGCTATCAATTTCAAATAATAATGGAATATCATTTACAAATTACACAACTATAGATGGATTAGGAGCCAATGGTATTCACTCAATTTTTAAGGAATTAGATAAAATTTGGGTTTGCACAAACAGTGGCTTAGCTTACAGTTTTTGAAACTATTTCCAAATCACAATTTCCCTACCCCTTATAATATTACTTATAGGGGTAGATGTTTTAAATTTATAAAAATTATTTTTTAGTATCGAACTTGATAGACTTATAATAACCCGATTTGACTTTTTTTTCAATTGGACTCTCAGGGCCATCTCCAATCTTAAAAAATACATCGGCACCGTTTGCATTCTTTATAGTTACCCCATCGGTCATTGAATAGTTTGAAACAAAAATGTCATCAAAGGCTTCACTGGTCTCAATGAGTTTATCATTATGATAACAATCCCCGTAAATGTCATTTACAAGAATATCATCATGGATCTCATCCAGTGAGAAGTTGTACATGACAAAAGGCCCATTGCCAGAGTTGTCATAGGAGAACTTTTTCCAGTCGTCTGGTGAAAATGGTGTTTCGTGCCCAAACATGCAAGACTCCACTCCTTTGTGAATCCAAGAGTGGCATTTGGTACATAGTAGCTGAACCTCTTCTTCCCTCTCTGCTCCCCAATTGTGATAGGTCCAGTGGTGAAGTTGAAGTTTTTCATGACTATGACAATTGGTGCAATGTTCATGTTGAAAAAGGAGAAATCGGCAGTCAAAATTATTTACAGTATATGAGAAAGGTTGTTTCAGATATTGTTCAATTAGAAAGAGGACCTATGCGGCAGGGTTAAGGGTTCCATTTAGGCATCGTGGTGGGCGGAGAAGTCCGAGGTTGTGAGTCAAACTTAATCTTTAATTAAGATTTTTAAAATATCATGGAGGTTGGAATTTTCAAATGCTTCTATCTCTTGTTTCAGTGCAACTTCATCAACTTCCAATATTCGAGATTTCGATTTTTTGACTAAGACTTTAGCTTTAATTGCTCTTTCAAAGGCACGTTTTCTAAATGTTAAAAGATTGTACTCTAGCTTATAACCGTTTTTTGACTTAATCATGATGAATTCTGAAAATTTTTTGAAAATTATTGAAGGAGTGATAGCTGGAGATTCTTTCGCAATCGAATTTAAATATCTAAATGCATAAATATTTAATTTATGTAAATTATCCAAACCGATTTTTTGAAAAATATTCTTATCAAGCTTGATGAAGTCAAAGCAGTGATCAAAATTTGAAAAACCTCCGGCTTTTTTGATATTGGCTATAAGTAGATGCCCAGATTTTTCATCACGTTTCGTTTGCAATTCGATGGGTATGTTTCCAAAATATTTCGACGAAGAAATTTGGCCCTGAACTCCCTGTTTTAAAAGAATTGAGTTAATTTCGCTTAAAAGCCATTTCTGCTCTTCAGAATTTCGACTAAGAAGTGTCGATAAGAAATTTAAAAACAATGGATATGAAATTATAGGTATCAAGTTCTTCAAGTCGTTAGAGTAATCATTTTTCATAGATAACCTATCGGTATTGCATAAAAAAACATAAGTCAGTGAATGCTTAAGTGGATATCTATCTAATATTAATAGATATTTATACCTTAACCTGAAGCAATCATCTCCACTCTTAAATGACAAAGCTTAGTACATTTAAGTATACTGAAAGTATCCATGTGAGCATATTGGATGATATCAAGATAAAAATTACAGTATTGATAAAATAAGATTGAGCCTAATCGCAGCATCACTTATACATACTTAATAGCAACAACAGGACTTTTAACAAATGAGGAACATATGGACATTTTTAACGATCAAGAAAGAGTAGAACGAATGAACATAAAGGTGAAAATTGTAATTCATGATCCAAAAGATAGAAGAAGAACTCTTTGGAAAGTTACTATTTGGAAAAAAAATAATGTCGCTAAAAAATTAAATAAAGCAATTCTCTCTTATCGAAACAATTTGCCACTAGATCTCAGTACTCTCAAAGAAAGAGAACTGCTTAAAAGAAAATTGAGAGAATTTGGAACTAGTCTTAATCAGTTAGCAAGAACAGAAAATCTTCTAATACAACATTAAAACATAGGAATATAAAATGATTGGTTATAATACAAGCAAAATATCTGTAGAAAATATAAGAAAGGCCCTTAATGAAGTTAAATTTTATTATCGTTTTAAGGATCTTGTAAACGACACAAGAGATACAATTCATTCAATTCCTAGGAGGTGTGAAAACATACAAACTTCAAAGGGACTAGAGATATATATTGGTGTTACCAGCGACATTGGATTCTACGATAGAATTCTTTCTCACTTAAAAACTAAAGGACATTCATTTTTTGTCATTCTTGGTCGCGTACCAATTGAAAGATCAAAGTCTTTTGAGAAGCATGCTATTCGTCTTTTTAAGAAGTTGCACGATTCAGAATGCCTTTGTGTTAGCAATAAAAGTAATATTGGTTACTGTAGAAAAACGGCAAAAGGGCTCACTTTGGATACGGCCATATTTTATATGACATTTAAGATGAATCCGAAATTAGGAGATGAGATACCAAATAGAATGTCTAAATACGTAAAAAATGAAATTAAAAGTTATCTTACCCCTGATTTACCGCCAGAAATAACGACAAATGAATTTAATAAAGTTGTAGATGGAATTGATAATAGACAAATATATGGAAGATTTAACTGGCATCCGTCATGTTTTGTATAATTTTAAAAAAATTAAATGCAGATAATTAATGGACATCATCTTAGTCTTTTGTGAATTGTATTTTACATATCCGCTTAATCTTGCGAGCTATGAAATTTTTGGTATTTGTCCAGCCGGAAGTTTCCTTACCACTATCAAGACTATACTCACATGGCATGAAAACCACTATTTTCATATTATGGAGTCTCTAATTATTCAACAGGACAACGGCCATAAGTGTAAAATACAAAAAAATCATCGCTAATATGATGATCTTCGCTTTGATTCGAAAACGTTCAAGTACCCTATTTTGAGTTATTTTATTATTCAATAGAATCGATGTTTCAATAATTGACAACTTCTTTAAGTGAAGTTCGTTTTTTAAATGTATTGATATTCTGGCTTCTGACCGATACCGACGTTTCATTTTCTTTCCCTTGAGACCTAAATTCAATTCTCGATAATAGAGACGTTCAGTCCTCTTGTGATTTACCTTAAATCCATCTCTGAGAATCATCTGATGAATACGAGGGTGCCCGTACCGAGGTCTTTTTCAGACCAGTAGGTCATCCTATTTTTGAGATCAATATTCATGTCAGGACGCTTCTTATAGCGAAATGTGGATCTCTCGACTGAGATGAACTTGCAGGCCTTCCTTTCTGAGAGTTTAAATTCCGTCTTAGCAAAAGGAACGGCTTCTCTTTGAGCAGGAAGACCTACCACTTTTTTGCGTTAACTGCCTTTAGTACATCTATATTCAAAACTTGATCAGCAACGATCTTCTTGAGACGATTATTCTCGTCCTGAGCATTCTCAATTCTTTAAGCTGATCCACTTCCATTCCAGAATACTTCTTTTTCCAGTTGTAATAGGTCTGCTCATGAACACCAAGTTCACGGCAAACGGCCTTGGCCTGTTCACCGGCCTCAATGCGCTTAAGCGCCTTAATAATTTGTTCTACTGAGAATTTTTTACGTTTCATTTGTCCCCCTAAGTTTATGTTAACACAGGGTGACTCATCAAGGTTTTGGATTAAATTATCGGGGGAAGGTCAAAAAACCAAAAGGAATGACGGAAAATAGTATATTTCAATAAGTAAAAAGTTAGCTGTTGAAAATAGGTAAGACGTAAATTATTGATCAAGGAAGGGGTTTGATAAAACGGAAAAATGTGGAACCAATGGTGAAACTAGGAATGGCAATGGTCTTAATATAGTCGCAATTTTTCTAATGAGACCATTTCGAAAATGTTTTATTAATCAATTCTAGAAAGTAATTAATTAATTGACCTCTTAAGTGTTGCTATCGTTAATTCTTTTTCTGAATAAATAGAGAAAGCGAAATTGTTTTTTTGAGCGAACTCTTTGACGATTTTTAATCCTTGTCCATTACCAGACTCACCATCTGTTCCGAGAGTGGGACTATCTTCAAACTTCATCCCATGATTAGTTATCTTAAGCGACAGTTCATTTTTCGTCTTAGCTACTTTAAATGAAATTGAGCTGCCTTTATTTGAAAATTTTATGGCGTTGGAAATAATGTTACCTAAAATATGGTGATAAAGATGTGATCTTACCGCTTTTATCGATAACTCTCGATCACCTTCAAAAATAAATTCTAAAGCTTTATTCTGGAATTCCTTTTCAAACAGTAGCTTAAGGCTTGTATATAAACTAAACAATCTCAACTCTTCAACAACTAAAGCATCATTTCGATTGAGGTCTAATACACTGGTTGTTTTCAGAATTGTTTTTAACTCTTCGGTAAGAGAATAGATTTTTTCTTTTGAACTTGTATCATCTGGCTCTTTTTTATTGATATCGATATACCCACTCAAAAGGGAAATGTTTCTACCAAGATCATGAAACAATAACGTTAGAAGTTTTTCCTTTTCTTTTTTTTCAAGTTCTAATTGATTCACAAGTAACACCAGGGTGCTGTAAAAGCGGTAGTTAATGTAAATTATTCCACCTAAAACGATTACGATTGTGAACAGAATAACTTTGTATAATTCACCTTCTCCGAAAGTGAACTTATTCAAATAGGTATCTTGAGTAATGTAGATTAAAGTTAAATCTACCAGTATTGTAATTGTCGTTAGAAACAAATATTTCTTATTTCCCGGCAGTATATAAATGCTGTATGTGTAAATAATTGGAAAAAAATAGATTGTGTTGGACTTAAAGCTACCAAAATAAATACTGATATAGACTAAAATTATATTACAAACAAAAAATAATACGAGACCTGATAAATTTAAATTTTTTTTGTGGTAAATTAAAATTCCAATGGGGAGTATTAGGGCAATGCCAAATAAACTTGGTGTAATATCCATACCTGTTAAAAGGCCAAAAATAACGAAAAGAGACATAGTTACAAGTGCTACCATGTACCAATTTTTGGTTATGGACCACCTTTGTTTGAGGAGGATATTTTGTGTGACATGGTCTATCATGAAATCCTTTATACACTTTTCTCAAGTATAAGACACCTCAAGTTCATCATCACTTTTGATTTTTAATGACCTTCAATGTAGCAAGAAATATTTTGATCGTTTTACTTGGTCAATCGTGACTCAATCATAAAAAAATTTGGGACAAGATTGTAATTTTCGAAAGAACGACCAGTGATTGGTAAAGAATTTTACTCTAAAAATTTTCTATTCGTTCTGAATCTCGAATTAGAATAATAAAAAAATTTAGCTAGGAGTTAAGTTGAAGAAGTTAATTGAGTTGGGCTGTCTTTTAATCACAATGCTTGTCACTACATCAGCTTTTGCTGCATTTACTGACTTGAACTATAATCCCAAAAAAGGGTTTCTGCATGTAGATGCTCGTTACAATTACAATTATTCAACTTATGATTTTGAGACAAATGCGCTTGAAAAATACTATACCATCACATCAACCTATTTTAATACGAACTTTGCATATGGATTTAGTGAAAGCTTTAGACTTTCTTTGGGATTAAATTACAAAATTGGCGGTGAGACAGAATCTGAAATAACGACATACGCCATATCCAGGAGCCCTGTTGTTACAACGACAAAAGATAGCAATAAAGGAATTCTTGATCCGGTCTTGATGGGAAGTTTCACTTTGATGCAGGAGGATAAGACTGTAGTTGATTTAAATTTGGGTATGCAGGTTAGTATCGGTAAAAAGAAAGTCGATAATGCTCTTCGCGGTGGGCATGTGGCAAAATCTTCTCTCGATGTTTCGACTAAAAAGGGCAATTGGGAATTTTGGGGGGCTCTTGGCATCGATTACAATCTCAAAAGTGAGCAAGAAGCTTCTGATGGGACGACATCAACTGCCGAAAAATCGTCGATCGATTATTCTTTAACTGGTTTTACTCAACATCATATGACTTCAAGGTCTTTCATGAAGTACGGATTGCTATACAAGGTGTTTGGAAAGAAAACTTCAAGTGGGACAATTCATGAATATGGTCCAGCCTTGGGGTATAAGTATGCATTTACTAAAACGTTTTCTGCTGATCTTGAATACAATTTCCAAGTAAATGATAGCACTGAGAATAATGGTTACACTAGTACTCAGGTGCATAGAGGATTCTTGGGAATAGATATGACTTTCTAAGAATAAATTTAAAAGAATGACTTTCGATCTTTGAGATAGCCTTCGCGATAGCTACTTGCAAAATCCTGTTCTTGAACGATGTCAACTTTGATAGGTAGTCGGCTTTCTTCAAAGATTTCATTAAGAGTTGAAATTTCTCGAGCACGATCAACGGAGTCTTCGATCATAAGATCGAGATCGGAGAAGAGTTTATGATCTCCTCGCGCTCGTGAACCGAAACACCAAATCTTAGCGCCAGAGTCTAGAAGCGGTTTGAGGTGATTCGCAATGAATGAGTAATCACTTTCGGAGAGTCCAAACATTATTTAATCGCCTTAAGTTGGACGAGTAAAGATTTGAAATCAGCAATCGAACTCTTGGCCAGTTGATAGACTTTTTCAGCGAGATCTTCTTTGTAAGTGTGAGAACTAAGATTTCGGCCTTCGAGATAGTCAAACCAGACTTGCGGATCTTTGATCAAACCTTGGGAAGCCATTTCTCGAATAACAACTTTGGGAGCGATTGATTGTGAACCCATTAATTTTTTAGCGGACTACCATGAGAGCTCAAAGGTAAATTCAAATCTCTGTATAACTGAATCGCGAATAAATTCATCTTTTGGTTGAGACAATGCTTCGTCTAATCTTTGAATGGCCCTTTCAAATTCATCAAGCGATGTCAATTGGATCTCCTATTCTTACTAACTATCGCTATTATACTTGAATTTATTCCTGATATCTAATCGATTTTAGTCAATTACTTCTACCCACGAATTCCAAAGGTTGTTGACTTTATCGCCCCGATATCTTTCTCAGGGATATTACTTCTGAAGAAGTTTTGGAGATCCCAAAACCATTGCCCTTCGTTTTCCTGAGTCGATTCACGTCGGCCACTTTGTTCTAGTGCGGTTAAGAGCAGAGTAATGGTGATTAGGGTTTTCATAAGATCCTCAACATTTCATTGTTGAGCAAAGTATTTCAAAAGGTCGTATCAGTTTTTGATATGAATTAAGGGATTGGAATTGGTAAAAAACTTTAATATTTAAGCTGTTAAGTGGCATTGGAGAGGTGTCGATAAGTGTGTTATCGAGGGCTTATGTATAAGGGGTTTAGCTACAGAGACAAGTATCTCTTTGATTCCATCATTGGAAATGGTGGAATGGGAGAAATTTGGAAAGCAAGTCGGATGCACTTGGGGGATTTCTGCGCGATTAAATTGCTTAGGCTTGAGAAGATTAAAAATGTGAAATTGGCTGCGCAGTTTTTGGCCGAAGAAGTGCACGGGATGTGCTCTTTAACTCATCCCAATGTTTGCAAAGTGCATGATCTGATTGTTGATGGTGAAATTTGCTTTTTTGTTATGGAGCTCATTAAAGGGCTCAATGTTTCACAATTGATTTCGACTTCTAAGAGACACAAAAGAACCATCGGACTCGACTTTGCTCTTTATTTTGCAAAAGAGAGTTTAGATGCCCTTCATTATGCACATTCTTTAAATTCGGATGATGATTATAAGGTTCTTCATCGCGATGTTAAGCCGGAGAATATATTTATCTCACAATTTGGAGAGGTTAAAATCCTTGATTTTGGCATAGCTATGCTAAAAAAGGATGATGAATTGGTTCATCGAGTGAGCAATTCTTATTCTTTCCATTATACGAGTCCAGAGTTATGGAAAGAAGGTAGGTATCTTTCACAAAATTATTCTGAGATGAATGATCTCTATTCCTTGGGCCTAGTTTTTTATGAGCTTTTAACCGGCCAACTCGCATTTCCAGAGAAAGGTCTACTAGGATTTTCAAAACTTTTGGCCGGATCGATCACACCCATTCAAGAATTGCGAAATGATCTGCCAAATGAAGTGGTCCAATTAGTAACAAAATGGATTCACTCAGATCCAAAAATGAGATTTCAAAAGGCTTCTGATCTCTTTGATCAAATTTCAAGAGTTCAGTCGACTCTTCAGCTTGAATATTTGAGATTGGATGCAAAGAATTTGATCAAGGACTTGAGCAATCTTCATTCAATAGAGTTGGCCGAAACTCTGATTGAAAGTAAGTTTAAGACAACTCAGCTATCTTCTCAAACCAAAGAGAAAAATAATAAAAGCGATTACAACTATTTCAATTACCAAATTGAGAAGAGTTTAGGTGTCGATATTAATTGCGAACATATTTTTTCTTTTACTTTAAGACTTATCTTAACTCATGTCGCTCAAAACTTAAGGGAAAGAGTTGTCGGCGTTAAGGATATGACGGAGCTCTTTCTCAATTTTCAAAAAAAAATGCTTCCAGAGTTTCATAGCGATGAGGAAAACCCTTTTTTATATGTTAAAGATCTAGATTATTTCATTAATCATAACCTCATGGACTTAACTAAAAACATAAGACCGATGGTAAATTTTAATAATTATCCAAGTCTAAGGAGGTATTTCCCGCAAATCCATTGGATTACTACTTTGCTGAAGTCGACATCTGCACGCTACAGTTTTTATAAGAATGTTGCTTTACTGATTTCTCACAAAAGAGAATTGGGGGCGAATGAAGCAGGTATTGTGTTGGAGCTGCAAGAGCTTTTGAGTCTTGATCCTTTAGTTGTAGGAGAAATTAATAAAATTGCGTTCGGAGAAATAATTAAAGATTCAAATTTTACTTCATTAGAAAATGAAGACAAGCTATGGGCATCTTCTTTATTTGAGTTCAATTTGTTTGTTAATGGCATTACGGATGATCTTCGTTCTGTCACAAGCTTGGAATTTTTAAGATTAATGAAGCCGGAAATATTCTCTTGTGAGGATCTCTTTGAGTTGATTGAATATTCTGATAATCAGGATTTGAAAGTTAATGGTATTGAGACAGATGCATCAATCCTTGTCTATGTTCAACTAATTAAGAGGTTCTCTTCAGAATCTCATTTAAAGTCCTATCTCAAAGATCGTTTAAAATTGATAACAGTTGGCAATGTTGATTTGGACAATATGCAAAAAATGTCCAAACTTGGCCCAAAGTCATTATTACAATTAATGGGGGGAAAGTTTCGCCAGTTTCTGGCGATCGACTTGTTAATTTTATCACTTGTTGACAATAATAAGTGTGAAATCGTTGAAGAATTTGATTTTAATCAAATGACTGAGTTTGCTTATCTGGGCTACCTCCATAAGGTCGCTGACTTTTTTCCTGAATACATTCAGAAGGCCCGAATAGCTGATGTCGAGAAAAGGCTAGGTCTAGATCATGATCTAGATAAATTTAAAAAATTGTTTATTCAAACATTTTTTATAAATGATCTTCTTTTTTCGTTTTATCTAAGCAGAAAACAACACGATTTTGAATTCAAAAATCGAATGCAGAAGAATATCAATTCTGAAGTTAAGCTTTTTATGCACTTGTTTGTTGAACATCCCGCTGCTGGTGACTTAGTGGTACGTATTTATGATTTAGTTGACAATGAGCTTTTGCTTGAATCGTTAACAAGTTTATTTGCCACAATCAATGATCTCAAACTTGATTTTTCCGCAAAAGATTTAATATTGATCAAGAACTGGTTTGTCCAGTTCGAATCAAACTTTAAACTTAATCCAAAGTTGCGTATTCCACTGCTGACTCAATTGATCATTCATTTTTCTTCATCAAGAAAGAATCGAACAAAGGAGCGAGTGAAGTTTATCGAAAGTATGATCGCTGAATTTATGAGTCATCATAAAATTGAAGAAGAGGACGTTCGTCAAATTATGAAACGTATTTCTTTTGACTTTGGTAAGGGGATAAAGATTCCGACCGTGCTCAATTACAAATTATTTTATGGAAGTTAAAAAATATAATAAGATTGAGGCGATTAAAAAGGCCATTGAGGGACTTGGTAAGGCTCCGGCAGATATTATTCATACTCATGTTTTGGCGATTTTATCTTTGGACCAAGAATTCTATCCTTCAAGTTCATTTAAAAGACATTTGAAAGAACTCGTCGATCAGTCCGAAATTATGCATGAAGAAGATGGGACTCGTTTTCTTTATTCTTTAGTTACTAATGGTCAATCTGTCATTGGTGCCAAATTGTTTGAACTTAGAGGTGGAAATATTCTTGCTTCTTCGCTCATTGCTAATGCGATTCAGGTTTCAACAGGAATGCAGTTAAACATTGATCAAAAGTATGTTTTCATAAGTTGTGAATTGATGGATAAAATATTTACCATCAGATGCGAAAGGGACATGTTTCCGATGTCATTTGTATTTCATCGTCGTGTACCTAATACTGATAAAGTGGATATCGCATTATTTGAAAAAAATCTTGGCTCTAAACGAATTGTATCGGTTGAAATACCAGATCCTAAAATCTCACGTTCAAAGGATTCAACTTTTTTCGGACATGCTGTTTTCACTTTTAATCAGGATGGAAAATTTCATATTACTGACTTGGCTTCTGGAAATGGTGTTTATTATCATTTCTGCTCAAATGAAGAGGCAAATCAATTGCTAAATACAAGTTTGAAAACTAATCAGGATACTCTTTTGCAAGATCAACAAAATCAAGCCCTTGATATACATTTTAAAGAGCGCGTCCCTCCCAATGAACCTCTATGTTTAGAACTCCCGGTCTTGGTGGGTCTATCAAAGAGCTTTAAAATACTAGTAAATTCATAGCCTTACATCATCTCAAAAATTGATATGCCTCCTTGATAGACTTGTTCTAAGGAACCAGCAGGGAGGAGATTATGAAAACAAATAATGCTTTTGGGATCAAGTTAACAGTTATCTTAGTTGCTCTTTATTCAATCGTTATGGGTTATTCAATTGCGACTAAAGCAGAAAGAGAAATGGTACAAAAAGCGAAAAATAAAGAAATGACAATTGCATCGGAACTTAATCGCATGGAAATTGAAAAAATTGTTAAAGCTCGTGCAGCTCGAAACAATCGATAGGAATTTGGAGGATTTATGAAATTGTATCAATTGGCATTATTTTTACTTTTAGTATTAATATTTGCGGGGGCTCAAGTTGAAGCGAACGATTACGAATGCGAAATACATGAAAGTTTGTGTATTCAGACAGAAATCGCGAAACGCTTTGAAATTGATTTGAATCAAAAAGTAGGAGGTCGACTAAAAGAACTAGGTCTTGATTTCAATGCCCCACTAGAAGTCATTATTTTTTACCAAGGCCAGGAACTCAAGGTACCTAGACTCAGATCAAGCTTGGTAGATAAAGGCAAGGATGGCCGTTTGGCCATTACTCGCTATATCGAAATCGTTAGAAGCGTTAATCGAATTTCGATTGAGGAAATGGGTCTTGTGAAAGTGAAGGTGCGAATTATTCAATCTGATGATAATTTTGAGCTCAATTTAGATTTGAGAGAGTAGATTTTTTGGTGCCAAAAAGTATCTATTGGTGAATGATCAAAACTAGAAATGTAAGAAGTTTGCGCAAGTAATTAGAAGTCCGTCAGCCATTCTGTCATTAAAGGTATTAAGTCTAAGTCGTTTAAATTCTAATTTGATCCTTATCGTCATATTGGTCTATGAAGGGAGCACGTTTTCTTTAGAGAGGGGAGAGTTATGAAATCACTATTAGTCGCAGTCGCGGTTTTTTCTATGGCCGGAGTAGTCCAGGCCCAAGGAAGAGATTGTCGTCGTCAACCTTGCGGACCTAACCGTCCAGGACCAAACAGACCAGGCCCAGGACCAGATCGTCCAGGTCCAAACAGACCAGATCCACGTCCAAATCCAGGACCTAATCGTCCAGGTCCAAACAGACCAGATCCACGTCCAGCTCCAGGGCCATATCGTCCAGGACCAACGAGACCAGACCCACGTCCATATCCAATGCCAGGACCAAACCGTCCTCATCGTGATCGTTATGATACCGATCGCGATTGGCGTATGCACGATCGTGTAGGACATCGTCCACACTATAATCGTCCAAATGCTCCTTATATAACGTACAGACATATACCACGTCACGATCGCATGGATCATCCTGTTCGTTATGTTCGTCCTTATGACTTTTATCGTACCCTTTCATACAGAAACATTTATTTTAATCGTTGGATTAGAATTGGTGTAAGTTTTGGTGACGGATATTATTACAACAATAATTATCCTTACTATGTTTATAACGGATATATGCACCGTTATTCTCGCTACGATATGTGTGATTATCACCTGGTTGATGGCGTTCAGAACTATACAGTTCAATCGTTCTACGGAATGAGTTGTGCCGATGCTTATGATCGTTGTGCTGATCTTCGTGATAACTTCAATCAAAACGATTATAGCTACAGATATTTCTGTTCAGAAGAACTCGTTAATGGTTCAGGTTATGACTATAACTGGAATTACAATGACGATTTCTACTACGATTATCAAGACGATTATTATTCAAGCAACGATCCTTATCGTTACTAAGATCAAGGCCCTCTTCGGAGGGCCTTTTTTTTTGTCAAATGGCGATGGGGAATATTTCCCCATTTGAGAGGTAAAACATCCTCATCTGGCCAAACTTAAATCTGTAAATGTTCGTAAATTTAGATACTTATGTAAGTACATTCTTGGCTTTGAAATTGAATACACAACTTCAAGTAACGAATTAATTTATTAGGAGTTTATTTTTATGAAAAGGCTATCATTCATTATTTTTTGTCTTATCAGTTCTTCTCTTCATGCTTTTGAAATAAATGGCTTTGAAGATCTTGGTCAAGCGATTGCATCGGGTACACCTCAATCAGTCTATGGAAGATCATTTGATTTAATGATTAATGGAGCTCTCGATTACAATCTAGAGCTCGAGCCATCTTTGCCTTTTACAATTACAAAATTAGAAAAAAATGTGTTTAGAGTAAAGATTAGCCAGCCAAATGCTCTTTATGAAAATGTTGGTACTTTTTCATCGCCATTTTATGTACCAAAGTATAGCGAAATAAAACATGTCGTTTCTGTTGTAACTTCGGGACATTGGAATGGAAATGCAGGAGGACGATCAAGTTGTATTTTGGCCGTAAGCTTTTCTTACAATGGTCAAGAAATTGATTTTAATAATAGAACGCAGTTTCAGCATAAATTTAATTATGATTCTTCTATTCTTGAGTTTTTGGGAACTGAAAAGAATATGGCCAAGTTCAAGAGAAAAAGTAATGAATATGCGACTGTTGGTTTAAAATTGATTTTTAATTCAAAAGAAATAGATCTTGGTGAACAAGTAGTTGGAGCATGTGAAGAGAATCAAGAACAACCAGAACCTAATTGGAGTTGGAGCCCATGGACAGAGTGGTCAAGTTGTTCAGCTCAATGTAATGGCGGAACTCAAACCAGAGAAAGAAGATGTGTTGAAAAAAGTAATATGTGTGATGGTGAATCTAGTCAAACAAGAACTTGTAATATCCAAGCCTGTAAACCTAGAAGTATGGCTTTAACGGCAGAGCAATTGAAAGAAATGAGATTTAGATCAGTAAAGGTACAAATAAACGGTACAGATGGAAGTATGATGAGCAAAAGATATAAGGCCAATTATACAGCTTCAATTGTGAATCCTTTCAATAGAAAAATGCGTTGTGATATTGAATTGAGAAGTACTAGAGGATTCAACGAAGACTACGAAGTCATAGATCAAAAGATTCATTTTGCGGTAGAGATTCCTGCTAACGGTATAAGTTATGCAAATGGAACTATCAATTGCAAGAAGGGGCGTGGTGAAGATGGATTGAACTGGCTATATAATTATGGACATGACCTTACTGCTTCGGGTTGTGTGTTCGTAGAGTAGATTTTAATGGCCCTCTTCGGAGGGCCTTTTTTTTTGTCAAATGAGTCTTGAAAGGGACAAGATTTCGCGAGTTTACCCTCATAAAGTTTACAGTTAGAATAAGGGAAATCTTTTAAAGAAGGCCTTATGTCTCATATTGAGTATTCATCTCTTCGTAAAAATATAAATCAATTTCGTCGGGTTTTTTTCTATCGAGTTTGTGGAACTGGAATGGGTGCTGCTTCTTGTTTATTGAAAGAACAAGGCCTAGAAGTTGAAGGTGCCGATACACTTTATTATCCCCCCATGAGTGACTACCTCAAAAGAATGCAAATTCCTTGTCACAAAGTTGATCAAATTACTGATGAATATCTCAAAACATTTGATCTCATCGTCGTCGGCAATGTGGTTCCAAAGGGTGGAGCGGATGCCCTTCGCATTGAAAAATTAAATGTTCCTTATTGCAGCTTTCCTGCTGCAATGGGTGCACTTGTTCTTGAAGATGTAAACGTGATTGGAATCGCTGGTACTCATGGAAAGACCACGACCACTTATTTTGCGACTCAGGTTTTTGAAAATCTTGGAGAAAAGCCAGGTTATTTTATCGGAGGAGTTCTCGAGGATCGACCTTCATCAATGTTGGGAAGTGGTAAGTACTTTTTCATTGAGTCGGATGAATACGATAGCGCCTATTTTGAAAAAATATCTAAGTTTAGATTGTATGCCCTTGATCATATGGTTTTAACCAGTCTTGAATTTGACCACGCTGATATTTTTAAGAACATCGATGAAATCAAGGATCAATTTCGTGCCGTCTTAAATTCTTTCAAGGGCAGAGTCATTTACCATCAAGATTTTGTTGCCTCTCGAGAATTAAAAGCTGAAGCTCCTGCAAGTGCTGAGTGGATTGCTTATGGCGAAAAATCTGAGCACGGACCTCATCTGAAAAATGAAGGACCCGATGGAACTGAATTTGAATTGAGTTGGAAAGGGGAAAACCATCTTTTTAAAACCAACGTTGTCGGTCTTCACAATATTCTCAATTTGAGCTCTATCATTCTTTATGCTTTGAGTGAAAATTTTGATGTTCAAAAAATTAATCAGGCCATCGCTGATTTAGCTATGGTTCGCCGTCGCCAAGAGGTTCGAGGCGTTTATAAAAAACTCACAGTGATTGACGATTTTGCTCACCATCCCACAGCAGTTCACCAGACGTTGAGAACAATTAAAACCAAATTTCCCCAAAAGCCAGTTTACGTTATTTTTGAGCCCAACTCGGCCACTGCGAGAAGTTCTATTTTTCAAGACGAATTTGAACAGTCTTTTCACGCTGCGAGTGGTTTGATTGTGACCAAGCCGGCAAGACCGACTTCCGTGAAGTGGGCGAAAGACCTCGATTATAATCTTATGACCGCTCATTTATCTCGGGATAAAATTCCTTCATTTGTTGCGGAAAATTTACAACAGCTACGAGCAGAAATTGACCAATGGGCAACGGAAGATGGTGTATTATTAATACTCTCTAATGGAACCTGTTTAGGCTTGTGGGAGTCTGATTTTGTTGATGCTCTCAAAAAGTAATTTTCTATTAAGCCTCTTTTCGCTTTTATTTTCGGCGCAAGTGTTGGCGGAAAAGCCTATGTTTGAATTGAAAGAAAAAGATGATGTTATCATCGATCGTTATCTAAAAATTCATTCTGCCTTCTTTAAAGAAAGTTGCCGGCCTGGTTCTGAAGAAAAATTTTGGAAGCTCTTCTATGATTTTCGAGGTGCTGGATATTTTATCCCTCAACTTACTGACAATAAACTGGATCGAGCGACAGTCAATCGATTTATTCCTGAGCTTATCAACAAGAAACGATGGATAAATTCTCAAGTTGAAATCGTGCAAAAATTAAAAGATTTTAATGAGCATCTTGAGCTTATTGACAACCTCCGTCCGATGCTTGATCAATTGTTAAAACTGAGAGAGCAAATCGATGATAGTAGGGTGAGTGAAGAAGAGATGCTCAAACTCAAAAATCGTTACAAATATCTTTATATTACTTTTAAAAGTAATCTTAAAACCTTTTTTAACAAGAGCTCTTTTCTTTTGAGTTACCGCTTTCCCGTTGATCATTTTGAGTTACGTGAAAATTATGACAAATCAAAAAACGGAGATACAGTTCAGCTTAACCAAAGAATGAATGAAATCTATTTTTATCGAAAAATAGTTCAAGACGGGGCACAGAATAGTAATCATACCGGAAGTGATAGCTTTCTCCGTGCTGCTATTGATACAATTTCATTACGTCTCGAGAAAGTAGATGATTTTCTTTCTGAAGAGTTGCGCTTTGATATCCAATGGGCACTCAATGGAGTGGAGAAACATTTTAGAACCGGAAAAAGTAAAATCGTTGAACGTCTGACTGAATGGAGTGTTCGCACTGACGAAACAATTGATTTTTATGAATCTCTCCGCAATAACAAAGTAAAAATCAAAGATCATTTTGAAACAGGTGAACAACTTATTGAAGAGCAGTCAAAAGCTAAGTTTGCGCTTCAACAATATTCATGGACTAAGGCTTCCGAGACTTATGCCTTTTGGAGAAAGAGAGCTGATCTCATGCAATCTCTTTTCTCATTGGAAACCATTTTGTTTAACGAAGTTGGAACAGTAGACGGTGAAGCTGGTCTTGAGCGAAGAGATGTCGTACAAGTCGTTTTAAATCGCTATGCTTCAACTTTTTATTCGACCATTACAAAAGGTGACAATTTATTTCCTTACGTGGCTGATGAAAAACAAAAAGAAGTTGTAGATACTAATCGATGGTTAAATATTCTCTTTAAAGAGGGAGAGTTCAGTTTTACCTATTACTTTATTCATGGAAATGTTCGTATTTTTTGCCCTGATATGACTCGAGTGGGAAGACATTTACGAAAGAATAATCTCAAAATTGCCCTAGAGCTTCTGCGTAATCCTAAGCCTGAATTTAAGGCTGTGCGCTATTTTTCTCGCGCCTCGATGCTTGGCCGAATTGATATGAGTACAATTTGGTCTGATTATATTGAGTTGGGAGAGCGTCCTGGAGTTCCGATCGCAAAAGACAAAAAACTTTTTGAAGCTCTGGCAAAGTCCAATTATGTTTATCATTATTCCTTTCTAGACCAGAGCGGCCAGCGTTTTAAAGTTCTTGAGATAGACGATGATGTGGTGGTTTTTTCACCGCGCCAAAGAAAGTTTTTCACTCACAGAAGCCCGCACTTTTTTCGTTATTACGAACCTATTCCATCTGCCTAGAAATAACGTTTTTAGATTGTCCCCTTATGTATCCTAGGGTAATGTCCTCCTAGAGTATTATTTATTTAGTTGTTTTTTATTTAGCTCTTATTTTTGGAGAATACTTATGTTGAAAGATTACATTTTTACTTCTGAATCTGTTACTGAAGGCCACCCTGATAAAATGGCCGATGGAATTTCTGATTCCATTCTCGATGCCATGTTAAAGCAAGATCCAAAGTCTCGCGTTGCTTGTGAAACGATGATCACTACTGGTTTGGTCGTTATTGCTGGTGAAATCACTTCAAAAGCGGTGGTTGATTTCCAAGACATCGTCCGTTCAAAAATTAAAGACATTGGTTACGATCATTCTGATAAAGGTTTTGATGGTACAACTTGTGGTGTGATGGTTGCTCTTGATAAGCAATCTCCAGATATTGCCATGGGTGTTGATGAAGGCAATAACAAAGAACAAGGCGCTGGTGATCAGGGTCTCATGTTTGGTTATGCCATCAACGAAACAGAAAACTTCATGCCACTCACAATTGATCTTTCTCATAAACTTTCTCGTCAATTAACAGACGTACGTAAGAATGGAATTGTTAAAGACCTTCGTGCTGATGGTAAGACTCAAGTTTCAGCTGAATACAAAGATGGAAAACTTTCTCGCATTGATGCGATTGTTGTTTCTACACAGCACGCTGAGAGTATGACTTTAAAGCAAGTCGATGAAGCTATTCGTGAAGAAGTTATTAAAAAAGTAGTTCCATCTCATTTGATTGATAACAAGACTAAGTACTATATTAATCCAACTGGTAAATTTGTGATCGGTGGGCCAATGGGAGACTGTGGGTTAACCGGTCGTAAGATTATCGTTGATACTTACGGTGGTCACGGTGCTCATGGTGGTGGCGCGTTCTCTGGAAAAGATCCTTCAAAAGTTGACCGTTCAGCAGCCTATGCTGCTCGTCACGTAGCGAAGCACATTGTCGCAGCTGGATTAGCTGACCGTGCTCTCGTGCAAGTCGCTTATGCAATTGGTGTTGCTCATCCGGTTTCATTCTTGGTTGAAACTTTTGGAACTGAAAAATACGACCTAAAGAAAATCAATGTCGCAATTAATGAATTGTTCGACATGAGACCTCGCGCGATTGTCGAAAGACTTGATCTTCTAAGACCGATCTATTCTGAAACTTCAGCTTATGGTCACTTTGGAAGAACATCTGCCAATGGTTTCTCTTGGGAAAAGCTCAATAAGCTCGACGCACTTAAAGCAATGTTCTAATTTTTGGTAGTCGCGCTCTTTCATTCCTTGAGAGAGCGTGGCACCATATATTCATGATTTTTCTCGATTCCTTTTTGTTCATACTTCGCTATATCCCATTCTGGGCCATTCCCGGCCTGATGATTGCCATTCAATTTGGATATATGTATTGGCTTAAAGATGTGCCACGTGCGGCTTATGTTTGTGGTGGAATTGCGGGGATTTGCGCTCTCTTCATCATTTATTATCTTTGGGCAGGAACACCAGATAATTCGGCGCAATATTTTCTCAACTTTCTTAATTTAGCTCAAGAATAACAAACTCTTACACTGCTGCTCGGCAAGCGTTACCATGGTGTTGAAAATTTGACACCTGATCACGCCACTGGCTACGATTGAATGCCTGGAGGTTCTTGAGTGAACGAATTTGATTATCTGCATTCTACCTTTGAAGCTTCATCTGATGAGACGCAATCAACTTTAGTTGAGCCTATTGTCTATGTAGTTGAAGACGACCAAACTCTTGGTAAAGCAATCAAGCGTTTCTTGGAAAAGAAACTTGATCTTGAAGTCATGCACTTTATGTCGACGCGAGAATTTCTCGATGAACTCGATCTTCTCAATAAAGAAAAAACAGACGGAGCAGGTGTCCGTCCTTTCTGTCTCGTCACAGATATTTCTTTTGATGACGGTGGAGCCGATGGTTTAGTTCTCATCGATCTTTTGAGAGAGAAACAATTCCAATTCGTCACCATCGTAATGACGGGGTTTGCTTCAATTGAAACCGCTATCTCTGCTACTAAGAAAGGTGTTTTCCATTATCTGACAAAGCCTTTCGAGCTTGATGTTTTAGCAGATCTTGCAACGAAGGCCCTGACTAAAAAATTAGGCTGGGTTCCACGCAAAAATAACGTGGGTGCTACTAAGACTCCTTATCGCCATTTATTCGTAAATAAATTTAAGCTTGAAGAGCCTAATGAAGAGGATATGTTTTGTGGCATGATTGGGCGATCACCCATTATGAAAAAAGTTTTTGAACGTATTCAAAAAGTAGCAGCTTCAGATTCGACAGTGCTTATCAATGGTCCATCTGGTACGGGGAAAGAGCTTGTGGCCCGTGGGATTCATCGCCTTTCAGCACGTCAAAATAACGATATGATTTCTGTGAACTGTGGAGCTATTCCCAGTGAGCTTTTAGAGAGTGAGCTCTTTGGTCACAATAAAGGCGCCTTTACTGGTGCTATCTCTGACCGCAAAGGGCGTTTCGAATTGGCCAATAGAGGCTCAATCTTTTTGGATGAAATAGGCGATATGCCGCTTCTACTCCAAGTGAAAATGTTGCGAGTGATTCAAAATAGAGAAATAGAAAGAGTCGGTGGTTCACAAACCTATCCCATCGATGTTCGCATTATCACCGCTACTCACCGCGATCTTGAAAAAGCAGTAGCCTCTGGTGATTTCAGAGAAGATCTCTTTTATCGTCTCAATGTTATTCCAATTAAAATGCCTTCGCTCTCAGAGAGAAGAGAGGATATTCCCTTACTAATCTCTTATTTTCTTGGAAGATTTGTTTCTGCCGACGGTAGAAATAGCTTAAGCTTCGACGACGAAGTATTAGAATTGCTCATGACCTACGATTGGCCAGGGAACGTAAGAGAACTTGAGAACCTTATTGAGAGATTGGTTATTCTTCGCGGTGGTAATAGAGTGAAGATTTCGGATCTTCCTGCTAAATTTCTTCACCATACACCAAGCCAAATGGGTAATTATGATTCGATGATCAAGCTTCCTGATACAGGCATAGATTTAAAGAAGGCCGTTTCAGATATAGAAGATTCACTTATCATGCAAGCGCTTGATGTGACTGGTGGAAACAAGAACAAGGCCAGTCAGCTCTTAAGTTTAAATAGAACCACTTTGATCGAAAAGATGAAGAAGAAGGGTCTTATTTATTTGAACTGATTAAGTTCACTTTCGAGATAGTCATTATAAGCTTCCATA
>Ga0210039_1001345_pt1 | contig 23025 bp, 21 predicted proteins | sample CryGeyCG2114_250_3_FD_185460 | JGI IMG/M metagenome (GOLD analysis project Ga0210039, IMG submission 185460) | Groundwater microbial communities from aquifer - Crystal Geyser CG17_big_fil_post_rev_8/21/14_2.50 (SPAdes) (version 2) | ecosystem: Environmental > Aquatic > Deep subsurface >...
TGTTGAGCACCATTGGGAGCAGAATATAAAAATGGATATGGATCAAAGAAACACCCCGTACCAACATAGGTAGTGCTTGGAGGGCCACCGCCCCACCAGTTATTTTCTGCATAAACTGAACAATTACTATATAGATAAATATCTTTATAACTATTATTATCTATCGTATTATTTCCACCAAAACTGATACATCCAACTCTACCAAGCCATGGATTGGAAGATGCATACGCATAAAGACCAAAGCTATTTTGATAAATATTGTTGTACCCAAGAGATTGACTTGTATAGTCATCTGGTGCAAGGTAAGGAGAGGAATAATATGAACAATTAATGCCCATCCAGTTATGATCTATTTCATTATTTGACAAATGGGCAGTGGAGTAATACATCTCAATTCCTATATTCTGCTCATATATTCTTGTATTTGTTATATAGGTATCGTTACTAGAATTGTTTGTATTATACAAATAAATTCCACTATAACCATTTCGAATTAAGCAATTGTTAATATTAGCACTGCCTTGATTAATATATATTCCAGTGTAGGCATTTCGTATTTCTGCATGAGTAATATTTGCATGACCAGATGAATTTACTTTAATTTCATTCTTTATCCCTTGAGATGGATTATTTTGTGGATATTGGAAATTTAAAATAACTTTATTATTTGAGGTTCCATTTACGTTTAATGTGCCATTTACTATTAGAGCAGAACCGTTTTGGAAAGTAATGTTTGTGCCAGCGGCTATTGTAAGCGTTACGCCACTATTTACAGTTATGTTGCTATTGCATACGTAGTTACCACTTGATACTGTATAATTAGAAGTAATAACAGAGGGAATACCGCAAATCATTTCTGACTTTGTAATTTCATATGGTAATGAATTAGTTTTTAATACGTATGGTATTATCTGACTTAAGTTTTCACCACCACTACTCAGACTAAAACTATTACCCCCTACAGATAGATAGCCAGATTCATTGAAAGTATTATTTTGATATTTTTTATAGTGAAGATATGAGTTGTTTGACTCGCTCCACACCACCAATGCTTCACCATCGCCAGAATACGGATATATTTGATTAATTCCTTTGTATGGTGAAGTTGTTTGAATAGATGTTACATTATTTCCAAAAGAAATATATGGGGTCGTATTCTCTGAATCAATTACCTTAGCATATCCAATAAAATTAGCATTAACATCTTTTGCCATCCATGTTACTAAAGGTATTTTTCTAATTTCAGTACCATTAGTTTGAGAAATTAGTGAAATAGATGGATTGGTATTGACATCTTTAGGTTCTAAAAAATAGAGATCACTAGCATCACTAAAATCCATATATTCGTGTTTACATACAGATATAATACTATTTGGAGGAGTTGGTGTTTTAATTTCAACAGCAGAATAAAAGACACTTAAATCATTAACATCATAGTCTTTAGTAGAAACCAAAGAGAAATTATCCTCAATTGGAAAATCTGCTAACCAATCCATTTCTTTTGGATAACCAGTATTCCAACTAATTGTTGAACTCATAAGATTTACAGTACCATAACCACACAATAGTTGACCTTGAGCATTTAACCAAATTGCCATAATTTTATCTTGGACACCTAAGGCAACAACTGGATTTGAATTATGAGTTTCTGAAAAGAAAACAGGATTATAATTTTCATCTCTTATAACATCTGGCCCATATGTTAGATAGCTTCCAAACACCCCACTTGAATTAGCTATTGAAAAATAATTCTCAATATACCCTGTCCAATTAGTTCCATCGCCAACTTCTCCATCGTAAATAATTGAAACAATTATATATCCGTCACTTACATGTGATGGATTATCCAATATGAAATCAATTGAGGGATTCTTTGCACTCCGTCCTTGGTTTAACGCTCCAACTAACTCCCAAGTAACACCTTCGTCTGTACTTCTCTCATACCATACTTTTCCCATACTTTCATACACCATATGCATTACTCCTTCTGGTGTGCGTATAGTTTTTCGCTGACTGTTGTTTGAAAATGCAGATGACATGTTGGAATGTGTTGGGTATTTGTATATTGCGGTATAAGTTGTATTATCAATTGGTGTTATTATTCTAGAATTTGATGCGGAAAAATCATCTAGCCAATAAGCAAACTTATATATTCTGCTTCCAACATCTCTTGTTAAGTTTGCAGAAAGTGTACCACTATTTTCTTCTACCACCCGAGAAACTAATGGATTATTTATAACATTATCAAATTCACTACAATCATCATTTCTGTTAATTCTATAGTTTTTCTTCAATCCAGCAACATATGTAGCATCCTTATCTTCGGTTGTAACATTTAAGTTATAGCTGATATTAGAATTGTTAATAATATTAACAGATTGTCCAAAACCATCAGTTTTGGACCAAAAACTTTTAGCAATTGGCTCATTAACATTCCAGACATAATCGTAATCATCGTGTACCTGTGGCAGAGCAGTCAAAACATGAATAGCCCCAGAGGCGAGAAGCCTCGAAGCACTTGACTGTATTGTTTCTTGGTTAAACTCTAAAGTCCCTGCATTAAAACTATTTTTAAAAGTGACTTCGCTAATCAAACCAGTTTCTTTTGCGAACCAGTCAAATAATGCGGCAGTAGCTATTATTGCTTGCGGGAGTGTTTTATTTCTAATATTTTCTAGTTGTGCTGTACTAAAACCAGATACAGACTGATATGTTGGTGAACCTAAACTGCTCAAATCTATACACGAAAGATAATCAGCTTCTTCAGGATAAATATCTCCCCCAATCTCATCATTCCCCACACCATCATCCCAAGGACCTGATGACCCAAAATGATCAGCTATTTGTTGTGTCGTGTACATTATAAAATGTAATGGGTTAGTATAATTAGTGACATCATATAATCTTTCATTACCAATGTTTTCATAATTCCAATATTTGTAGCTGTCATTTTCGCTTACCCATCTTTCATATTGGTCACCTGGGTCAATACCATGAGCATCAACATGTGCATGAGCAGGTACTGACATATCTTGAACTAAATGTGCCATTCTTCCAAGAATTTCAAATACGATTCTATTTTTGTAAACTTCATCTACAATGAACTGACTATTATAGGTATATTTTGTTTTCTCATTAGTATCGACATCTATTCCTACTGCCTGACATTTTATTGTTATCATCCCATCTAAATAAAATTGTACTAAGTTATCAAATTCATATGAAACTTTTCCAGGCTCATCAACATCATATAATTTAACTTTTTCACCTTCTGAAGATGGTTTATCTACCAATAATCCATTAGGGAACTTTAATACAGTGCCATTTGAATATCTTAATATTTTATCATAGGCATTTGGAAATGGACCACCAGGTACAAGAGTATTTGCATCTGTTCCACCATCGTAAAATTCATTTGTATCAAAATCACCTCTATCTGCATCCCAAAAATGTGTTATTGATTTAAGAAAAAATGACGTAACATGTATTCCATAGTAGTAAACAACATCTTCGTCATCTTCTAACCACGAACCAGCAATAACAGTTCCATGTGTCCAGGATGTTCCAGTTCCAGGATATGCAAGTGAACCTAAATTATTTTCTAACTCTGATATTGTAAGTCCGTTTTGATGTTTAAAATATTGGTATCCCTGATTTGTAAGATATTGGTGTACCCATTGTTCATGTCCAAATATTGCTATATTTGCAACTAAAATTAACAATAGTGTTTTTAACATTATTTTCCTCCTATATTTAAAATGATATACCCATTAAAATTTCTAATTCAAAGACGAATATGTCTGAATCATTTTTGTACATCAACGAATTAAAATTGAAATTACCACCCAAATGATATCCTGCTTTATTTATGAACATATAACCAATACCTCCCTTCAGAGTAATTCCACTATAATTTTCGAAACTTATTTTACTAAATCGTATATCGCTACTTGCATCAAAAAGAGATCCGAATTCAAACGAAGAAACAAAGGAATTACCTCGTCTTGGTATATATTTAGCACCTATATTTATACTATAATCTAATGAACCCATTGGCATTGCAAGAATAGCTGTTCTTGCATAACCTACAATATTTTGAGTCAAAAAATAACCTATCCCAAAATTTGCATCTAATGGATACAGCCCTAATCCAAAAAACACATCAATTTGATATTTTTGAGGTGCTTTATTCGGTTCTTTACCTAGAACCAAAACTGTTGATAAGAGTATTATTATTATTATTGTTTTCTTCATTCTTGCACTAATAACTTTGAATTAAATCTCATTCTTTAATTTGCCCATGTATTAAAAAACACTTAAATGTATCTCTATAAAAACCTACAAAATAAACATCTGAGTCTATAATTAAACCATCAAGAATTCCAAAATCACCTTCAATTTTAAAAAGCGTTTCTAAATTAGTACCATTATAGTGTCCAATACCATCCATTGTTTGTATAAAAAAGTCTTTTTCATTACGCCCCCAAATCTGTCCCCCATCAACATTTGTATTTTGAAAAGATAGGAAGTGTTGAACTCCATTGTTTGTCATTTTGTATATTTCCTTATCATCATAGAAATATACTTCATTGTTTAGAGATGTCATACTTTTCTTTTTAGTAATAGATTCGCCACTAAAATGGAATGGGACAATGCCTTTTCCGTTATATTTATAGAAACCATAGACATCTGATTCTGCTGCTTTAACAATAATCCCTAATAAATAATAATTATTGTCAGCTCCTTTTCTTATCTTAATAAAATGTAAATCAGGTATGGGAGGAATGGAATATTCCCAAAAACTTCCATTATAATGCATTATTAAAGAATTTACCCTTCCAAAATTATCACTTCCACTCCCTACAGCAAAAAGATTATTTTTACTACTTCCCCATATATCTACAATAAATGAAGCATAGTAATCATCTAATATGTGGGTACTAAATTTTGATATGGTACTTCCGTTATATTTCCAGATATCAAACTGAGCCCCAGTAAACCATATTTCATTTTGTACTAATCCAAATACAGCTTTGGGGTCTATAGAAAGTGAAGCAAAATTAGTAATAGAATCTCCGTCATATTTTAGAATAGTTTGATTATAGTCCCCAGCATAAGACGTTAGCCATATTTCATCATGGGATACGCCGCCAATTTGAGTGTATAAATTATTGTAATTATAATCACTAATTGATACACTCTTCCACTCATATTCTCTGCTCCCAGGTTTAGTATTTTCTGGTTCTGTTCCTTTTTCGCAAGAGATAAAGACAAATACCATTGTAAAAGCCAGAATAAAGAGAGTTGCTTTAATGTATTTCATTGAAAAACCTCTTTTTGTAAATGTTTGTTTTTGTTGTAATTTGTTTTATGTGTAATGGAGAGCAAATTTTGTTTGTGGTTTGCATTAATTGAAGATTTAGATAAAATAAAGTCGATAGTCGATAGTCGATAGTCGATAGTCGATAGTCGATAGTCGATAGTCGATAGTCGATAGTCGATAGTCGATAGTCGATAGTCGAAAAATACACCTTTTGTTTTGCTTGTCAAGTGAATTTTGGGGTAGTTGGTACTTACTTTTATATCTGAGTTGCCGAGTTTCAAATTGCCTTCAATAAATATTAAATACTTTGTTATTTTTTTAACGTTGGCAAAATAGGAATTTTAACTGTTTATGGCAAGTTAATTTTTTTTACCTATTTGGTTTCATTTTGCTCTTTTAAGAGCTACATAGAGTGGGATTTCGTACTTTTTACTACGAATTTGCATCCGTGACTTTATGGCAATATTAAAAAAATCCCTCTCTTTTTAAGAGAGGGATTTAGGGTGAGTTTTTAGGCTTTATTTCAATAGCATCATTTTCGTCGATTTTGTGAATTTGGTTGCTGAGCTTGTCGAAGCACCACTTGTTAATAAATATGTTTAAGTACTATTTAAGTATTCTTTACAAAGTTAAATATTTTCTATTTCTGGAACATTCTTGGAAGCACTTTTATTGGTTTAAAAAGATTATTTAATCTCGATTTTATATTATTTCCATAAAATAGATGTACTATTGATTTTAAACCTTCATACAAATCAGCATTATATGGGTGCCACCAAATATTTTTTTTAACTCCTGGCAAAATATCATTTATAATATATTGTGCTTGAACCATTTCCATAAAACCTTGTTCACCATGTGCACGCCCTATTCCAGATTCTTTAAATCCACCCCAAGCTGTTTCTGCCAAACCGTGACTCATTAAATGATCGTTAATTGTAATTGCTCCAGCTTTTATTTTGCTTCCTAAATTTATAGCTTTTTTATGATTTTTTGACCAAACAGAACCAGTTAATCCAAGCATGGAATCATTTGCAAGCTCAATTGCTTCGTCCATATTTTCCACTTTAATTACTCCAATTATTGGTCCAAAAGTTTCCTCTTTCATCATAATCATATTGTGATTTACGTTTGTTAACACTTTTGGAGTTAAGATATTTTTGGAATTATATTCAGATTTTGATTCGGCAAAAAGAATTGCTCCATTTTTTAAGGCATCATCTATGTGGAAATTTACCGTATTTAGTTGTTTTTCGGTCGTCATTACACCAATATCTGTATTAAAATCATTAGGATTTCCAACTCTTAAATTTCTGACCACATTTTTTAATTTTTGCAAAAACTCATCATAAACTAATTTGTGAACATAAATTCGTTCAACGCCTCCGCAGCTTTGTCCCGAATTTGAAAAACCAGCCCAAACTGCACCATTTACAGCTCTATCAATATCGGCATCTTCGCAGACAAGCATTGCATCATTTCCGCCAAGTTCAAGCGAAACAGGAGTTAAAGTATCGGAAGCAAGTTTCATTAATTCTTTTCCAACAGGAACTGAGCCTGTAAAAAACAATTTGTCAATTCCATTTTTCAAAAATGCTTCACCGGCAATTTTGCCTGGTAAATTTATAAATTGGAAAAGCCCTTTTGGCAAATCACCACTATTTATTGCATCGCGCAAAGCTATTCCTACCATTTGAGTTTCAGTTGCCGTTTTTAAAATTACTCCATTTCCTGCAATTAAAGCCATAATAACTTCGGAATAAGGTATTGCAAAAGGATAATTCCAAGGAGAAATTACTCCAACTACACCATAAGGCACATAATGCACAAACGATCTTTTGTTGATTAAAACAATTGATGAGCCTTTTATTCGTTTCTTTTTCAAGATTTTGGAAGCATTTTTAGCGTAGTATTTTGTAGCCATTATTGCAGGAAATATTTCGGTAGCTAGTGCATCAAATTTTACTTTTCCATTATCATCCGAAATTGTTTGGGAAAGCGAATCGATATTATTTACAAGATAATCCTTAATTTTTAGGATTTTCTTGCTCCTAATTTTTACTGGAATTTTTTGCCATTCTACTTGTGCAGCTCGACTTTCTGCAATCATTTTAACTAATTCATCGGTAGTATGTAATTGAGATTCACCAATTTCATTACCCGTTGCTGGATTGTAAGATATTGTTTTGTTCATTTTATTTTTCCCTTCCAACAAAATTTTTCATAGCATCATTTATGCCCATAATATTCGCAATCCAATCAAAAATTGGAACAGGCAAAAGTCTTAATGGAAAAAGTGTGTAAACCATTAGCGGAGAAATTACGCGATGCTTCTTTTTAATAATTGCGTTTACTATTTTATTTGCAATTTTATTTTCATCCAAAATTGGAAGTAAAAATGAAAATCGTGATTTAACGCCATTAAACATTCCTGTATTAATAAAATATGGCGTTACAATTGTAGTACGAATTTTCTTTTTCATTTGTTTTAATTCCATTCGGAGCGCTTCGTCAAAACCAAAATGAGCAAATTTGCTTGCCGAATAATCCGCCATTTTTGCAACGCCAATCATTCCAGCAGCCGAAGCAATATTTACCAAATGACCAATGTTTTTATCCAACATATCAGGTAAAAATACCTTAGTAGTCCAAATTCCAGCAAGTGTATTTACCCGCATTGTGTTTTCAATTTCTTGGATGGAAGTATCAACAAAGTACTTTCCAGTAATTATTCCAGCATTATTTATCAGTATTTCAACAAATCCGTGTTTTTCTGTTATAGTTTTTTTCGCTTCTTCCACTTCATTAAAATTACCAACATTGCAGATATAACCAGATGATTTATAGCCCGAGTTTCTAATTTCGGTTACAACATTATCAAGATTGGTTTGATTAATATCCAGAATGATAACATTTGCACCCTTTTCTGCAAGTAACTTTGCCATCAATCTGCCAATTCCGCTCGCACCACCTGTAATTACAACATTTTTGTTTTCGAACTTTTTCATTACTACCACCTATTAAATAATATTATAGTGACATATTTGTGTTTCTATAATTCAAACCCACTTTCCCAACATTCCATTTTCCATTATTCCTTTGATGGATTCCACCATTTTTCAATTAAATATTTTGTGGAATTATCAACAATTTTTCCCGCTTTTGGAATTACATATTCAATTTTTGCCTCATTTGCAGCAATTATTAACTGTTCTGCTGGTTCAATCCAACTGTGCAATGCCAAATTAAAAGTTCCCCAATGAATTGGAAGTAACAAATCCCCTTTCAAATCAATATGTGCTTTTACGGCTTCTTCTGAATTTGTATGAATGCTTTTCCACATTTTGTTATATGCACCAATTGGCAAAATTGTAATTTCAAACGGACCAAATCTCTCTCCAATTTCTTTATAACCCGAAAAATATCCAGAATCTCCGCCAAAATAAATTGAGTGATTTTTACTTTTAATCACAAACGAAGCCCATAACGATTTATTTCTGTCAAAAAGACCTCTTCCAGAAAAATGTTGTGCGGGAGTTGTAATCACATCAATTTGGTCGTTCAATTTGTAAACTTCCCACCAATTTTTTTCAATAATTTTATAAGAAGAAATACCCCAATCCTGCAAATATTTTCCAACTCCAATTGGGACAATAAATTTTTTAGCCAGTCCATTTAGGCGTAAAACACTCTCTTTGTCCAAATGGTCGTAATGATTGTGCGAAATTATAACTGCATCCAAAATCGGAAGTTCTTCTATTTCTATTGGTGGATTGAAAAATCTTTTTGGTCCAAACCAATTAATTGGTGCCGCCCATTTTGAAAACATTGGGTCAGTTAAAATAATTGAGCCATCAATATTTATTAAAACTGTTGAATGCCCAAGCCAAATTGCGGATAAATTTTTATCTCCAAGATTGGAAAATGAATTAATATCTATCTTTTCTGTCGGAATTTTAAAGTTCGGTTTTCTAAGTTGGGTATTTTCAAACATAAATTTATATCCAATTTTAAAAAAGGATTCTGTTATCATTTCGGTTGGATTTGCGTTCACAAATTCTCCATTTTTAAAATTTTCAACTTTTGGATTATCATCAATATAACTTTTGGGATAGTAATTTAGAATTGTACATCCTGATAATATTATTGCCAAAAATACAATTATTAACAATATTTTGACGTAAATGAAGTTTAAAAATCGATTATTATTCATATTTTATGTCATAATAAACTAAGGCATTGATTCAACAATTTTGTAAATGTATGGAGTTATTCCAGAAAAGAAAAATTCCACCGCAATTAGCATAACAATTAAGCCCATTAAGCGCATTAATACATTACTTCCGCTAGGCCCCAGTAAACTCATTAATTTTCTTCCACTAATTAAAATGATTGCGGTTAAAAATGTAACTACAAAAATTGCAGAAATTATTTCTGCTTTTTTGAATATTGAGTCAGCACCTTGCATTAAAATTATTACCATTGTTATTGAGCCAGGTCCAGTTATCATTGGAATAGCAATTGGCGTTATAGCAACTTCTTTCCCAAAATTTCTATTTGTTTCGTTATCCATTTTCTTTGGTACCGTTCGTCCGCGAAGCATTTCATAACCCATTATAAAAAACAGAATTCCACCAATTACCTTTAATCCATCAACCGATATTCCAAAGAAGTCGAAAAGTATTTTACCTGTAAGAGCAAAAAGAGTTAGAGTAATAAATGAAATTACACTTGCTTTAATTGCCACTCCTCTACTTTCTGAAGGAGTAAACGAATCGGTAAGCGAAATAAATAGCGGAACAACACCAAGTGGATTAATCATTGTAAAAAGTGACGTTATATATAAGAGTACCACTTCAATCATATATATTCCTATTAATTTAATTGCAAAATAGTTCAACTTTATTGTAAACTCAAATTAAAACAAATCTTTCAATTAAGACTATGATTATTAATTCATGCAATTTTCCAATTACAAATAAATTTAAATCAAAAATAGACTTAAAAACAAGTAATTATTACTGTTTATTACTTGCTTAGTGATTTAAAACACAGAACACTTCAAAAATAATCAATTTTTAGTACAAATTATTAGGCATACTTATTGATTAACCCCAATAACCATTTGAGGAATTTATGTTTGCTGGAAATTTTAATTATCACCAAATTCTTTTTACGCTTGACACATTTAAACATAGTAGCGAAAAGCTAACCTATCTGACTGAAATTAGTTCAGAACTTAATAGAATTATAGATTGCTTCGAGGCTCCAAAAAATTTTCCTCTAAAAATGTATGCATCAAAAGATGTAAACATTGAAGGAAATTGTAAGGAGTTGCAAGATTTTATTAGCAAACAATATAATTTTACAAATTTGAACAACCACCGCAGAATCTATCCTGGAGAAAGCCAACTAAAAGGATTATTGAGAAAAGAGTTAATCAACTACAAAAAATTATCAAGTCTTGTTGATATGGAGATAAAGCAATTATCAAAGCCAATTAGGGAACAAAATATTGTAATACATGAACCTGCTAGCAAAAATAATTTTATTATTCCATTAAAAACTACTCCTAAATATATAGTTAGCTTATTAACTAATAATAACGAAAAAATCATTTGGAATAAATCGATTGGTGAATTAATTGATTTAATGAAAATAATAATGGTATTGGAGTTGCATCCAGAAGTTGACGAAAAACAAATTGTTAACTTAATTTGCACCCGTTTTGTTAATACAAATCATGAAAATTATTCACATAATCAAGTAGTTAAAACGAAGGAAACGTTGGAAAATATTTTTTGGCAAAATGGTAGTGCCACAACTCCAAAATATTACCAGTGATTAAATATTAAGAAATTCGTTCCAAATTTTATATAATTGAAAAGTTGCCTCAACATCGTGAGCACAATATGTTGCAATTTCTTCAATTTTGCCAGCAGCATATAGCTGTTTCACATCCATCCCAGAAACTCCATGTGATTTTGGTGATTCAATTCCAAATGATTTGCAATAAAAATCGAGATTGAACTTTTTAGTGGTTCCATAATTTGTCAAAACTTCCAATAAATCAATATGCGATTTATTATCATATCTCTTTTTGATAAAATTTCTTGAAGGTTTAATTTTCAGGATTGCCGAACGAATCATTAAAAATGGAATATCAAAATTACGCCCATTAAATGTAACTACCGAATCAGCTTTTTTTGCATATTCCCAAAAAAGAGTTAGCATTTCAGCTTCTGAATATGAGCTATATTTCACTCCAGTTTCTTCCGATTGCCATTCCTTTGTATCATTTCCTTCAAACAAAACCATTGAATGCTCAGTTTCTGTGTTTAACATTCCAATAGCAACAACTTTTGCAGTTAATGGATATAATGACAAATAGCGGATTGCATCATCTTTCAGTTTTTCGCGTTGTTCAATATTTGGTTCTTTTTCAGAAACTCGGAGCAAAAATTCTTGCTGACTTTCGGATAAAGTTTCAAATTCACAACCAACTGTTTCAATATCAAATACAAGTTTCATAAAACCCCCTAAAATTATTAATAAATTAGTTTATATTTTTTGTGCTTCACTCTCAAAATTTTGAATTGCCATAATTAAAGATTCTGGCAAATCTTGTTTTTCTTTTGTGGAAAGTTTAATATGAACAAAAACCCCACCACCAATGGCAATGGTTGCACCAGTTTTTTCATTTAAAATTATATGCTTAAATCCAAAGCTTGTGTTTTTAATCCATTCAATTTTTGTATGGACAATTAAATCATCATCAAATTGTGCTGGAATCAAATAATCAATTTCGTTATGCGCCATAATAAAAAATGAGTCATTGGACATCACTTCATCTAATTTATATTTTGCTTTCAAATCCTGTAAATATTTTACACGAGCATCTTCAAAATAAGTAAAATATATAGCATTATTTACAACACTCATCATATCAACTTCATGAAATCTAACTTTTACTTTAATTGAATGACGAAATGTATTTAAATTTATAATTTTATCCATTAAAAATCTCTGTTAAAATTTGTTTTGCTTTTTCAATATCATCTGAATTTATATCAAGATGAGTGACTGCGCGAACAATGCCTATTCCACCAGGACCAAGTAGCAGACCTTTATCTTTGGATTTGGAAATTACATCATCAACACTCATTTTTGTTGGTTTAAACATTAGCATATTGGTTTGAACATTTGATAAGTCAACTTCCACTCCATCAATTTGTGAAACATGATTGGCAAGATTTTTTACATTTTGGTGGTCTAAAGCTAATCTTTCAAAATTGTTTTCAATTGCAAAAAGTCCAGCAGCGGCAATAATTCCAATTTGTCTCATTCCTCCGCCCCAAGCTTTACGCATACGAAATGCCTCTTCAATCATGCTCTTCTCGCCAAGAATGACAGAACCAACTGGAGCACCAAGTCCCTTTGACAAACAAACGGAAACAGTATCAAAGTAAGATGAATACTCAGCAACCGAAATTCCAGATGCAATTGAAGCATTCCAAAGTCTTGCTCCGTCAAGATGTAATTTTAGATTGTGTTTATCAGCTAATGTTCTCAAGGCTTTTATATTTTCAATAGGATAAACTACACCACCAGCAACATTATGTGTGTTTTCAATTTCAATAACTTTGCTGCGGGGCATATAATATGCATTTGTTGGACGTATTGCTTGTTCCACTTGAGTTGGAGTGATTACTCCATTTTTACCTTCAATTAAGTTCATTGATAATCCGCTAAGCATTGCTGGTGAGCCAGATTCATATTGAAAAATATGCGCATTTTTTTCGCAGATAATTTCATCGCCAGGTTGAGTTAAAACATTAAGACAAAGTTGATTTCCCATAACTCCACTTGGGACAAAAAGAGCAGCCTCTTTTTGAAACAACTCTGCACAATATTGTTGTAGTTTAATCGCAGTCGGGTCTTCTTTATAAACATCGTCGCCAACTTCTGCGCTTGCCATTGCATTCCGCATTTCTAAACTTGGCTTTGTAACTGTATCACTTCTTAAATCAATCATAAATTTTCCTGTTAAATTTTTGTTTTGTCTTTATAAAAAGACTTATTAAAATAATCAAAATAGAAATAGCCGAAGCAAAAACTGGAATTAACCAAGGATGCTTTGTATAAAAAGTCAATTCACTATTTAAGGGTACATCAACAACTAGAGTAGTTTTTGTGTACATTTTTGTTTCCTTAATTGTTTTTCCAAGTGGATCGATTAAACAGCTAATGCCTCCGTTAGCTGCGCGAACCACAGAACGCTTATTTTCAACCGCTCTAATTACACTCATTTCTTTGTGTTGGTAAGGTCCGCTTGTGTCGCCGTACCAACTATCGTTTGTAACAACAACAATAAATTCTGCACCTTTTTTAACAAATACCGAAGTAAAAATTGGATAAATCGATTCAATACAAATAATTCCACCAATTTTAACCATACTCTTATTCTTTTCCAACATTGAGATTGCTTGGAAAATAGTTGTATCTCTTCCAGTGTTCCAACTTGAAATTCCAACATTCCATTTTATCCAGTCGCCAAGAAAGGGTAAAGATTCAACTAATGGAACTTTTTCACCAAAAGGAACAAGTTTCATTTTTCCATATTTTTGAACTTCTTTACTATTTGGATTAAAAAGTAAAATGGAGTTATATGATGTATAGAGCACTTTTCCATTGTTAAGTGGTTTTGCATCTTTTGGTGCAGTTGAAATATTGTAATAATAATTAGCATCTGGCATTCCAGTCAAAATTGATATATTATTAGAATCTGAAAACTCATGAATTCTATCAACTTCGTTTGGATAATTTCCAGCAAGCAAATAAACAGGCAGAGCCGTTTCTGGCCAAATTACAATTTTTGCACCTTTATCAACCGTATTTTTACTTAGAGTAAAATATGAGTCCAATTTTTCACTTAAATTGCCATCTTGCCATTTTTCGTTTGGATCAATATTGGGTTGAATTAGTCCAACTTTCACATTTTCACTTTGTGAAGAAAAACTGAGAATTCTATAATTTCCATAAATTATTGGAATTAAAATTATAATAATAAAACTTGTGAGCGCTTTTTTGTCAATTATTCCAAAAACGTTAAAATTACTTTTAAGTTTATAAACAGAAATATTTGCAAAAATAATGAGTATTGAAAGTCCGTAAACCCCAATAATATCAGCAATTTGAATATAATTTGTAAAATAAGAAAGTGTATTACCTAATGTTAGCCAGGGGAATTTGAAATCGGTTAAACTATATACAAATTCAAAAGTAACCCAAAAGAATGGAAAGAGAAATAATGCTAAATTTTTGTTAACATATTTTTTTGTAACAAAATAAAGTGTAGAAGGAATAAGAAAAACTAATGGATTAAAAAACAGCAATGTGGTTCCAGCAATCATCAAAAATGGGTCGGTATTTGGAAGCCAGCCTCCAACCCAATAAAGTGTAATAAAATTAAAAATAAATGCTGTGAAATAGGTAAATTTATTTATTTCTGCCAAACCTTCTCGCTTTTGAATAACCATAAAATATGGGACAAAAGCGACAAAAGCTAAATAAGGGAGCGGAATTGGCGGATATGAAATTCCTATCATAATTCCACTTAATAAGCCAAGAAGAATATTTTTACGATTCAATTTTCTCTGTTCTGGAGTTTTTGGAATTTGATATTTTTCTAAAAATCTCAACTATTTTTCCTTTTCACAAAATACTTAAACGCAAAATAAACAGCCACTATTATGGCAATTATAGTTCCAATAAGCGAATATGTTGAAAGATAATAATCTATTGTTTCAACATTATTTCCAAGAAACATTCCAGCTTCAATAATAAGAATATTCCATGCAAATGCAGATATTGTTGAAAACACAAATGTTTTAATAATTTCAAGTTCATAAACACCAGCAAAAAAGCTAATAACAGAGCGGGTTCCTGGCAAAAATCTGTTTGCAATAATTAATTTGTAACCCCATTTATTAAACCAAATATCAGTATTACTTAATCCCTCTTGAGTTATAAATTTTAATTTACCCGAACGAATTATCTTTTCACCAAATATTTTGCCCATAAAATACATTAACATAAAACCAAGTGAACTTCCAATACTTGTGATTAATAGAACAGGAATAAATTCCAATGTTGTGGTTGCAATTAATGAGGCACCAACAACAACTATTACATCACTTGGTGATGGTGGAAATATGTTTTCTGTAAATGCAAAAAGAAAAAGGATTACATAAATAAGAAATGGGTCTAGATTACTCATGTAGAGAAGTGTGCTTTCTAACATTCTATTTTTTTACCATAATTACTGTAGAAATAACTTTAATTCCTTTTTCTTCACCAACAAAACCCATCCATTCTGAAGTTGTAGCTTTAACAGAAATATGTTCAACATCGCAAAATAGAATTGAGGCTATATTTTTTCTGATGCTTTCAATATAGGGCGCTAATTTTGGTCGCTGCAAAACAATTGTTGAATCAAGATTGCCAAGTTTATAACCTTCACTTTCAGCAAAATTGTTTACTTTGGATAATAGCAAACTGCTTGCAATACCTTTGTATTGTGGATCTGAATCTGGAAAGTGTTTGCCAATATCGCCTAGTGCAAGTGCTCCAAGTATTGCATCACAAATTGAGTGAAGAAGAGCATCGGCATCGGAATGACCTTTTAATCCACGCTCAAATGGAATTTCAACACCCCCAAGTATAAATTTTCTATCATCAGCAAATTGATGCACATCGTAACCAAAGCCAATTCTATAATCTAATTTCAATGTTTTATCTCAAATATTTTAAATTCATTTTTGTATTCTGACCACTTAACCGCATGTGATTTAATGTAAGAACGGCTCGGTCCAATTTTTATATTATCAATTAACTCCTCAACCAAATATTTTTCGCCTTCAACAATAGTAAATACTTGACCAGAAAATAAATTTTTTGTAAATCCTGTTAAACCAAGGCTTTGAGCTTTTGAAAAAACAAAATATCTAAAACCAACTCCTTGCACTAATCCAGAAACAGTAATTTCGGCTCTTATTAAATTTTCGGACATATATAAAATTGATAATTTATTGTCTAAAGTTAGTTATTAATATGAAAAATAGCACAATGATTAAACTGATTTTCTGATAGATTTTATAAATCCATCACAAGTTTCTGAAATTATAAGTCCAACAAATATAAGTACTGCACCAAGCAAACCAAAAGCAGAAATACGCTCACTTAAAAAAAAGAATGCTATTATGGCAGCAAATATTGGCTCAAACGAGTAAACAATTCCCGCTTTTGTTGGTGAAACCAATTTTTGATATTTTGTTTGCAGTGTTGTTGTAAAAAGAGTAGCAAAAATTGAAGTATAAATAATTCCAAAACTAAGTTGCGAAGTAAATTCAATGCGTAATTGCTCATAATTTATTAAATCGAAAACAATTGCTGTTGAAAAAGCTAAGAATGCCGAAACTCCAATTTGAACAATTAAAAGCATCCAGAAAATATACTTGGATGAAATCATATCGAGGTAAACGACATACAAAGCAAAAAAGAAAGCACAAATAAGAGTTAAAAAGTCGCCAAAATTAAAATTTGTAACAATATCTTTTAGCAAAGTCATTATTGAATTTCCACCTGAAAGAAACAAGATTCCAATTAATACTACAACAACTCCAATAATTGGTCCAGTTTTAGGTTTCTTTTTTTCAATTATTAGCTGAAGAAAAGGAATAATTGCAACAGCCGAACCAGTTAAAAATGCTGATTTAGTTGCTGAAGTAAATTTTAGCCCAACAGTTTGCGTAGCAAATCCAAGAAACAGAAGCACTCCTAAAATAATTGGAGGAATTATTTTTGCGTTTTTCCAATCCAATTTGCGCCTAATAACAATTGGCAAAAGAATTATGCCAGCAATTAAAAAACGAAGCCCAATAAATAACATAGACGAAATATCTTCGAGAGCCCCTTTAATTATTACAAATGTTGCACTCCAAAGCAAAGTTACAATTAGTAGATTTACCTCGCCTTTATACTTTTCATAAAAAGAATTATTCATTGTTGTTATATCCAAATGAGTTTAATAGTCGCTCATCGCTTCTCCATTTTGGGCGGACTTTAACTCGCAATTCCAAAAAAACTGGTCTGCCAAGCAAAACCTCAATTGCTTCGCGAGCATATTTACCAACTCTTTTTATGGCTTCCCCTTTTTTGCCAATAATAATTGGTTTTTGAGTTTCCCGCTCAACAACAATACTTGCTGAAATAAAATCTTTACGTCCTTCATTTTCGCTAAATTCTTCAATTAAAACTTCAGTACTAAAAGGAATTTCCTCTTTATATATTTCAAATATTTTTTCGCGAATAATTTCGGAAACGAAAAATCGCTCGTGTTCATCTGTAAGCTGATCGTCGGGATAATACTTTGGTCCAATTAGAAGAAGTTCAACAATTGCATTTACAACTTCTGGAACACTAAATTTTAACAATGCTGAAATAGGAATAATTTTTTGGAAATAATTCAATTTTTCAAATTTTTCTACTAATCTATTTACAATTTCTTCGTTTGATTTATCAATTTTGTTCAGAATTAATATTTTGGGTTTCTTTTGTTTGTCTAAAATTTGCTTAACTATTTTATCTTCAAGTGTATTTCTTCCATCTTTATCGTTTACTACGTCAACAAGAACAACAATCACGTCTGCATTATTCACCGAATTTTGCACATACTCCATAAATTTTTTCTGAAGCAAATAATTTGGGTCTAAAATTCCAGGAGTATCAAGAAAAATTATTTGATATTTTTCGTCAGATAAAATACCTAGAACACGTTTACGAGTAGTCTGTGGTTTATTTGTAACTATCGAAATTTTTTCGCCAAGAATGCTGTTCATCAATGTCGATTTACCAACATTTGGTTTGCCAATTATTGCAACATATCCAGATTTTGTTTTCATAAGTTTTGTTTTTGTTTATGTAAAGATAATGATTTGATATTACTATTTTTATCATATTACTTTATTATTTTTTCATTAGTTTTAAACTAACATTAACAACAAATCATAATGACAAAAGAAATGATAAAATTCTTATTTTGTATTATTCTTGTGATGATTAGCTCAAATATTAGCTCAAAAGATTTTATTCTTTCGGCTAAATATTCTACACAAATAAATAATGACCCCTTAGTTAATGAATTAACATACTGGTCTTACCATGCATTTTCAATTGAAGGACTTTTTTCTATTTGGGATGATATGATTGAAATTGGGCCCAATGTTGGATTCACTTATTCAGAAATTCCTTTTGCTTCTACAATTCCTGAATATTCATTCTCAGATGAAGCTAATATTTTGAAAAACCACTTTGGAGGAGCCATTTATTTTTCCCCTTTCAAAACAGCTTACTCTCCTTTTATTGGAGTGAGAGGAAATATCTTAATCGATTCTATCATAGATGAATCGAAAAACAAAGTAATTATCTATCCTGGTTTTTATAATTATGAAACAAGAAATGACTATTCGTTTGCAATGCTTGGTGGATTTAAAATTAGCAGAAACAATTTTAGGTTTATGCTTGAATTAGAATATCAGCACCGCTGGCTAAATCTCAAATATGATGAATACGGGATGAGTAAAAAGATACATAATTCCTATCTAGTAATGCTTATTAGTTCTATTAACTTTGGTATAGGTTTACAATATGTATTTTAATTTAATTAAGTCGGTAATAATTGCTTCATTATTATTCTTTAATAGTGATATTTTTGCTCAAAATTATGGAATAGATATTAGATATAATACAACATTTTCAGACAAATACACTACCTACAACTCATTTTTATTTGGGGGTAATTTATTATTAATAGATAATCATTTCGAATTAAGTGTAATTGCTGGATTAAACTACTCTCACCTTAGTAATAGTATTCTTACAAACTATCATAATTCTCCTAACTCATATTATGCTGATATTATTCTTTCAGCATCGGTTTTTGGTGGAAGTGTTAAATATTATCCTGTTACTTTTAAGAATATATATTCCCCCTTTATTGAAATTAGAGGCACAAAATTTTATGATAATAGACTTTTGTTACCCGCGGGTGGTGGAATTTGGAGTGGTGGTCTTTACAATTTTGGGACTAAAGATGATATTGCTCTTTCTCTTGTTGGAGGAGTTAAAATAAACCCAACTAAAATCAATAATATAAATATTATTCTTGAAGTAGTTTTTCAGAAACGTAGTTTTAGCTTAAATTATAGTGAATATGGCGATTACTCAAATTTAATTGCTACCCACTCAGAATTTAAACATATTGATACTATAAATTTTGGAATTGGTTTACAATATGTATTTTAATTTAATTAAGTCACTAATAATTGCTTCATTTATATTTTTTAATAGTGTTATTTTTGCACAAGAATTTGGTTTAACACCCAAATTAATCAAAAATATTGAAGGTAGTTATACTGCATATACCAGCGTATAATTAAATGGATTTTTCTCATTGTTAGATAATAAATTGGAATTTGGTCCAACGTTTGGAATTTCTTATTCAGAACCAAAAGTTGATTTTAATTCAACTGTTCCAGATTACTATTACGTTGATGTTATTGATATAGCAAAAGCCTCTTTTGGTTTTTATTTATATTATTATGCTAATTTTGTTGACTCAAAATACGTTCCCTTTGTTGGGCTAAAAGTGAAAAATTTCTTTGATGCAAAATCATTTCTCTTTTTTCTAAAAAGTGGAACAAACAATGTAATGGAACCTGGTTTTTATAGTTTTTCATCTAAAGATGACTATGAATTTTCAATTTCAGCTGGATTGAAAATAATTTCAACAGAAAATTTTAATATCCTTTTTGAATTAGAATATCAACATCGTGAATTTACACTTGAATACGATGAATATGATAATAATCCAATTGGTTGGGGCATAGATATTAGAAGAACACTCAGAAGAACGAATTATAAACGCTTTAAACTTGGGTATAGGTTTGCAATTTATATTTTAAAATTAAAAACCCAATTCCGAAGTATTGGAATTGGGTTTCAAATTAAACTAATATATAATTACTTACTAATTAGCAGCGTCAACAACAGCAATGGATGACATATTAATTATATCATCAACACTTGCATTTCGTTGCAACAAATGAACTGGTTTGTTCATACCAAGCATAATTGGTCCTATTACAGACGCAGCAGCCAATTTACTCATCAATTTGTACATAATATTTCCAGAAGAAAGATTTGGAAAAATTAGCACATTTGCACGGCTTTGTAGAGTAGTAAATGGATATTCTTGCGATAAAACATCAAAATCGACCGCAGTATCCGCTGTCATTTCACCATCACACTGAATATCTGGACGTAATTTGTTTACAATCATAGTAGCTTTACGCATTTTAATAGATTCTTCATCCTTTACACTTCCAAAATCGCTAAAAGAAAGCATTGCAACTGATGGAGTTATATCAAATGCTTTTACTTCATCTGCTGCAAGAATTGCAATTTCAGCAATTTCTTCTGCTGTAGGATTTATATTTACAGAAGTATCCGCCAAGAAAAATACTTTTCCTTTTAGAATTACAACATGCATTCCAGAAACTTTACTAATTCCTTCCTTAACTCCAATACATTCTAATGCTGGTTTAATTGTTTCTGGATAAAATGCACTTACACCACTAATTAATGCATCTGCATCTCCTGTTTCCACCATCATTGAACCAAAATAATTTGGACGACGATTCATTAGCTTTTCAGCAATTTCAATAGTTACACCTTTTCGTTTTCTCTTGTCGTGTAGTTTTTCAGCATATTTTTTCGCTTTTTCAGAAGTTCTTAAATCGTGAACTTCAAATTTTTTAACGTCAAATCCAAGTTCGGATATTTTATTTTCAATAACTTCTTTTCTTCCTAGTAAAACTGGAAATCCAATTCCGTCAATTGCTACAGCATACGCAGCTCTAATAATTGATTCGTTTTCACCTTCCGGATAAACAATTCTTTTTGGATTTTCTTTCGCTTTGTGAAACATTAATCTACTAATTTGTTGTGAAAATCCTAATCGTTGTTTTAATTCTTCTTCGTAAGCATGCCAATCTGTAATTGTTTTCCTTGCAACTCCACATTCAATTGCAGCTTTTGCAATAGCAGGAGCCACTTTCCAAAGTACACGAGGGTCAAATGGTTTAGGAATTATATATTCACGGCCAAAAGAAAAATCTTCACCTTTATATGCTCTTTTTACTATATCAGGTACTTTTTCTTTTGCTAAATCAGCCAATGCTTTTACTGCAGCCATTTTCATTTCTTCAGTAATTGCTCTTGCCTTAACATCTAAAGCCCCTCTAAAAATAAATGGAAATCCTAGAACATTATTTACTTGATTTGGATAATCACTTCTACCAGTAGCCATAATTACATCGCTACGAGCAGCCAACGCATCAGCATAAGTAATCTCAGGATCTGGATTTGCCATTGCCATAATAATTGGAGTACTTGTCATTCCAGCAACCATTTCTTTTTTTAGTAATCCACCTTTAGAATAACCCAAAAATGCATCTGCCCCATTTAATGCTTCTTGAATAGAATTATATACTTGTTCCGTTGCAAATGCTTGTTTGTACTTATTTAAGTCAGTTCTTGTTGTATTAATATGCCCTTTAGTATCAAACATTGCAATATTTTCACGTTTTACTCCAGCAGCAATAAAAAGATTACTGCAAGCAATACCAGCTGCACCAGCACCAACAACTACCAATCGCATATTTTCTAATTTTTTCCCAGCAATTTCAGCTGCATTTATTAAAGCTGCACAAGAAATAATTGCTGTTCCATGTTGATCATCGTGAAAAACCGGAATATTCATCGTTTTTTTCAATTCTTCTTCAATTTCAAAACATTCTGGAGCTTTAATATCTTCAAGATTAATTCCACCAAAAGTTGGTTCTAATAATTGAACTGCTCTAATTATTTCTTTCGGATCTTCTGACTTTAATTCTATATCAAAAACATCAATGTCAGCAAATCTTTTAAATAAAACTCCTTTTCCTTCCATTACTGGTTTTCCAGCAACTGCACCAATATTTCCTAAGCCTAAAACTGCAGTTCCGTTTGAGACAACCCCAACAAGATTGCCTTTGGCAGTATAATCATATACTTTTGATTCATCTTTTTCAATTTCAAGACAAGGAATAGCAACACCTGGAGTATAAGCAAGTGCAAGATCACGTGCCGTAAAACAAGGTTTTGTAGCAACAACTTCAATTTTTCCTTTTCTACCCTCGCTGTGGTATTTTAAGGCTTCTTCTTTTGAAACGCTCATAATTTATCTCCTAAATTTAAAATCAAGTATTTAAAAATTACAAATATTTATTCAGAAAAAAAGTAAAATTATTAAGATTAAAAGATATTTTATTTAGTAGAGTAGAAATAAGTAATTAATTATTAATTTATTTTTGTAATTAGTTGTATTGCTTGAAGTAAAACAAATTTGTTTAAAATATTAAAGCCGACTGAAAGTCGGCTTCTAACGATATTCAGCTTATATTTCCATAATTTCTCCTGTTTTCGACATAAATTCGCCAGGGAAAAGTTAAGTTAGTATAAAACAACAAGTTAAGTAAAAAAGATATAAGAAATGGGTGTCCCATAGCACGATTTTGTATATTAGCGAATGTTTGTCAGGA
>Ga0210039_1001346_pt1 | contig 23024 bp, 18 predicted proteins | sample CryGeyCG2114_250_3_FD_185460 | JGI IMG/M metagenome (GOLD analysis project Ga0210039, IMG submission 185460) | Groundwater microbial communities from aquifer - Crystal Geyser CG17_big_fil_post_rev_8/21/14_2.50 (SPAdes) (version 2) | ecosystem: Environmental > Aquatic > Deep subsurface >...
GAATACCCCTGCCCTGCCGGTTGCGGAAAGGTCACCTGTCAGGTACCGGGCCTGCTCATTAGCGAGGTAGCCCACCGGCGTATGGCAGCGGGAACACATGGCCGTCTCCTCTTTTTCATAGCCGGTACTGGATTTCTCAATGTAGGACTTGTAGACCGCAATAAAGACCGGATCTTTCCATGCATTGGCCATCATGGAGCCTTTCCACTGGTTGTAGATCTCCTGATGGCATCCGCCGCAGACATCGGGCGAAAAGAATTGATCCGGCCGGAACCGGCCAGGCATGGATGGAACATCCCAGACCATGTTTGAAGGGGCCGTGGCCTTGGGGAGCGTCCAGACCGGTGTGACCTTCTCATGCCCCTTATGCCAGGTGGAATAATCCTCTTTGCCCGCCTGGCCGCCCTGGACCATTGATGCGCCGAACAAGAATCCTGAACAGATGAGAAGAGCGATTTTTGTGTTCATCTTTATTCCTCCCTGATCCAATTTGAAAATCATAGCGCATTTCACCCGAACAGATCAACAAAAACCTCATTGGAAAAGAGAACGCCGGATGCCGTGAGCCGGATCCGCTCTGCCGTGACCTCGACCCAATGGCTCTGAATCCCCTTTTGCATAGACTCTGAAAACAAGTGAACCGGGTCTTCTCCGTAAGTCTGTTGGAATCTCCGGATGTCCACCCCCTCGGCCATGCGGAGCCCGAGCATCATGGCCTCGGACAAAAGCGTCTCTTTTGAAAGGAACTCCCTTTTTGCGACCGGGTCCCGGGTCCGGCTCATCCTCTGAATGTACGCCGCCGGATCCGACACATTTGAAAATCTGAGCGGGCCGTCCATCTTCAGATACGAATGGGCCCCGGCCCCTGCCCCATAGTACTCCTCCATGGTCCAGTAGATGGTATTGTGGCGGGAGCGATAATCAGGCTGCGCATAGTTTGAGATCTCGTAGCGCTCATACCCCGCCTTTGCGGTCAGGTCCTTCGCCGCCTCATACATCCCGATCTCCTCCTGCTCGGATGGTAGTTTCAGGGTCCCCTGCTTTCGCTCCATATCGAACGGGGTCCCCTTCTCAATGCTCAGCCCGTAAAGGGAGAGGTGTTGAGGCTGAAACGACACGATCCTTGTGAGATCCTCCTCCCAGTCATTGTGTGTCTGGCCCGGAAGGCCGAAGATCAGGTCCACGCCGATATTGCTAAAACCTGAAGACCGGAGCATCTCCAGTGTATTCAGTGCCTCGGTCCCCGTATGGACCCGCCCAAGGCGGGAAAGGAGGCTGTCTTTCAGGGACTGCACCCCCAGAGAGATCCGGTTGACTCCGAGGCCGAGAAGATGCACGGCCTTGGCACGGTCCAGGGTCCCGGGGTTGGCCTCGACCGTGATCTCGGCATCCTCAAACAGGGTCATGCTCTCCCGGACGGCGCCGAATAACCTTGAGATCTGCTCGTTCGAGAGGAGGGTGGGCGTGCCGCCTCCGATATAGAGGGTCTCAACGATCCTCCGGTTCGATCTGGAGAAAAGCTTCACTTCCTCTATCAAAGCGGAGAGATAATCATCCGTCTCCCCGGAAACGGCGGCCCTGGAGTTGAAATCGCAGTAACGGCATTTCCTGATGCAGAAGGGAATATGGATATAAAGGCCGAACATGAACACCCTCCGAATATCTGAAATTTATCACCCGGAAACCCAAAAGGCAAGAAAGAGATGTATGGAAAAATAATGTTGTTTGTATCTGCGGAATCAGATAAAATAGATATATAGTAAATGTGAAAGGAGCGCTGCTATGGGAAAAATCCAATGTTGGGAGTACATGAAGTGCGGTCAGGAGAAGACCATGGCATGTCCGGCCTATACACAGAGCGCGGGCCGGATCTGCTGGAAGGTGGCCGGAACCATGTGCGAGGGATGTGTCCAGGGCACCTCTGCAAAAAAGCTCGGCGACTGCACCAAGTGTGATTTCTATCAGAAAGTCAAGGCCGGAGAAATTTAAACACTGTTTGACAAGGCCTTTACATCCCGTTAATATACACCCACCCTATGAAATTTACTGCATTTCTCACGATGATGCTGACCCTCTTGATCTCCGCCTGCAATTCGGGCGGCATCCCTCCGGATACGGTGGTGATCGGGATCGAATCCGAGCCGACATCCCTGGACCCTCGGCTCGCCACGGATGCGAATTCCTCCCGGATCAACGGCCTGATCTATAGCGGCCTTCTGCGTCAGGATGAAAAAGGCCTGATCCAACCCGACCTTGCTTTGAATTGGGAAACCCCTGACCCCAGGACTTATCTCTTTCATCTCCGGGAAGGCATCCGGTTCCACGACGGGACGGCGCTCACCTCCTCGGATGTGAAATATACCTTTGATTCGATCCTTGACCCGGCCGTGGGCTCTCCGCACAAGAGCACCTATGAACAGATTGAGCGGATCGAAACACCGGATGAGAAGACCATTCGGTTTGTGCTCAAGGAACCCTTTGCCCCATTTCTTCTCAGCATGGCCATGGGAATCGTCCCTGCGCAAAACGCATCAGCGAAAGGCGTGGACTTCGCAAAGGCGCCGGTGGGGACCGGACCGTTCAGGCTCGCAAAAAGGGATCAAGGTGAATCCTATGACCTCTCGGCCAACCCGGACTATTTTGGAGGAGCCCCGAAGCTCTCCCGCGTGATCTTCCGGGTCGTGCCGGACAACACGGTCCGCTTCCTTGAACTGCAAAAGGGGACGTTGAACCTGGTCATCAACGGGATCGAACTGGATTATATCCCCCTCATACAAAAGGACCCCCGCCTCAAGCTGATGACCGGACCCGGCCTGAATTACTCCTATATCGGATTCAACCTGACGGACCCGATTCTGATAAAACAGAAGGTCCGTGAGGCCGTCGCATACGCCGTGGACCGGAAGGCCATTATCCGTTACCTGCTCAAGGGGATGGCCCGCCCTGCAACCGGACTCCTCTCCCCGCTCAACTGGGCGTATTCCGGCGGGGTAAAAGAATATGAATACAACCCGGGAATAAGCCGTACACTGCTGGACCAGGCGGGCTTCCCCGATCCGGACGGCGACGGCACCGGCATGCGGTTCACCCTGAGCTACAAGACGTCCCAGGACGAACAGGGAAAGCGGATCGCCGCGGCGCTGCAGCAGCAGTTCAAACAAGTGGGGATCGGGCTCACCATCCGATCCTACGAGTGGGGAACCTTCTACGGAGACATCAAGTCCGGGAACTTCCAGCTCTATTCTCTTTCCTGGGTGGGGGTCACGGACCCGGACATCTATGATTACATCTTCCATTCAAAGAACTTTCCCCCGGCCGGCGCCAACCGGGGGAGGTACGCAAATCCCGAAGTCAACGCCCTGCTCGAGCATGCAAGAAGAACCCTTGATCTCACCCGGAGGAAAGAATATTATAGAAGGGTCCAGGAGATCCTGGCCCGTGACCTGCCGTATGTGTCTCTCTGGCATTACGACAACGTGGCCGTGATGAGGAAAAATGTTGAGGGTTTCGTGCTGGACCCGAGGGGAGACCTTTATTCGTTGAAGGATGTCTGGGTGGATAAAAATTAGAATTAGAAATAGATCATTTCCAAAAGAGTGGGTGGAAACATAAGGAGCCAAGGGGTCAAGGATTCCAGGGGCCAAGTGTTTTTCTCTGAAGATTTTGCTTGCGTTTTAGTATTTCACTTGAATCCTTGACCCCTTGAACCCTCGAACCCTATTTACCCACTAAATGGGAGAAGAACCTAATATCTTAAAGGGTCACACATTTGTCCCATTATATCGCAAAACGGATACTCCTGCTGATCCCCATCATCCTCGGTGTCGTCACCCTGGTCTTCTTCCTGGTCCACATGATCCCCGGGGACCCGGTGGAGATCATGATGGGGGAACAGGCGCAGGCAGCGGACAAGGAGGCCCTGCGCCATGAACTCAGGCTGGACCGGCCCGTGGCCGAGCAGTACAGAGTCTTCCTCTCAGGCCTCGTCCGAGGGGAACTGGGCCGTTCCATCCATTCCCGGGAAGCGGTCACGGAGATTATCCTGAAACGGTTCCCCGCCACATTCATCCTGACCCTCGCCGCCATGATGGTTGCCCTGCTCATCGCCATCCCCATCGGGATCCTCTCCGCAACCAAGCAGTATTCGCTGATGGACAATGCCTCCATGCTCTTCGCCCTGATCGGGATCTCCATGCCCAACTTCTGGCTGGGCCCTCTATTGATCCTCTTTTTTTCCATCCGGCTCGGCTGGCTTCCGGTCTCAGGCATCGGAGGCGTTCAACACCTGATCCTTCCGGCCGTGACCCTGGGCATGGGCATGTCCGCAATCCTGACCCGGATGACCCGATCCAGCATCCTCGAAGTGATCCGTGAGCAATACATCGTCACGGCCCGGGCCAAGGGGCTTGCCGAGAGGGTGGTCCTCTTCAAACATGCCCTGAAGAATGCGCTCATCCCGGTGATCACCATTATAGGCCTTCAGTTCGGCGCGCTCCTTTCGGGGTCCATCATCACCGAGACCATCTTTTCCTGGCCGGGCATCGGACGCCTCCTGATCCAGGCCATCAACCAGCGGGACTATCCGGTGGTGCAGGGGACGGTACTCTTTATCTCGCTTTGCTATGTGCTGGTCAACCTGCTGACCGACCTGCTCTATGGGGCGGCGGACCCCAGGATCCGGGTTGGGGGAAGGGGGGCAGATGCGTAAACACCGGCTGGCCCTGATCGGCTTGATCATCGTCCTCGTGATGACCACGGTTGCGGCGCTCTCACCTTATGTCGCACCCTATGATCCGTCAGAGCTTGACCTGGCTGGAAACCTGAGCGGGCCCACGCTCTCCCATCCCCTGGGACAGGACAAGCTGGGCCGAGACATCCTGAGCAGAATCCTGTACGGCGCCCAGGTCTCGGTGAAGGTGGGGACCGTGGTTGTCGGCATTTCACTCTCGGTGGGACTGCTGATCGGCTCTCTGTCGGGTTATGCCGGAGGCTGGATAGATGAAATCATCATGCGGATCATCGATATCCTCCAGGCCTTCCCGGGAATCCTTCTGGCCATCGCCATGACCGCTGTCCTGGGGCCTTCGCTGAATCACGTGATCTTCGCCCTCTGCCTCACCGGATGGGTGGGGTATGCCCGGCTGATCCGGGGGCAGATCCTCACGGTCCGGGAGCGGGAATATGTACAGGCGGCACGTGCCCTGGGCGCGGGCCCATTGAGAATCCTGATGCGCCATATCCTCCCCAATACCCTGGCCCCGATCATTGTTGAAGCCACATTCGGCTGTGCATCCGCGATCCTGGCCGAAGCGGGCCTCTCTTTCCTGGGGCTCGGTACCCAGCCGCCCACCCCCTCCTGGGGCTCCATGCTCAACGAGGGGAGCCACTTCATGCTCGTGGCGCCGCACCTCACGATCTTTCCTGGGATCGCCATTATGCTGGTGGTCATGGGATTCAATTTTCTCGGAGACGGGCTCAGGGACTGGATGGACGTGCAAAGAAATTAGGCACGGACCCTTTCAATTTAATTTGCCCAGTTGTTTTAGACATAAAACGCCGTAATAAGTGCTCGGAGGAGATGCGCCGTATCCGGGTTGGGGCCCGAAACCGCCGTTCTCAGGAATGTAGAGGGACGCGATAAACTCATAGATGCTGTCCCGGTTGACTTCTCCGCCTGCGGAGAGATCCGCAAAGGCCTCCAGTACATAGGCCATGTCCTGAATGGTAGGTTGCGTGGTGTACGTTTCTTCGAGATGGAGTCCGGCGTAGCGTGTCTCCTTCAGGTATTTCACCGCGCCGGCTTTTACTTCGTCATTCAACGCCCCGAGGATCTTGAGGGTGTGCACGGCTGCGAAAGTGGATGGCGGCCTTGACGGTTTTCCTTTTTCCACCCCGAAGCCTTTGTCTTTGTCGCGGAATGACATAAGATACGAAACAGCCTTCTCCTTGTTTAATCCCTGCAGGGCGCCCAGGAGATCCAATGAAGCAATGCCATAGAAGGAGGTCATCACGGAGCTGTATTTGCTCTTGGGGCCGGCCCTCATTCCGCCGTCTTCCTGGGAGAGAGAAAGCACGAACTGAGCGGCCTTTTTCTTATCGACAGCCTCAAAACTATTCAAGACCTCCAGCGTTTTCAGGGCAAAATATGTGGAGACGAGATCAGGCTCGGACGTGAATCCGGGCTCGGCCACGAATCCGCCATCCGGGGTCTGACAGGCCCGGATGTAGTTGATGATCTTCTTTTGGGCCTCGGGGGCGATCTTCTTTTCCAGGGACATGGAGGCAAAGGCATAGTAGTATGCGAACGAGAGGGATTCCGGAAAACCGGGCCGCATTTCAGCCCACTCTTGCAGATAGCCGGCCGTGCGTTTGAGATCAATCTCAGGATTTTTCTTGGTGTCTTCCTCAGCGGGTGATCCGAAGGGATATGCAAACAAGGCACACACAAGGATCAAAGTGATCCTTCTTGTAAATTTTGCAGTCATAAATTTACTCTTCCTCATATAGGGGGTGAAATCCCTTGAGGGGGGATCGCTCCCCCCTCAAGGTGAAACGGCCGAGGCGTTACGTCGCACAAAATCGCCCTCAGTCCGTGTTTATGGCTGGTGACTCGGTGTTCCGATCCGGCTGCTCTTTCCGATGTGGCAGACGTCGCATTTCCCAAGAGGCCAGGCGAGCCCCTGTAGGCGTACGTTCTGCTCGTTGTCGATAGCCTTCTTGGAGGGGAGAAGCCCGTGCGGCTCCCCGTGGCAGGTCTGGCACAGGATCTGTCCTTTCTTATGACCCGAACTTCCGAGGAACTGGCCGAAGACCGCCGGGGTCCCCACCAACTCTTGCGTGTTGGTGTTATGGCAGTCGGAGCAGGTGGGCAGGGTGCTGTAGTGCCAGGGTTTATCCATCTGCCCGGTGGAAACTCTCTGGAACAGATCCCCGTGACAGTCCGTACACCAGATGTTATGTGCGCTCTTGCCGGATCCGATTTTTATCGTGGTGTGAACCTCCCTGTAGCAGTCGAGCGTCCCGTTGCCGCCGGGATGACACTGATAACAATTCTTCTCAATGTTTGAATCATAGAAGGTCTGAACCTCCGCGCTCTCCACGTGGAACTTGTGCAGGACCTTGGAGAAGGGAGAGATCGAGGTATACCCTTTGCTCTTGGCATAGTTGACCCAGGTCGCGTCCAGAGCTGCGCTGCCGCCCACGGCCAAATCACTGTGGCACTTGCTGCAGCGTACCGGTGTGGCCAATCCTGTCAGGTGTCCGTAGGAATCGTAGGTCCCTCCCACCAAGGCGAGGACATCTACGCCGGTGTCACGAGTATGGGCATCCATCATTTCTTCAAAGACATCGTAGGGGTCCGGGCAGGTGCCGCAGGCCCCCTGTTTGATGTAACCTTTGCTTGCGGCCACGTCCTGATGGCAGTTGCAGCAGCCGCCGAAGGCAATGGGCAGGGTGGTGCTGGTGGTGCCCAGAACCGCCGAGGTGGCTTTGTCCTTCACCGTCACGTCCCAGTGGAGGTAGGCCTTTCTCTTGTCGCCGAAGGGTCCGATGAAATCGCCCTGGGTGTCCAGAGGCGGATACGCAGGCGCCCCTTCCGCGAGCCAGTACTTGGCATTACCCGGTGAAGAAGTGAGGATCTCCGGTGTCATGACGCCGCTCAGTCCGTATCCAGCAAGGCCTACCCGGTTGGTGCGGCTGATGCCGCTCCCGGGGAAATGGATATTTGCCGTGTCCAGCCATCTTAAATACTCAGGGTCTTTGGACAGGTCATAGGGGCCGTTATCGCCGTAAGTATTTTCACGTATTTTGTATTCCACGGTCAGCTTGGTGCTGTCGTTCATGGGAACCGGCGGTGAGCCCCTCTTAATCACCTGGACCCTCAGTGTGTTCCAGGGCGGAAGGAGCATCATAATGTCGGCTCTCGGGCAGACGCAGTGCATGCCCAGGTCGTTATAGCCGGCAACCACATAGTCGTTCGATGACGTTCCTCCCGCATACACTGCCGTCATCGTCGTTTTAGCGCTCATGGTTAAAGTCACGGTCTTATTTGTTGAATAATCCGCTGTTCCCTTTTTCCACCGCTTATCTTTTATGAGTAAAGACAAAAAGACATTGAAATGCTGAGGGTATCCGCATAAAATTTTAAATATCGTTTATATGTTAATTAATTATTGATATTAGATAATTTGATTTATTATTTATTATGTTAGCTTCATATATAATCTTGATGTGTACCAATTCCCCGATCAAGCCTGCCCTCGACTGCGATCGGGGGTCGGGGAATGACGCTCTTAGAGAAATGTTTACCCATAAATTTGCCGCAGACCCAGATTGGAGGGGGTAACTTGACTGCTGGGACAAAACATAATAGAGTGACTCATTAAAATTGATCCCGGTTTTTTCTTTTAAACTCACAGACAGGGAACGGACATGAATGGTTCAGCGATGGAAATGATGATCAGGAGGTTTTATGCTGGATTGCTTGCCGCCATATCCATATTCTCCCTGCTGATTCCTTCGGCCTTTTCGGCTGATGCCTTTTCGCCGGAGGCCGGTGCGCCGGCCAAGGCCGAGAATACGCCGTCTTTGGGGAGTCTCGGTGACCTGGTGGTCACGATGACGAGACTTCGGGAGCGTGCCGCCATTCAGGAAAAAGAAGTCACAGATTCCCCGGACATGGCCGAAACCGAGAAGAAGATCTCGGAGGCAGGCGAGAGGGTGAATGAGCTTGCCGCTCAGTTCGATGCATTGAAGCAGTCGAAGTCATACGGGACCATTCAGATTGAGGATCTCAAGGATATGGCAAGAAGCGAGGCCGAGGAACTCGGCCGGATCAATGAAGATCTTTCCTCGGCCCTGAACCTATCGGGCTCGATTCAGAAGGAATGGTCTGATGAAAAGGAAAAATGGAATGCGTGGCGGCTCTCGCTGAAAAAAAACGTTCCTTTTGGACCCTTGAAACCGACCTTTTCAGAAGCCGGCCGGATCATTGACAGTATGATTGATCTCTCCAACTCAAGACTGAAATCCGTGTTGGAGGTCCAACGCAAGGCCGAAAAGGCGGAGAAAGAGATCCAACAGGTATCCATGGAGTTGGATGCGCTGCTGAAGACTGTCCGTGGAGACATCTTCAGGAAGTCATCCCATTCCATGTTTTCACCCAAGTATTACACCCTCTTCAAGAAGAATCTATGGACCGAATTTATGGGAGGGGTTCGGTCCGCCGAATGGCCGGATAAAGAATTTTTCATGAGCCAAGGCTGGGTGGCGGTCTTGCAGCTTTTTTTCGCGCTGGTCCTCATGATGGGCATCTACCGGCGCCGCGGACTGCTAAAGGCATCGGACCGGTGGCGATTCCTTCTCATGCGCCCCTTTTCCGCAAGCCTTTTTCTTTCAGTCTCCTCGCTCTTTCCCCTGTACGGCAGCGCAGTCCCGTCTGTATGGCGGCTTGTGCTCTGGATAGCGGCCAGCCTTGCCGCGGCACGGCTGGTCGGAAGCCTCATCACCCTGCCGTGGAAGCGGAGGCTGGTCTATCTGCTTGCATGCCTTTTCCTTGCGGCCCATTTCTTTTCCGTGTTCGGTCTGCCCGAGCCTGTATTCCGTCTCTATGTTTCTTTTGCAGCTTTGTGCGGATTCCCTCTATGCTTCTGGAGAGCGGATACCAGTGTCAAGAGAGGCGACTCCCCCCTGTACACTTGGGCGCTCCGTCTGGGCGGAACGGTTTTTGCCGTGATACTCGCCGCAGAGGTGGGCGGCTACAGCGCCCTGGCCACCCATCTTTTTGATTCCACGATCAAGACGACCTTCCTGGTCCTTCTTGCCTGGGTGGCCGCGACCATCGCGCGCGGCGCATTTGAGTTCATCGTGTCGAACACCTTTCTCAAAAAATTTACAATGATCCGCATCAACAGGAACATGATCGTCAAACGTCTGGGGATGTTCACGGACCTCTTGATCGGGTTCATTGCCCTGATCCTTATTTTGGAAATCTGGAGGGTATTCGAAACGCCCATGGATGCGCTGAAAGGGCTCTTCTCTTTGGGGTTTGCCGTCGGGGAACATCGCTTTACGGCCGGACACATGATCACCGCGGCGGCGGTGCTTTACAGCGCATTCCTGGTATCCTGGACCTTGCAATCGCTTCTGCTCCATGATGTTTTTCCCAAGAGTCAGGTGGAGCACGGAACCGGTATTTCGATTGTCCGGTTATTTCACTACCTCTTGGTTCTCGTGGGGTTTATCCTTGCCCTGGGGGCTGTGGGCTTTGAACTCAAGAACCTGGTCATCCTTACCGGCGCCTTAGGCATCGGCATCGGTTTCGGGCTTCAGAATATCGCCAACAACTTTGTGAGCGGCCTCATCCTTCTCTTCGAACGTCCGATTAAAGTCGGCGACATCGTGCAGATCAGCGGCGAGTGGGGGGAGGTCAAACAGATCGGTCTGAGGGCAACCGTGGTCCAGACCTTTGACCGTGCGGAAATCATCGTTCCTAACAGTGATCTGGTTTCGAGTCAGGTGACCAACTGGACCTTGTCTGACAAGATGGTCAGGCTCGTCATCCCGGTGGGGGTAGCATACGGCTCCGATGTCCCACTGGTGATGCGGCTTCTCTTTGAAGCGGCCCATAGACATCCCTTGGCGCTCAAAAATCCCGAGCCGCAGGTGCTGTTTTTAAGTTTTGGTGAAAGCTCTCTGAACTTTGAACTTCGTGTCTGGATTGGGGATGTGCGGAAACTTGTTGAGATGAAGAGCGAATTGCACATGGAGATTGACCGGACGTTCAGGGCATCCGGAGTGGAGATCCCTTTCCCCCAGAGGGACCTGCACGTGCGGAGCGTGGATGCATCCGCTGTGGACAGGCTGTTCAGAAAGACGCAGACGCCCCCCGGACCTGCCGGAAATATCCGGTGATCTTCTCTTTGAAGGTGAAAACATCGCTGAAGGCGAACGGGGCATTTTATGGCATTAGTCAGTTTGCAGGGTGTCCATGTCAGCTTCGGCGGACCGCCATTGCTTGAAAGTATTGATCTCTCCATTGACCGGGGCGAGCGGGTCTGCCTCATCGGAAGGAACGGGACAGGCAAGTCGACGATCCTGCGGCTCATCACCGGCGAAGTCAGGCAGGATGATGGAAAGATCGTGTTTCAGCAGGGCATGCAGAGCGCGCTTCTGGCCCAGGAGGTCCCACAGGCGCTTTTGGGGAGTGTGTTCAACGTGGTATCGGGCGCGTTGGGCGAGCAGGGGAAACTGCTTTCCGAGTATCGCCATCTGAGCAATAAACCGGCCCATGATCACAGCGAGAAGCTGATGGCAGAGATCGAGAGTGTCCAACACAAGTTCGAGACCGCCGGGGGCCGGCAAATACAGCAGCGTATCGAGACGATTCTCTCTCGCCTGAAGCTTCCTCCTGACGCCGAGTTCTCCGAGCTTTCAGGCGGCCGGAAGCGCATGGTCCTGCTCGCAAAGGCGCTGGCAGGCGAGCCGGACCTCCTGCTTTTAGACGAACCCACAAACCATCTGGACATCGGTGCCATTGCCTGGCTTGAAGCGTTCCTGCTTTCTTTCGGCGGGACCCTTGTTTTCGTAACCCACGACCGTATGCTGATCCGGAAGCTGGCCACGCGGATTGTTGATCTTGACCGAGGCAGACTGACGAGCTGGCCTGGGAATTACCAGGCCTATCTTGAACTCAAGCAGGCTGCGCTTGATACCGAAGCTGCGGAAAACGCAAAATTCGACAAAAAGCTGGCCGAGGAGGAGGCCTGGATCCGCCGGGGCGTCAAGGCGCGCAGGACGCGGAATGAAGGCCGCGTGCGCGCGCTCAAGGAACTCCGAAGGACCCGGAGCGAGCGGCGAGAACGGACCGGTACGGCGCATATGCGAATACAGGAGGCGGAGCGCACGGGCAGGCTTGTGATCGAGGCGCGGAACGTGAGCCACAGCTACGAAGGCAGCGAGGTGATTCGAGACTTTTCAACGGCCATCCTCCGCGGCGATAAGGTGGGTATCATCGGTCCAAACGGCGCCGGCAAGACCACGCTGCTTAAAATCCTGCTCGGCGATCTACCCCCCACGAAAGGGACGATCCGGCACGGCACGAATATGGAGGTGGCTTACCTCGACCAGCACCGCGCCCAATTGAAGGATGAAAAGTCCGTTCAGGATAACGTCTCGGGCGGAAGCGACTATGTGACCATCAACGGCAGCCGGCGGCATGTCATCGGTTATCTGCAGGATTTTCTTTTTTCGCCTGATCGGGCGCGCAGTCCCGTGAAGGTCCTCTCCGGCGGGGAGCGGAACCGCCTGCTGCTCGCCAGGCTTTTCACCAGGCCGTCGAACGTGCTCGTGCTCGACGAGCCCACGAATGACCTGGACATCGAGACCCTTGATCTGCTCGAAGAGCTTCTGATGGACTATCCCGGCGCCGTGCTGTTGGTGAGCCACGACCGGGCGTTGATCAATCATGTCGTCACCAGCACGCTCGTGTTCGAAGGCAAAGGCCGGGTGAATGAATACGTCGGCGGGTATGACGACTGGCGCCGGCAGAGGAAACCGGCCGCTCCCGTGGTCCCGGTCAGGAAGGAAGAGACAAGGCAAGGCACGCGTCCTCAGGCTGAGAAACGACGCAGGCTGAATTTTAAGGAGCAGAAGGAGCTTGAAAGCCTTCCCGAGCGCATCGAAGCGCTCGAATCGGAACGGCAGCAGATCCATGCGTCTATGGCTGACCCGGCCTTTTATCGCGAAAGCGGCGGCTCAGTGTCTGCAACCAAGTCAAGGCTTGAGGCGCTGGAGAAAGAACTGGACCAGGTCTATGCGCGGTGGGAGGCGTTGGAGGATCTGAAATGACAATGGAAAACAAGTTGTTGACAAAAAAGACAAAATCCCTATAATAAATTCATAATCAGCGGGGCACCCTGCCGGTTAGGGGGGAGATCATCCAATCAGCCGCAGCCTGTTTTCCGCGAGAGTGGCGAAATTTGGTATACGCACTAGACTTAGGATCTAGCCCGCTTTGCGGATTGGGGGTTCGAGTCCCCCCTCTCGCACCATCGGTCCCTCATATCAAATCCTGACCTTTAGAGATCGGGTAAATAATCGCTGATGGTTGAGATGCCGGGGCGCGTTATTCCCGGGGGGCTCCTGTCCGGGAGGGTTCATAGAAAGCCATATCATTCGATGTCTGAAAGGAAGAATAAAATGGAAAACCAAGAGGAGAAAGAGATAAAACTGAGCGTGGAGGAGCCGAGCCGGACCAAGAGGGTCCTGAAGGTGGAGGTTCCCACGGAAGAGATTGAACTGGAATTCAAAAAGACCTATCAAAACCTGCAGAAAAAGGTCAAATTCCCGGGTTTCCGTCCGGGCAAGACCCCGATCTCCATGATCCGCAGCCGTCTCTCTCGTGATGTGCACGAGGATCTTCTTCAACGGATCATCCCGGACTATTACGCCAAGGCCCTGGAGAAGTCGGCCCTTAAACCGGTGGATATGCCGATCATCCGGAATGTCCACCTCAGCGAAGGTGAGCCTTTCTGTTTTGATGCCACGGTCTATATCAAACCGAAGTTCGAGGTCAAGGATTACAAGGGGGTGCCGAGATCCAAGAAAGAGACCAAGATCACGGATGAGATGGTGGACCGGGTGATCCGGGACATGCAGGAGAGGTTAGCGGAACTCTCTGCCTATGAAGATGAAGACCACCAGGTGGTCAGGGGGGACGTTGCCGAAGCGGACATTGAAGGTTTTGTGGACGGCAAACCTATTGAACGGGGCAAGGGGACCGGTCAGCTTATCGAAGTGGGCGAAGGTAAGATGATTGCCGGGTTGGAAGATGGGTTCCTGGGAATGAAGAAAGGTGAGGCCAAGGAGATTCCCGTGACCTTTCCTGAAAATTACCATGCCGCCGGACTCTCCGGGGCAAAGGCGGTCTTCAAGGTGAACCTCAAGGACATCAAACAGAAAAAACTTCCGGCCCTGGATGATGAATTTGCAAAGGATGTGGGCGAGAGGTTCGGGACCCTCAACGAACTGAAGGCTGAGGTCCGCAAGGGGCTGGAGGCCGAGGAGGCCAAGAGAATCCGGGAGGACCTGCATCTTGAGATCATGGATGAGGTCCTCCGGAGGAACCCGATCGAAGAACTTCCCGAGATCATGATCGAACGTCAGAAGAAGGCCCTGAAGGAGAGCTTTAAATCGAACCTCCACCGTTCAGGCAAGGAGCCGAAAACCGAAGAGATCCATGGAGTGGTGGAGGAGACGGTGCTGGATAAAAAGGCCCGGAGAGATGTCGCCTGGAGTTTTATTATCGAACAGCTTGCGGAAAAAGAAGGGATCAAGGTCACACCCGATGAGGTCGAATCCGCCCTGGGAAAAAGGGCATGGGAGTCTTCCATGTCTAAGGAGGTATTAAGGGATCTCTACATGAAACAGGTGGGTTCGCTCGAACCTTTCAGACTCATGCTCTTAAACGAAAAGATCCTTGACTTTTTGCTTGAAAATGCTAAAGTTACAGGGGAAGACGTACATGAAACCGAGGGGGGAGGCAAGGAGTAACCCTCTCTTTTTTTGATAACCGATTCAACTGGTCGGTAAGGAGTATTCGAATGACGCTTATTCCCATGGTGGTGGAACAGACGGCACGGGGCGAACGGGCCTATGATATCTATTCCCGGCTGCTCAAGGACAGGATTATCTTTGTGGGGACCGCCATCGATGACTATATGTCGAACCTGATTATTGCCCAGCTTCTGTTTCTCGAAGCCGAGGATCCCGATAAGGACATCAACCTGTACATCAATTCTCCGGGCGGCATCGTCACTTCCGGACTGGCCATCTATGATACCATGCAGTATATCAAGCCTCAGGTTTCCACCATCTGCATCGGGCAGGCGGCCAGTATGGGGGCGGTCCTCCTGGCCGCCGGAACCAAGGGGAAGCGTTTTGCGCTCCCCAATACCCGGATCATGATTCACCAGCCCCTTGGCGGATTCCAGGGTGTGGCTTCGGATGTGGAGATCCATGCAAAGGAGATCCTGAAGATCAAGGAAACCCTGAATGAAATCCTGGCCAAGCACACGGAACAGCCGGTCAAGAGGATACAGAAGGATACGGACAGGGACTTTTTCATGTCCGGTACCGAGGCCAAGGAGTATGGGCTGATCGATGAAGTGATTGCCCATCGTGAAGGGGCTGCTCCCGGAGAAAAGAAAGAAAAAGAATAGGAAAGGAAAGTGAGATGAAAAAAAGTGATCCGTCAGGGACTTTGAAGTGTTCTTTCTGCGGCAAGAGCCAGGAAGACGTGAAAAAACTGATTGCAGGTCATACCGTGTACATCTGCGACGAGTGCATCAACCTCTGCAACGAGATTATTGCAGAGGAGATGCAGGTCAAGAGGATTGACAAGTTTGATAAGGTCCCTCAGCCTCGAGTCATCAAGAAGGTTCTCGACGATTATGTCATCGGCCAGACCTATGCCAAGAAGGTTCTCTCAGTGGCCGTGCACAACCATTACAAGCGTCTGGCCACCAATATCAATCTCGGAGACGTGGAGATTCAGAAAAGCAATATCCTTCTGGTCGGACCCACGGGATCCGGCAAGACCCTCCTGGCCCAGACCATGGCCCGTATCCTGGACGTCCCATTCGCCATCGTAGATGCCACGACCCTGACCGAGGCTGGATATGTAGGCGAGGATGTGGAAAACATCATACTGAAACTCCTGCAGAATGCGGATTACGACGTGGAGCGGGCGCAGCAGGGGATCATCTATATCGACGAGATCGACAAGATCGCCAGGAAGTCGGAAAACCCGTCCATTACCAGGGACGTCTCGGGTGAGGGCGTGCAGCAGGCCCTTCTGAAGATCATCGAGGGGACCGTGGCCAATGTCCCGCCGCAGGGAGGGAGGAAACATCCTCACCAGGAGTTCCTGCAGGTGGATACCACGAACATCCTGTTTATCTGCGGAGGCGCCTTCGTCGGGCTGGACAAGATCGTCGAAAACCGGATGGGTGAAAAGGCCATGGGATTCGGCGCCAAGATCCAGAGCAAACAAAATAAGCCGATCGGGGAGATCCTCTCCAGGGTTGAACCCGAGGATCTGTTGAAGTACGGGATGATTCCGGAGTTCGTCGGCCGGCTCCCGGTCCTCGCCGCCCTGGACGAACTGGACGAGGATGCCCTGGTCCGGATTCTGACCGAACCCAAGAACGCCCTGATCAAACAGTACCAGAAGTTTTTCGAGCTTGAGGGAGTAAAACTGAAATTCACCCAGGGGGCATTGGACGGTGTGGCGAAGACCGCCCAAAAGCGCAAGACCGGCGCACGTGGGCTCAAGGCGGTTCTGGAAAACGTGATGCTCGACGTGATGTATGAGCTTCCCTCCCAGGTGAACGTGAAGGAATGCATCATCTCCGAGGAAGTCGTCAAGGGTCTGGAGCAGCCGATCCTGATCTATGAACAGAAGGAAAGCGCATAGTTGTGGGTAAAAAGGGGTCGAGGGTCCAAGGGGTCAAGGAATCAAGTGAAATACTTAAATGCAAGTAAAATCTCCAGAGAAAAATACTGGAACCCTTGACCCCAAGATGCCGTAGTGTAGTGGCCGTAGCAGAGGGTCCCGGCCCTGGAAAAGTAGATTCAACGAGATGCCGGGATCTAACGACAAAAATAGACAAAAGTGGGACACGCGAAGCGTAACCCTATGACCCTCGGCTCTTTATGTTTTCAGTATTTCACTTGACCCCTGGAATCCTTGAACCCTTATGTTTTCACCCGCTCTTTATGAAAATCCTCTCTGCAGAGTTCGTTCTTTCCGCTGTCCATAGGAAAGACTATCCGGTAAAGCGCCTCCTTGAAATCGCCTTTGTCGGGCGCTCCAATGTGGGGAAATCCTCTCTGATCAATGCCCTTCTCAACCGGAAAAAACTCGTCAAGGTCAGCTCCACACCCGGCCGTACCCAGATGATCAATTTTTTTCTGATCAACCAGTCCTTTTTTTTTGTGGATCTTCCGGGGTATGGATTTGCAAAAGTGCCGAAGGATGTTCGGGAGCGCTTCGGCCCCATGGTGGAGCAATATCTCGAAGAGAACCGGCATCTCACCTGCGTGGTCCATATCCTGGATGCCAGGCGCCGGCCGGGAGAATTGGACAGAATCATGCGGGAGTATCTTCTCTCTCATGGAATCCGAATCTTGACCGCGGCCACGAAATCGGATAAGATCACCATGGGGCAAAGAAAGACGCAGGTCCTGAAGATCCGGGAATCCATGGGATTGTCCGGAGAAGATCCCCTGATCTTTTTCTCCGCCGTCACGTCCGAGGGGCGAAATGAAATCTGGAAGGCAATCAATCCGCTCATCTGATCTATTCTGGAAAAAAGAGTTAGAATGAAACCACAGAGCTCTGTGGTTCGGGTTTTGATATACCATTGAACAAGGGAGGAATATCAGCATGAAAAGTTTCGTTACAATGTTCATGAGTGGATTGGCATCGGTTTTCTTTATGACCACGCATCTTCATGCGGCTGAACCCGGGAAGGGCGAGCCCCAAGCCGTTTTGGAGACGGATTTTGGAAAGATCCTCATTGCCTTTGATCCGGATGCAGCCCCGAAGACCGTGGAGAATTTCAAAAAACTTGTCAAGGAGGGTTTTTATAACAAGACTTATTTCCACCGGGTCATCCCCGGTTTCATGATCCAGGGAGGCGATCCCAACACCAAGGACGACGACCGGAGCAACGACGGCATGGGCGGGCCGGGTTATACCATCCAGGCCGAGTTCAGCAGCCGCAAGCACGTGAGCGGAACGGTTTCCATGGCAAGGTCCATGGATCCCGACAGCGCCGGGTCGCAGTTCTTCATCTGCGTGGCCGCGGCCCCCCATCTCGACCGCCAGTATACGGTCTTCGGCCATGTCGTCGAAGGGATGGACGTGGTCGGCAAGATCGTCAGCGCTCCCAGGGACCGCATGGACAATCCGTTGAAGTCCATCTATATACAGAAGGCCTACCTGAAGTAGAGACGGCTTTCTGATTTGCGCCGTCAGAGAAAGAAAAAAGGTCAAGGATGGCTTGGGGCCGGATGATCATGGATGTTGGTCTTCTTAAATGCATGGTCTTCCAGGTTCAGGTTCCAGAAGTTTCTGTTGGCTGTCGCGTTCCCGGAGAAAAAACCGTTTCCTGAAATAGCGCATGTATTGATGTCATACCAGGGCCAGACTCCACTGAGGGTCTTGGTCATTTGGCCGCAATGGTTCTGTCCTGTAAAATTCCCCTTGGCAAACCCAGCCGATTGATTGCCGCATTCCGGACCCATGTAGGTCGGCATTTGCCATAGACCTGAAATTTGATTGCCTTCCGATAAGATCCCTTGATAGATTGAAACTCTTCCGTCCATGGGATTCGGATCAGCCCCCCCTTTGAACCTGAGCGTACCTGATACAGGCAAACCGGATATGTAATGATACACCTTTGCAGAATATATATCTCCGCAATCCCCTTGGAAACAGCTTGTCCCGGTCATGTCAACAGTCCAGTCTCCTTGAATTTTATTACAATCAGGAGCGGATAAAAAATCATCCGCAGCGGCAATCCATTCATCTCTGCATGGACCGAACCATTCCCCTGCGGCACGGGCACACAGGTCATGATCAAAACAATCTTGGGAAAATCTTTGTATTAACGGATCCGGCGGCGAGCCGCAACCCGCTCCGCATCGGCCGAAGCATTCTCCGGATGCACATGGACCGACCGTTTCACTCTCTGTAACAGGCGTCCCTTCTGTGATGTCATAGGTTCCGGTTATGTTATGACCGATACTGTCACATAGGGACGTCCATGCCTCCGGTTTAGTTTTTTCTGACTCTTCGTTTGGTAAATCCAAATCTAAGAATTCATTGGGAGGATACTTGTATAGAAGACCAAGTGTGCTCAGTAATGCATCTCCCACCCCCCCATAAGATATATGTTTCGTCAGAATCGCACTCAAAACATTTAAGGTTCCTAAATCCTCCTCGGTAAACTTGACCAATCGGCCGGTCTCTATTGAAACAAACTGAATCCGAATTTTTCCATTCCCATAGTTAATGTTGGCTATGAGCTTTTTTTTGCCTCTCAAACGGATATCCACGACGACATAATCCTTTTTCTCCATCACCGATGAGAAACTCACACCCAAATCAGGATATTCCCCCACAATGGCCTTCTCGGATTTATGAGAAAATTTGAGCAGGTTCGATTCATCATTTGGTTCAGGGTTTTGTAATTCTTGAGCACTCGTATTCATATCCAGAATAAAAATACCCACTAAAACAATCGCCAAGGCCTTCATCATCTTTCCTTTTGCCATTTTCAACCGCCTCCTTTCGACCGGATAAACTAAAAAGAAATGCATTGGGTTTATGGCTTCTAATATCATACCCAAAAGTTCATGTCAACAATAATCTTTTGGACGTATATTATATTTCAAGAAGGCTATTATCATCATACCTCTAAGGGGTGGACAGAGCGGCGATGGACTTATGTCTTCGGATGTCAAAGTGTTCAGGGATATTGGTCATTAGCCACCCGGAAGAGTCGACAACGTTCATACCCTGTCCGGCTCCCGCTCGATAGTTGTGTCAATGCCCTTCAAGAACCCTCGCGCCTTCTTCAATGTAATCACAGGGATGAGCTCAATCCGGCCCTCATACAGGAGGACTTGCACCTTCTGCCCGGCCTTGAGCCCTAATAATCTGCGAACACGCGCAGGGATCACGACCTGAAACTTAGGGGATATGGTAACCCGTTCCATGCGTTTCTCCTATCGACGCTTATAACGTAATACGCTTACCTGGTAGCATCCGCCCGTTCGCAAGTCAAGTTGGGAAATTTTGTGAGGTAAAAAAGGGGACGGTTGTCCCCTTTTTCCTTTCACTCTCTACCCTCCGGCTTTTGCCGCCATTGTTTATTCGCTGTCCACCCTTCAGACGCCGTTTCAATACGGTCGAATCGCGGTATGTATGGCTTGATATCGAGCAATGGGGTCGCGTTTAATACATCAATGCCTTCGACTACCAAAATATTCTTATCTCTTGTCTTTATTTTTGGATCATCTCCAAAAGAGTGGGTGAAAACATAAGGGTTCAAGGGGTCAAGGATTCCAGGGGTCAAGTGAAGTGCTAAAAACATAAGGGACCGAGGGTCATAGGGGCCAAGGGTTACGCTTAGCGTGTCCCGCTTTTCTATATCTTTGTCGTTAGATCCCGGCATCTCCTTGAATCTATTCTTGCCGGACCGGGACCGTCTGCGACGGCTACTACATTAAGGCATCTTGGGGTCCAGTGTTTTTCTCTGGAGATTTCGTTTGCGTTCTTGTACTCGGTTTACCGGCATCAGTATTTCACTTGAACCCTTGAACCCTGGAATCCTCGAACCCTTTTTACCCACTAAATGGGAGAAGAACCTCATTATAAGACGGTGGAGAATGGACCCCATGAAACATGCTGACCCCATCAGGAAGACCATCCGTTACATCGGACTCCTTTTATTTCTTATGGCGGCCGCGGGGTGTGTATCCAGCGTGGTCCCGCCGGAACTCCGCTCCAGGGTAAACCGGTCCGTCTCTTTTGAAGATCTCGTAAGAGATCCGAACCGCTATCAGGGAGAACTCGTGGTCCTGGGCGGGGTCATTATTTCGGCTTCGAATCGCAAGGAAGGGACCGAAGTCGAGATCCTGCAGAAACCCCTATCAAGAACGGATCAACCGGTAGATGCGGATGAGACCGGCGGGCGGTTTATCGGTCTCTATCCCGGATATCTGGAGACGACCATCTATGAAAAAGGGCGCAAGGTCACCGTCTTGGGGGAGGTGAGCGGCAAGGTTGAACGGCCCATCGGAGAGGTGATCTACCCTTATCCTGTCATCAGAGCACGCAAGATCCATCTCTGGCCCGAAATCAAAGAAGATCCATACCGTTATCCCCCATACGGATATGATCCGTTCTATTATGATCCATGGTGGCCTTACGGTTCGGGCTACCCTTACCCGTATTATCCCTATCCGTATCGTCCATACTGGCCCTGACATCCGGTTGAGATGATGAAGGGTTCTGAGGACCCTGTCAGCCGAGATGGATTAACCATAATATAAGGAGGATAAGATATGTGGAAAGAGTTCAAGGAATTCGCCATGCGGGGCAACGTCGTAGATATGGCCGTTGGAATCATCATCGGTTCAGCCTTCGGAACCATCGTCAAATCCCTTGTATCGGATGTCATCATGCCTCCCATCGGCCTTCTTATGGGGAATGTTGACTTTTCAAACCTCTTCATCACATTAAAAGAGGGTAAGATTCCCGGTCCGTACACGGCCATTGCCGATGCCCAGGCCGCCGGTGCGGTCACCATCAACTACGGCCTGTTCGCCAATACCGTGATCAGTTTCATCATCGTTGCCTTCGCCGTGTTTATGCTTATCAAGGGTCTCAATAAAATGAAACGGCAAGAGCAGGCTCCGCCGCCGGTCCCGACAACCAAGGAGTGCTCATATTGTCTCTCCACCATCCCGATTAAGGCAACCCGTTGCCCGAATTGCACTTCAACATTGTAATCGTCTTGAAGCAGGCTGTCGTTGTGCTGATTAAATAAGGGGAGTGGGGCTGTTGAAAAAGTCTCTTATGGTAAATAATTTGTCATGCCCGATAAACTTGTCCTCGCATGCATTCAGCGGGGAGCGGGCATCCAGTAATACTATGAAAGACCTGGATTCCCGCCTACGCGGGAATGAGTGCATGAGACCAGAAAAACACTTTTTCAACAGCCCTGCTGTCCCCCGGCTCTGCCGGGGGACTCTTAGAGTTTGACAATTCCTGGAGTATGCAGCTACCCGAAATGCTTTACCCCTCTCCCTTCCCCTCTCCCACAAGGGGCGAGGGAACTGATAGTGGGTTTCCACTCCTTGAAGGAGGGGATTAAGGGGAGGGTGTTCTTAACCGTTTGCGAATAGGCCCCTATGAGGGGCCGGCAAACGTCAAGCATCAGGCTTTGCCGGAAGTAACCGGATAATCAATTATGCCTGTCTTGGACTGGATCACCCAACCCCGGCCTTGACTTCCCGGACGAGATACTTTATATCTACATTGTTTCCTTTAGGATAAGACAAACATAGCATCATGTGTTATTGTAAATAGATGCATGATAAACGGATCTATTTCCACACGAAATGCTGACATGCCGTTCCCTTCGTGGTTTGCTCTTTTGGTTATTATTCTCACCCTGGCCGGTGTAGCCGTTGGAAGCTATCCCAGGCTCCGGATGAACCGCGCCACCATCGCCCTGGTCGGCGCAACGCTCCTGATTGTCATCGGAGCGGTCACTCTGGAACAGGCTTATGCCTCCATTGACATGAACACCTTGGTCTTGTTGTTCTCCATGATGGTGATCAACGCCAACCTGCACATCTCAGGTTTTTTCCAGGTTGTGGCGTCAAGGGTGGTCCGGTGGGCGCGTACGCCGCGCCAGCTTCTGGCCCTGACGGTTGCAGTCTCCGGCGTGTTGTCCGCCCTGTTTCTGAACGATACGGTTGTCCTGATGTTCACCCCGATCCTGCTAACAATCACATCCTCCCTGAAACGCAGACCTGTTCCCTACCTGATCGGCCTGGTTACCGCCGCCAATATCGGCTCCACGGCCACGATTGTCGGCAACCCTCAAAACATGCTGATCGGCGTCTCTTCACGGATCCCCTTCACCACCTTTACCGCTTCCCTCGCGCCGGTGGCCCTGGTCGGGCTATGCCTGGTCTGGCTTGTGATCGTGCTGGTGTACCGGGCTGACTTCAGGACGGAGATCCTCCCGGTGAAACTCGAATATACCGTACGTCCTTACCGTCCGCTGCTTCGCAAGAGCATTCTGGCAACAGCCCTCATGCTGGCCGCTTTCATCGGAGGGGTCCCGGTCCCTCTGGCCGCATTGGGGGCCGCATCCCTTCTCCTCGTCACCCGCCGTCTGAAACCGGAGCGGGTTTTCCGTGATATTGACTGGTCGCTTCTT
>Ga0210039_1001347_pt1 | contig 23017 bp, 15 predicted proteins | sample CryGeyCG2114_250_3_FD_185460 | JGI IMG/M metagenome (GOLD analysis project Ga0210039, IMG submission 185460) | Groundwater microbial communities from aquifer - Crystal Geyser CG17_big_fil_post_rev_8/21/14_2.50 (SPAdes) (version 2) | ecosystem: Environmental > Aquatic > Deep subsurface >...
ACATTCAAATCATTGCGACCCGTCAAAATGTGCTTTTGGAAGCTAAACTCATTTGTATTGAATTGGTTTACAGAAACAAATTTCAGACAGAGTTAACCAAAAGAAAGCAAAGCACAGAAAAATGGCTCAATGCGTTTAAAATAAAGTTAGACAAAGGAGAAGGAAATGTTTTGGATGTGAACAAGGCTAAACTGCAACTCATAGAAATCAATGCTACGTTTCAGGAAAATTTATCTACCATCCATCAATTGAATCAGAAATTAACAGAATTGAATGGTGGAATTGTTCTTGGATTTACAGACACTATTTATTCGCCATTGCCATCTATTCCTACTTTTGATTCGTTGGAAGCCGAAATTGAGGCAAATGACCCTGTTCGCAAATATTTGGAGCAAGAAAAGGTGATTGGACAAAAAGAGTTGGCGTTAAGTAAAGCTATGTCCTTGCCCAAATTTGAAACAGGTTATCATTATCAGGCAATCTTGGGACAAAGATTTAACGGCATCCACTTTGGGCTTACTATTCCTCTTTGGGAAAATAAAAACAAAGTAAAAGCTCAACAAGCCAATTTAGCATTTAATGATTTCAACCTACAAGACCACCTTAATGAACATTATTATGACATCAAACAGAAATATGAAAAGCAAAGCAATCTGAAAATCACATTGACTGAATACAAAACCTTATTTGCTTCCATAAATAATGTAGAACTTTTGGGTAAGTCACTTTCATTAGGTCAAATTTCGACCATTGAATACTTTATGGAAATGACTTATTACTATGACGCACTTAACAATTATTTGAAAACGGAAAAAGAATACAACAAAATAGTAGCAGAATTATATAAATATCAATTATAAACCCTGCCAAAAAACAATTATCCTAATACCAATTTGGGATAAATCCGCATGAATAAACACTGAAAATAAAAGTTTTGTTAGGTGCTTTTGTATTCAATTTAATATTTCCATCGCTATGTATGCCTTTTATGCTGCACTATTGGAAGCATGAATATTATTTATTTCAATATTAATCTCTACACCTTTATTAGTTGCAGATTTAATTTCAATATTTCCTCCAATCAATTTAATTCTATTTTTTAAACTTGATAAACCTAGACCTGTTTTATGATTGATTTTATCTTCATCAAACCCAATTCCATTGTCAATAGTATTTATAAATAAACTATTGTTTTTTTGATTAAGAAAAATATTTAACTCAGTAGCTTTAGAGTGTTTAATAGTGTTATTGACAATTTTTTTCGTACCTCAAAAATTTCAGGAATGAGGCTGTAGGTTGGTTCGTGCTTTTAGTTTGTGATACTCTTTCTCTGTGTGTCATTCCTCTTTCTTTCACCTCATTCCTGCGAAGGCAGGAATCTTTATAAATATTAATCACTCGCTACAAGCGAGCGATTGAGTGAACGAACGAAAATTAACTAATTCGATTGAAATTCAGTTAATTTATTATTTTTACGGTTGAAAAACACCAAACATCTCAACCAATGGAAAATAAAACTATGAAATTAACACCAAATGGATTTATAAAAATATTGTCCATGATACATTTAGCACTTTTAATCGGACTTATCGTCTTCTTAATAATTGCTTATACTCAAAATAAAGAATGGCAGTTAAATTTGAATGACACAGGTGACATATTCTTTTTTATTGTTCCTATTTTAGCTATTGGAGGAATTTTAGCTGGAAATTTTCTATACGACAAACAAATTAATGCCTTATCTACTAAAAATAGTTTAAGACAAAAACTAGCTGGTTTTCAGACTGCTTCTATAATGAAATATGCCCTTGTAGAAGGACCTGCTCTTTTAGCCATTGTTTCCTCCATGAATAGTGGAAATCTTTTCTACGTCATTATAGCTGTCGCTTTAGTTGTTTATTTCTATTTCCAAAAACCAACAAAAGAAAAAATTGAAAGCCATCTAAAATTAAACTCCGAGCTGAAAATGCAATTCAACAATGCTGACCAAGCTATTGATTAAGCTTTTTTTCTTACCGTCATTCGTGGAGGCAGAAATCTTATTATTCTATAAGTTAAAAACCAACTAGAAGCTTTTTGCAACAAAAAAGATTCCTGACAATTTTTTTCGTACCTCAAAAATTTCAGGAATGACGTTGTAGGGTTGGTTGGGTGCTTTTAGTTTGTTATTATAAACAAGCGTAGTAAAGACTACGCTTAGTTAAACAAAACACACCTCGTTGTTGTAATCTCGCTGCTATCGCATCTTCGAACAATAGCTGCTCCTCTCATCCCGATAACTATCGTAATAATCAAAACTCGGAGTTTTAAAAATAAAAGATTCATCACTTCATTTTTCTATCCCTCATACTTCGGGATGAAAAATTTTGTTCAGAATGACAGTTCTAATTGGCATGGTGCGTTGGAAAATAGATCCCGATTTATATCGGGATAAGCGATTCGCACAATTCCGATATTTCGGAATTAGCTCTCTGCTTACATATTCCTCCTATACTGCCCACCCACCATAAACAAGCTATCGGTGATTTGCCCTAGGCTGCAATATTTGGTGGCTTCCATTAGTACTTCAAAAATATTTTGATTTTTAATAGCTGCTTCTTGTAAGTTGGCTAATTGCTCGGCTACCACATTTGCATTGCCTTTGTGTAGCTCATCTAACATACCTATTTGGTATTGTTTTTCTATTTCGGTGGCTCGTATTACTTCTTTAGGCAAAACCGTTGGAGAACCTTTAGAACTTAAGAATGTATTTACACCAATAATTGGGAATTCACCATTGTGCTTCAAGGTTTCATAATACAAACTTTCTTCTTGTATTTTTCCTCGTTGGTACATGGTTTCCATTGCTCCTAACACGCCACCACGCTCATTAATTCTGTCAAATTCTGTTAACACCGCTTCTTCTACTAAATCGGTTAATTCTTCAATAATAAAAGCTCCTTGCAACGGATTTTCATTTTTCGCTAAACCTAACTCTCTGTTGATAATCAACTGAATCGCCATGGCTCTACGCACACTTTCTTCTGTTGGTGTGGTAATCGCTTCATCATAAGCATTGGTGTGTAACGAATTACAGTTATCATAAATCGCATACAACGCTTGTAAGGTTGTTCTAATGTCATTAAAATCTATTTCCTGAGCATGCAAACTTCTACCACTGGTTTGAATGTGGTATTTCAACATTTGAGCTCTAGGGTTAGCTGCATACTTCTTAGCTAACGCTTTTGCCCAAATTCTTCTGGAAACTCTACCTATTACAGCATATTCTGGGTCAATTCCATTGCTAAAAAAGAACGATAAGTTAGGACCAAAAGCATTGATGTCCATTCCTCTACTCAAGTAATACTCTACATAAGTGAATCCATTAGCAAGTGTAAGAGCAAGTTGCGTAATAGGATTTGCACCTGCTTCGGCAATGTGATACCCCGAAATAGAAACCGAATAGAAGTTTCTTACACCTTCTTTAATAAAATATTCTTGTACATCGCCCATCAAACGTAAGGCAAATTCTGTAGAGAAAATACAGGTGTTTTGTGCTTGGTCTTCTTTTAAAATATCAGCTTGTACTGTTCCTCTAACTATTGTTAATGTTTCTTTTTTAATTTTTGAATATACATCAGCAGGAAGCACTTGGTCGCCTGTAACACCTAACAACATTAATCCTAAGCCATCATTTCCTTCTGGCAATTCTCCTTGATAAGCAGGGCGTTTAGTTCCTTTTTTCTTGTAAATGGCTGCAATTTTAGCTTCTATTTCTTTCACTAAGCCATTTTCTTTGATATATTTCTCACAGTTTTGGTCGATAGCAGCATTCATAAAAAAACCTAACATCATTGGAGCAGGACCATTAATAGTCATGCTCACAGATGTCATAGCGTGCGACAAATCAAAACCCGAATAGAGTTTCTTTAAATCATCTAAACAACAAATAGAAACACCTGAATTGCCAATTTTACCATAAATATCGGGACGAATGTTCGGGTCATTTCCATAAAGCGTAACTGAATCGAAAGCCGTTGAGAGTCGTTTAGCAGGCATACCTTTACTTACGTAATGAAAACGCTTGTTGGTTCTTTCTGGACCACCCTCTCCAGCAAACATTCTGGTTGGGTCTTCTCCTTCACGTTTAAATGGAAATAAGCCCGAAGTATAAGGAAATTCTCCCGGAACATTTTCTTGTAAGCTCCAACGCAACACATCTCCCCAACCTTTGTATTTTGGCAACACAACTTTCGGTATTTGAAGGTGCGACAAGCTTTCTGTATGCGTTTCAAGAGTAAGTTCTTTATCTCTAACATTGAATTTAAAAATCGGATTTTTATATTGTTGAACTTTACTTTCCCAATTTTCAATAATTAACCAATTGCGAGGGTCTAAGTCGAGTTTAATTTTATCAAAAGTGGCTTGTAAAACCTTTTTAACGTCAGCTTCCTTGGTTTCAATTGTTGCTATTGTTTTATTTATGGCAAAAAGCTTATTGGCAATTTCAACTTGTTCGTCCACCCATTTATCGTAAGCTCTGTTATTCTCAGCAATTTCGGATAAATAACGGTTTCTACTTGGAGGGATAATGAAAATTTTCTCAGACATTTCGTTGGAAACCTCGAAAGTTGAATTTAAATCAGAATCAGTTTTTGTTATTATTTTATTGATAATAACCTTGTAAATTGTGTTCATTCCTGGGTCATTGAATTGCGAAGCAATGGTTCCATAAACAGGAATTTCATTATCTTCAACATCAAACAGGTTATGATTTCTACGGTATTGTTTTTTTACATCTCGCAACGCATCTAAAGAGCCTCTTTTGTCATATTTATTGAGAGCAACCACATCAGCAAAATCGAGCATATCAATTTTTTCTAATTGAGTGGCAGCACCAAATTCAGGTGTCATCACATACAATGAAACATCGGAATAATCCATAATTTCAGTATCAGATTGCCCAATACCTGAAGTTTCTAATATAATTAAATCGTATTGAGCGGCTTTCAAAACCTGAATGGCTTCAGCAACGTGCTTACTCAATGCCAAATTGCTCTGACGAGTAGCCAACGAACGCATATAAACCCTTTCGTTTTTAATGGCATTCATTCTAATTCTATCGCCAAGCAATGCTCCGCCAGTTTTTCGTTTTGATGGATCAACAGAAACTATGGCTATGGTTTTGTCTTTAAAATCAATTAAAAATCGTCTTACCAATTCATCTACTAAAGATGATTTTCCTGCTCCTCCTGTTCCCGTTATTCCCAATACAGGAGAAGCCCCTAATGGAATTGATGAAAATGCTTTTTTAAAATCATCATGTCTGTTCTCAGCTAATGAGATAAGCCTAGCTATCGTTGGCACATCTTTCTTATGAAGTCGTGTCTCAACTCCCTCCCCTTCAGGGAGAGTTGGGGTGGGGCTATCACACTTTTGCACCATGTCGTTAATCATGCCTTGTAACCCCATTTCTCTACCATCGTCAGGATGATAAATTCTGCAAATTCCGTAGGCTTCTAATTCCTCAATTTCGGAAGGAAGAATGGTTCCCCCTCCCCCACCAAATATTTTAATGTGTTCGCAGTCTTTTTCTTTCAATAAATCATACATGTATTTAAAATACTCCACATGTCCGCCTTGGTAAGAAGTCATGGCAATAGCATTAGCATCTTCTTCAATGGCACAATTAACCACTTCATCCACACTTCTATCGTGACCTAAATGAATTACTTCAACACCTGTTGCTTGGATAATTCTACGCATAATGTTGATAGCAGCATCATGTCCGTCAAACAAACTAGCGGCTGTAACAATTCGTATTTTATTTTTTGGGATGTATTTTTCTATTGGCTCCATTTTACTTGCTTTGATTCTCTGTGTTGCGAAATTAGTAAAAAAGTGGAATTAAGTTAGGTATAATAATAACATTATAACTGAACTTTTCCTTTATTTATGAAAAAACAAACAAAGGTGAAAAGTTTATTTCTTTTTTGATTTTTTGAGTGAAAATCCATATATCAATAATAAAATGATACCTATCCATCCAATGTAGTGTATTATCGGGTAAAAATTCTCAGGATAAAGCCATTTTATTGAATATTTTACTATCAAAATGCAAAAACCAATTACACCCATTATTAACAACACTTTTGCTTTAATTTTTTCCTCACAAATGCTAATCATAGTTTTTACACTTGCACAGTCGGTTTCTTTTGGTTTGTATTTTTTGAAATAGCTAAGAGCCGTGAAATATTTTCTAAGATTAAAGTTTGAATATGCTAAGCAAAAAAGAATTGAATTATGTAAAATATTAGTAGTGCTATTTCGATTAATAGCTTTTAAAATTTTATTAGCTTTTTTTAAAATTTTATCAGCTTCAATGTGTCTTTCTGAAAATGAATAAGCATTTCCAATTTCGCAAATCATTGTCAGATATTTTTCTTGAGAAGCATCATTAGTATTTATTCTTTTGTCAATATCATCCTTGTTTTTTTTGTAAAACGCATCAAGTTTATTCGTATCTAATGGCTTTATCGCTAAGAATACATCAAATAAATTTTTTTTAATGTCATTGGTTATTTTCAATTCAACGGGAAGATTACTCGACATTTATTTTCTAATATCAATTCACTATAAATCTCATTAAAATTATATTTTTCTACCTTTTCACAAGTTAATTTTTGAGCATACAAATTTAAAAATATCACCCAAAATATTATAGTCAGTATTATTTTCATCCCACCAAATTTAATAATTTTAATTTAATAGTGAAAAAAGCAAAAAAAAAGAGGCTGAATGTAAATTCAGCCTCTTTTTTAAATTAACTATTCTTAATTAGTGCCTGCCTTTAAAGTCGAGAGACTGAACTGTAAAGTTCAAATTCGAGGCATTCGAAGTTTTGAAAATCAGGAGTTTACTTTTGTAAATGACTGATTTTTAAAACGAGAATAACGAAGAAGTTGGACTTTACAGACAGACTCTAATTAATCTTCGTAGTCTAATCCTAAGTGCGTAATTAACTCCTCACCTTTCAAGTGTCGAAGCGTGTTTAGCATTTTCATTTCTTGCTTAAAAATATCATGTATAGGTCTTAAACCCGCTTTAGTTTGAGGTGATTTAAAGAAGAAAGAAAGCCATTCTTGAATACCCGACATGTTTGATCTTGAAGCTAAATCTAAGAAAATTGCTAAGTCCAAAACAAGTGGTGCAGCCAAAATAGAATCTCTACATAAGAAATCTATTTTAATTTGCATTTTGTATCCTAACCAACCAAAAATATCAATATTATCCCAACCTTCTTTGTTATCTCCATGAGGAGGATAGTAATTGATACGTACTTTATGGTATAAATCTTTGTATAAATCAGGATGTTTTTCAGGCTCTAAAATACTTTCAATAACGCCTAATTTAGATACTTCTTTACTTTTGAAACTATCAGGATCATCTAATACTTCTCCATCTCTATTACCTAAAATGTTTGTTGAGAACCAACCAGCTATACCTAAAGAACGCACTTTTAATCCTGGAGCAACAATGGTTTTCATTAATGTTTGTCCGGTTTTAAAATCTTTACCGCAAATAGGTACATTGTTTTCTTTTGCTAGCTGAATCATTGCAGGAACATCGGCAGACAAATTGGGAGCTCCATTAGCATAAGGCACACCTTCTTTTATTGCTGCATAAGCATAAATCATGCTTGGTGGAATATCATCATGATTGTTTCTTAATCCTTCTTCTAGACTTGCTATGGTTTGATGTACTTCACTTTCTTGAATATATATTTCGGTTGAACCTGTCCAAACCATAACCAATCTTTCGCAGTTATTTTTTGCTTTAAAATCTCTAATATCTTGGCGAACTTGCTCTGCCAAATCCATTTTATTAGCACCAGTTTTCACATTTGGCCCATCAATTTTTGTGATGTATCTTTTATTAAAAACAGCTTTCATTGGTTTAATAGCTTCCAATTCTGGCTTCGGTTGTTCTAATAAATAACGATCTAAAACACCAGCGTTAGTGGCTGATTGGAACATATTATCTTCAAAAATATCCCATCCACCAAAAACAATATCTTTAATATTTGTTAACGGGACAAAATCCTTAATGAGTGGTGTTCGGTTTTCAGTTCGTTTTCCTAATCGAATTGTTCCCATTTGAGTTGTAGAACCTATGGGTTTGGAGATTCCTTTGTTTACAGCGTAAACCCCTGCAATTACAGTTGTTGCTACGGCTCCCATTCCTGGTAATAGCACACCTAATTTGCCCGTTGCTTGTTTAATGTTTGTTGTCATTTTTTTGTTTTTGTTAGATTTTTTTTGAATAATTTTCTATCCAGTTATTGATTATTTTGTTTTTATTGATGATTTTTTCATACAAAGTAATTCCTAAAAATGCACATAAAGCTCCTGCTAGCAAGTCAATTACATAATGATGACCAGAATATACAGCAGAGAACCAAATTCCGATTAAAAAGAGGGCAAATATAATAATTCCTATTCGTAATTTTTGTCTTATTCCATACATTAAAACAATAATTGGATAGGCAGCATGTAAAGAGGGCATAGCAGCAAACACATTTGAATTTTTTTCATATAAGGAATGAAATAAATTAATATTAAAAAATTCATCAAATCGACTTAATCCTGCTGCACTTCCGGGCGTGTTATAAATTATTTCTGTGCCGTATTTTTCTAAATACCATGGTGGAGCTGCTGGATATATATAGTAAAAAAGGAAACCAACAAGATTGACTATTAAAAAGGCAGCAAGAAAATGAATTAATAAAACTTTGTTGTTGAAAAAAAGATAAAGTGCAAATAGTAAAGGGATAGGTACCCAATTAATATAAAATAATCCGCTTAAAACATCTAAAAAAGAGGAACTATGCACAACAAAATATTCGTTAGGAGAGAGAATTTCTTGATTTACTGCAATTCCAAACAATGCTTTCTCTATGAGGTAAGGTTCTAAAACACTTACAGTGTTAAATAAATAATTAGGAAAAACACGCATAGAATCATAAATGATCCAATAGATGATAAAGAAAAGAAAACCCAATACTAATTTTTTAGAAAAAGGGTGAATAACATAACCAATAAGCACAATGGATATAAGATAAAGATGATCGGAGCGGAGTCCTACAAAAAAATAAACCCAGCAAAAATAAAGTATGGTTGACAGGAATAGGATTAGGTGTTTTTTCTTTAACAAAATAAGAATTATGGTTTTTCTTTATTAGTGAATTTTTGATAGAGTGGTTGATGTGTTTTAATTTCCTTTCCAAAAACTTCTACTGAAAATACTTTAGGGAGAATATTGATGTGTTCGGCTGTAACAAAAACTCTTTCTATTTGAGCCGATTTTTTGTCTATTATTGTTGCTACTTGTGGTTTCCCTTTTTTATCGAGGGTTATAATAAATGACATATCTTTTAATGAAACAAGAGTGAATGAATAACTATTAGATCTATCTTTAATGGGTTTAGAATTAACTCCATAGCCAAAAGTTCTTTCAATAATTTTTAATTCTCTTTTTTGTCCATTCTCTTGATACCTTCTCCAAAAAACTAGAACAGGTTCTTTAGCATTAAGTTTTCCATCAGCATCAATATTTGCTGCGTAAACTACAGTGTTGGTATTGTAACTTTTTTGTATATAGAAAAGCATATTTTCATCAGATGGCACAGGATATTCGTCAAATACTTTTATTCTTGAAGCATAATCATCATCTATTAAAGATAGACTAAATATGGCAGTTGAGATGAATAATAATAGTATTAAATTTTTCATTTTAGAACCTTACTTTTCTTTTTTTTCTAATTCAACCTTGCAATGATTGAGCCGTTGTATGGCTGTAATGTTAGAAAGAACAGCTACAACAGTAACTGGAAGTGTGAATATAGTAATTGTTTCAAAAACAATTAATGGTGAAGTTGCTAACCGAATTGGACCAACATTTCCGAAAAAATAATAGAAAATCCCACAAAACATTGCAGCGGCACCAATAGTTACCACTCTAGCTGGTCGTTGCATCATGCCAACACTACAGTTAATACCCAATCCTTCAGCTCTTGCTCTGGTGTAACTTACCATCATAGAACCAATAAGTGCAATGAAAGCAAATAGAGAACTTAAAAAGAAACTTTGAGCAACTAAATAGTAGCAAATGCCTAAAAACATTATCATTTCACTGTATCTATCTAACACAGAATCGTATAAAGCACCAAAAGTACTAGACATATTTCCTATTCTAGCCAATCTGCCATCAATCATGTCGAATAAACCTGCAATTAATATTGTAAAACCTCCCCACCCAACGTAGGTCATATCATTTCTCTCACCAAACTTTGCTCCTATTATAAAGATAACACATGCAACAATATTTAACAATAAACCAATTGTTGTTATCATATTTGGAGTTACCCCTACTTTAACAAATAGATTGATTAGCGGATTGATAATTTTATAAATAATTTGTTGGGCTTTAATCTCTTTAGACATAATTTAACGACCTTCTATCAATTAGAATTAGTCAACAAAAGTAAAAATAATTTTGGTTGATTTTTTGAAATTAAAAATTAAAATTTTAGAAAAGAAACTCAATGAATAATGAATTGCTAAACTTTATTACTTTTGCAACCTTTTAAATTTATCATTATGGCTCTAAAATGTGGAATTGTTGGTTTACCAAATGTAGGTAAATCTACCTTATTTAATTGTTTGTCAAATGCAAAAGCACAGTCGGCAAATTTTCCTTTTTGTACAATTGAACCAAATGTTGGTGTGATAACTGTTCCTGATGAACGATTAGAGCAATTAGAAACTATAGTTAAACCTGAACGAGTACAACCAACCACCATTGAAATTGTTGATATTGCTGGTTTAGTAAAAGGAGCTAGCAAAGGTGAAGGATTAGGTAATAAATTTTTAGCAAATATCAGAGAAACGGATGCAATTATTCATGTGTTACGTTGTTTTGACGATGGCAATGTGGTACATGTTGATGGCTCAGTGAACCCTGTGAGAGATAAAGAAATTATTGATATTGAATTACAATTGAAAGATTTGGAAACCGTTCAGAAAAGGCTAGATGGGATGAAAAGAAAAGTTCAAACAGGAGATAAAAGTGCTGTAAAAGAAGCTGAAGTATTGCAACGCTATGTTGATGCTTTAAATTCTGGTAAATCTGCTAGAACTGTTGATGTTACGAAAGATGAATGCCTTTTTATAAAAGATTCCCACCTACTCACCAATAAACCCGTTTTATATGTATGCAATGTTGATGAAGCGTCTGTTGTAAGCGGAAATAAATATGTTGAGCAAGTTAAAGAAGCTGTGAAAGATGAAAATGCAGAAGTAATTATGATAGGTGCTCAAATAGAAGCTGATATTGCCGAATTAGAAACCTATGAAGAGCGTCAAGAGTTTTTACAAGACATAGGATTGGAAGAAGCAGGAGTAAACAAACTCATAAAAGCAGCTTATAAGTTATTGAATTTAGAAACCTATTTTACGGCTGGAGTAAAAGAAGTAAGAGCATGGACTATCTATAAAAACACAACAGCACCTCAGGCAGCTGGTGTAATTCACACTGATTTTGAAAAAGGGTTTATCCGTGCAGAAGTGATTAAATACAACGATTTTGTTTCTTTTGGTTCTGAAGCAGCAGTGAAAGAAGCTGGAAAAATGGCTGTAGAAGGAAAGGAATACATTGTGCAAGATGGTGATATTATGCACTTTCGGTTTAATGTGTAACTTTTACAATATCATAAACACAAAAAAATACCATTTTTTAAAGATGCTTTTATTTGTGCTGTGTCTTAGATTTTATCAACTACCACTTTGTAGGTTGGATCTTCAACTACGTTTACATCAATAATTTTATCGGCATTTTTCAGAAGTAAACGACAATCTGCACTTAAATGTTTTAAGTGTATTTTTTTACCTACCTTATCATAACGCTCCGTAAGTTTGTTTAATGCTTCAATGGCAGACATATCTACTACTCTACTTTCTTCAAAGTCAATTATCACTTCATCAGGGTCATTCAACACATCAAATTTTTCATTAAAAGCAGTAACGGAACCAAAAAATAAAGGTCCATAAATTTCGTAATGTTTAATTCCATTTTCATCAATATGTTTTCTTGCTCTAATTCGTTTGGCGTTATCCCAAGCAAAAACTAAAGCAGCTATAATAACACCAACAATAACTGCCAATGCTAAGTTATGAAGAATTACAGTTACCAAAGTAACTGTAATCATCACAAAAATATCTGATTTAGGCATACGTTTAAAGGTTCTTAAACTTGCCCATTCAAAAGTGCCTATTGCCACCATTATCATCAAGCCTGTGAGTGCAGCCATAGGAAGTTTTTCAATTAAACCTGAACCAAACATAATAAAAACAAGCAACATTATTGCTGCAACTATACCCGAAAATCTTGCCCTTGCTCCTGATGAAATGTTAATTAAACTTTGTCCTAACATGGCACAACCACCCATACCTGAAAAGAAGCCTGAGCATACATTGGCAATACCTTGGGCAACGGCTTCTTTATTTCCTCTTCCTCTGGTTTCTGTTATTTCATCAATAATATTTAATGTTAACAAACTTTCAATTAAACCAACACCAGCCATAATTACGGCATAAGGAAATATTAAAATAAGTGTATCCAAATTAAATGGAATTTCAGGAATATGAAAAGGAGGAAAACCACCTTGTATAGAAGCTATATCACCAACAGTTTTAGTGTCTATTTCAAAAAAAGTAACTACACCAAAAACAACAATAATTGCAACCAACGAAGCAGGAACAACCCTCGTTAGTTTTGGAAGTCCCCAAATAATGAGCATTGTTAATACTACTAATACTACTAAAATATACAATGAATTTCCTGTTAACCATGCACCATTTATGTCTTTAAATTGATTGAGTTGCGACATAAAAATAATTATAGCTAACCCATTCACAAAACCAAAAATTACAGGATGAGGAACCAGTCGCATTAATTTTCCTAAACGAAGAAAGCCTGCTGACATTTGAATGAGACCTGCTAAAATAACAGTTGCAAAAATATATTCTGCACCATGAGAAATAGCTAAACTAACAATTACAACAGCCACAGCACCTGTTGCTCCTGAAATCATACCTGGTCGTCCACCTAAAATAGAAGAAACTAAACCCATAACAAAAGCTGCATATAATCCTGTTAGCGGAGATAAACCAGCTATTAAGGCAAAAGCAACAGCTTCAGGAACTAGTGCTAAAGCAACTGTTAATCCAGAAAGAACTTCTAATTTGTAATCTACTTTTTGTTTTAAATCGAACAGGTTAAAGTATTTCTTCATACTAAATTTTTATTTTAATTTATTATTTGACAACTATCAAGCACTATCAAGGACGTACGACAAACTTCCCTTTTACTGTTTTTCATCAGTTAAAGGAACAGCGAGGCTTTTAACTTTTTCTTTTTGCTTAATCAAAAAGAAACAAAAAATCAAGACTTCTGATAAATTCCTTGTTTTTTTACTGATAAAATTGCCGCACAACCCAAGCCCTGATAGTTTTGTTCTTTGCAGTTTCCTTATCAAAGGAAAAAGCCTATTCTATCTTTTGTTATTTCGTAATTCAAGGGTTGCTTTCTATTACCCTCGCTAATTTTAACAGTTAAAAAAACTAGCGAAATTTATCAAAGGTCGCTTCCTTTCTGAATTCTTATAGTGTTCCAATACTTTCATTTACTGAAAGGGAAATTTGTCGTACGCCCACTATCAAAAAATAAAAAACCAACGGAATAATCCATTAGTTTTTTTTATTTGAAATAATAGGTCGTTTTTTTATAATGGGTGCGAAATTATCCATTAATAGTTGGTTATAGAATCTATGTTTAATTAAATTATCTAAAGAAATAGCTTAAACGCTAAGAACTATTGTGTTATAACTGAATGTAATTTTTCATTTGTTTCAAAGACTAATCAATTTGAAAATTATATATTTTTCATACTTTTGCTTTTTTAATTTCATTTTATGAAACAAATTATCATAGTTATTGTATTGTTTTTATTGACTCTCCCCTCCTTTTCTCAAAACGATTCTGTTTTTGTCCGAAAAATTTATGATGAAGCCTTAGAGAAAGGGCAAGCACATGAAAATTTGCGGTATTTGTGTAAAAACATTGGAGCAAGAATTACCGCTTCTGCTGAAGCTGAAATGGCTGTGAGATGGGGTTTTGAATTATTAAAGTCTTATGCGTTTGATTCGGTTTATTTGCAAGAAACAAAAGTACCTCATTGGGAAAGAGGGACTACCGAAGCTGCATGGATTTCCAATTCATCTAATCAATATTTGAAATTAAATGTGCTGGCTCTTGGTGGTTCTGTTGCAACTAATGGATTAATTGAAGCAGAAGTTGTTGTTGTTCAAACTATTGATGAATTAAAAACAAAATCTGCTAAGGAAATTAAGGATAAAATTGTATTCATCAATCAAGCATTTGATCAAAAATTCATTAATACTTTTTCATCTTATGGACATTGTTACCCAATTAGAGCCAATGGAGCTTCTGAAGCATCAAAGCTTGGAGCAAAAGCAGTTATTATTCGTTCATTAAGCACACCAACAGACCATTTTGCTCACACAGGAGTTTTGAATTATGACGAAACAATTAAAAAAATTCCTGCAGCAGCAATAAGTACTAAAGATGCTGATGCGTTAATAAATTGGTATGCAAAAGAAAAAATAAAATTTTCTTTAGAAATGGACTGTAAAACTTATCCAGAAGCTATTTCATATAATGTTATTGGAGAAATGAAAGGAACAAAAGACAATAAAATCATCACTTTTGGCGGACATTTAGATTCGTGGGATGTGGGCGAAGGAGCTCATGATGATGGTGCTGGCATTGTTCATTCCATTGAAGCTCTTCGTATTTTAAAACAATTAAACTACAAACCAAATCATACCCTGCGTTGTGTGTTGTTTATGAATGAAGAAAATGGAAACTTTGGTGGAAATACTTACGCTCAACTGGCTAAACAAAAAAAAGAACAACACATTGCTGCCATCGAAAGTGATAGAGGTGGGTTTTTACCTATAGGTTTTGACGTGAGAGGAACAGATGAACAATTAAAATTGGTTCAACAATATCAGAAATTATTGTTTGATTATGATTTACTTAAATTTAAAAAAGGATATAGTGGGGTTGATATTTCTCCTTTAATGGACGAATATCCTGAAATGATTCAAATTGGAATAGCAATAAATTCGCAACAGTATTTTAATTACCACCATTCGCATGCCGATGTTTTTGAAACTGTTAATAAAAGAGAATTAGAATTAGGTACTGCTGCAATGGCAACTATTGTTTATTTATTGGATAAAACATTGGAATAATTTTTTTAAAGAACTCTATTACCAAGTTCGGAACGGAGAACCAAAACTTCTATCGAAGCCAGTTCCAAATGAAGTGTTAAATCCATTTCCATATCTATTGAAAGGATTGTATTGATCATTCATTCTAATCTCGCCACTAATAACAAACCCACTTGGTGCTTTATATTCAAAAAAACCAGAATAACCTACTCGGTCAAAACCTGAAGTGTTTTGATTTAAATTAGCTCCATTTACATCATTAAATTGAGTGAAATCATAGAAAACAGAACCACCAACAGCCCATCGTTCATTAAGTTGGTATTTTCCAGCTACAAAAGCATAATATTGAGCAATGTTACCAGAAAATGATTGGTATTGGAAATCATTCAAAATGGGCAAGTTATTGGCGTTAATGTTTTGATACATAAATCCTGTACTTACTGAAAATTTTGGAGAAACCTGATAAACTAAAGATGGTTTGTAAAAAGTACCGAAACTCCCATTAGAAGAAGCTGTAACACCCATTTGGAAATTATAATGTAATTTGTCTTTAACACTTAACGAATCAAAAGGAACAACATATTCTTCATCTGGATTAACATAAGTATCAGAATCATCTGTTTGACTAAACAAAAAACAAGGGGTAAAAATTATAAGGAAAAAGAGTTGAAGTGCTTTCACAGTTATAAATTTATTTGTAAAAATAATTAAAAAATAATGACTGTTATCTTTTTTAACAAACTTTAGTGATTCTTTTGAATGCTATAAGCCATCCAAATCATCATCATCAACATTTTTTTGTTTTTTTGATTTTCTTTTAAAAAGGCTAAAGAACGAATCAACAAGTTCTCCAAAAGTATCAAATTCCTCTTTGTAAGAGATTCCAACACCTTGCGTATAAGGACTATTTATTTCTAGCAACGAAAATTGGTTGGATTTATTAAATGCTTTAACTCTTAATTTTCCATCTTTAGATATTTTATATTCAAGGGTAACATCTCCTATTAAATTATTATTATTTTGTCCTGTGGGAGAATTCTGCCTATCTGATAATCCAAAATTAGAATCTATTACTAATCTATCGTTAAACAGTTGAGTTGAAAGTGCTAATTCTAATTCCTGACTCGAAATTTCATCACCTGGTCTGTAGTTTACACCAATATCAAATTCATTACTAATTTTGGAGAGCCAATTACTCAATTGGTTAGAAAGTAATTCACTCGTAGCTGTTTTTTCCAGACCCGCATTTCCAGCAACACCATCAACACCAGGAGGAGGTAAAAAACGGTTTAACACCAATAAGGAAAATACTTGTTTGTTTAATTCTTGTATGTTTTCTTCTTGGTTACTTACATACAAAACACTTTTTACTTTACTTTTTGTGTCTTCATCGGCAGTTGGTAAGGAAATATCGAATGAAATTTCGGGAGTCAATAGGGAATTTCTTAATCGAAGTGTTAAATCTACGGGAATTCTTTTTTTAAGCACATCTGATGTATCGATAGCCATTAATAAATCGTAAAGTCTTGCTCGGGTTCTATAGGTTGCACTTATATCTATTATTGCGTCAAGAGGATTTCCATTCCATTTAATAGAACCTCCTTCTAATAAATTAAATCGTTTATTAATTACATTTTGAAGTGTAAAAAGGTAATCTCCACTTTTAATGATATAAGTTCCAAATATATTAAAATCTCCTTCTGTGTTAATTTCTAACTTAAGATTACCATTCCCTGTGCTTTTCATGATATCGCCTACTTTCTCATCAAAAATCAACCTAACTTCAGCAGCATCAGTTACATCTAGGTCAAATTGCATATCTATTTTTGATAAATCTAATTTTTCTTCTTTGTTTATAATTAAACTTGATGAATCTTTAGTAACAAAACTAACAAAACTGTTTTCCTGAATTTCTTCGCCACCTCCTAAAGGAATACTAAACACAGTTCCTTTCGTAGTTTTTAAACTCACATCAATATTAGTTTTTGAATGTTGTTGGTCGTAAGCAATATCAACATGCCCTGTTCCGAAAGCTCTTCCAAAGAAATCTCCATTGTCAACTTGTTTGGTATTTAACACCATAAACTCTTTAAACTGCACTCCTAAATCTAAATTGAAATTTTTAAAATTAGTATGCAAGAGTGTTCCTGAAGTATGTGCTTTGTTTTTCTTTTCATCAAATAGCGTAACATGATCAAAAGAAATCATATCGGACACAACATTTATAGGTAGTGTAGGAAAAGAATAAGTTGTTTTTAAATAATTAACTGTAAATTTTGTTTCAGTTAAGTTTATTTTTCCTTTTAATTCTGGTTGTTTAAGATTTCCTTTTATAGAAATAGACGCATTTGCTTTTCCGCTTAAATCAGAAACAAAATCATTGACATACGTATCAAATATACTGAGTTCAGTTTGATTTAGTGTTAATGTAAAATTGATGTTGTTAGCTTCTTTTTTAGGGTAATATTTTCCAACCAACAATATGGAAGGAATCCTATCAATATAAAACTTAGAATCTAATGATAAAAACTCATCTTCGGAGTTCCATCTTGACTTGATATCACCCTCTCCTATTAGATAATCATTTATTTTAAGTTGGTTAATTTTTAAATCTGAGGTGAATAAAAAATCATTGTTTACTTTTTTTATAGAAGCTACTCCATTAAAAATACCATCTATTTGAACCACATCTTTTGGTATTAGCTTTTTAAATAGAGAAAGATTGAATTTTTCAAAATAAACGTCTAATTGATTATTCGTGTTGTTGTCATCAATTATTCCATCTATTAATAATTTTTGAGTTTCGTTAGAAAGTTTAAAATTTGAAATACTTATTGAACTTGAATCTAACACAATCAAATTGTTGGGAGAAATGTTCCAAACAGTATCATTAAGTACGATATAAGAATTCAAAAATTGACTTTTAATTAATTTTGGCTGAAAATGTATAATATTAGTGATGAAACCCGAGCCTGATAAATCGGATGTATCTTTTTTCCAATGAAAGTTAGTTGAAAGAGAATCATTTTTCATCATGCTTGTTAATTCAAACGCTTCTAAATGCAAGCTGTCTAACCCAAAAATATATACATCACTAATTTTTGATTCTATATTTAGAGATTCGTTTGTTGCGTTTCCAATAAAACTAAAGTTTTTTAAAATAGTGCCGAAAACTTCAATTTTATCTGCATTTCCATTAATGGATAATTTGTTTTCGGAGGAATTGTAAAGTCCGTTGAGTTGAGTATTTGGGCTAAACCTTATATTGTTAAAAAACAACTTGGTTAGGATGTCAGTATTGTAAATTGTAGCATCAAAACTAAAATTGTTGGTTATATTTTGGGTTAGATAGATTTGATTATTTTGTGATGGTAAATAGGTGTAAATTATATTATTGATAACAGCAACAAAATCATTAATTTGATAGTTTCCTTCAATGTTAATATTAGCAAAATCTGCATTTACACTTAATTTTTTAATGTCATTTTCAATGTAAGATGTTAATTGGGTTGAAGGAATAAATATAGAATCTATTTTATCTATGTATGTAGAATTTTTTAATTGAATTTCCCCCTCAATATTATCAATGTTGTTGCCTTTCATATTTGCCATCAGGATAGTAGAAAAACGTGTTTGCATTTTTTCTTTTGTTTTTACTAAATTCAATTTACCCAACTTAGCTTCTTTAATATTTGCAATAAATTTGAATTCAGGAATTTTTTTCGATAAATCAACTGCTCCATCAAAATCAAACACAATGTTTTCATCTTCAACAGCTAATTTTCCACTAAAAATTTGATTTTTGAAATTACCATCTACATTTATATGAGAATATTCATAATCTCTTATAATTATATGTTCTATATTTCCTGTTAATGTTGCATTTATGTCTTCAATTGAAAATCCGCTTCCCTTTACTTCAGAATTTAGAGCTATTGTTCCTATTTGACTTGGAATTTCTAAAAACTTGCCTAAATAAAATCGTTTTGTTCTAACTTTTCCTTGGTAATAGGTATTGTCTTCCTTAAATTTTAATGAAATATCAGTATTTATTATTCCTAAATCGGTTTTAAGTGTTCCATAAGCAACAAAATCATGAATAAACCCCGACAATGTTCCTTTAAAATTCATATTACCTAAATGGTTTATGTTTTTGGGTAATTTTATAAAAGTTTCCTTAACAAAAGGATATAAAGGTATTTGTTCTAATTTCTCTTTAGAAGTATTAAGTTCTTTTATGGTGATGTATAAAAATAAATCATCTGGGTTAGGTATTCCTGAAATATCTGCATTTCCTTTAAAATAAGTGCCATCATCAGTTGTAATTTCCAATTTCCTGCCTTTCATCCCAGCCAGAGTTCCTTTCACTTCTCCATTAAAAATGACTGATTTATCTAAACAATCTAATGCTGAAGCAAAATGACAGATATCTCTAAAACTAACTAATGATGAATCAAAGCTTGATGTAATTTTCACCTCAGTAATGAAATTAGCTAAATTTGAAAAACTATCTGTTGCAAAAACGATAGAACCATTAATTAATGAATTGGGTGTTTTTAAAACCAATTGCTCCGCTTCTATTCCTTTTCCTGAAATTTTAAATTGTGTTACTAAATTATCTAACTGAAAACCCCTTTTTTCATGAAATTTGAGTTGTTCAATTCCACAAGCAACTCCATCAGAAAGAAATTCAACATCATTTAGCACCGTTGTTAAATAGGAGATATCAACATGATTATAATCTATTCCTGCTAATTGTTCATCGTAATTGAAATTATCATAAACAAAATGTCCTTTAGTAATTTTAACCTGGTTTAATTTCACTTGCCAATTACTTTTTGTGGAAGTGGTGTCTTCTGATGAGAAATAATCAATTATAAAGAATAAATTATTGTGAACTGAATCTTTTTGATGCTGAAGATTAAAATAAGGTTGATTAAGTTTTATGTTTTTCAAACCAATATATTTTGTTGAAAGCGAAACACTTAAATTAACAGTAATTTCTTTTATGTTAGCCAAGGTATCTTCATGCAAATCTTGAACATATAGATTTTTTATTGTTATTTTATTTAAAAAAGAAATGTCAACACTTTCTACGGTAATAGTGGTGTTTAATTCTTTAGAAAGATAATTAAGGTATTTTTTAACTATAAAAGTCTGAAATGAAGCATTGTAAACAGTAAGCATCAATAAACTGCTTATCAGCAGAACAAAACTTACTGCAACTATTGCTATTTTATTTCTTTTTTTGATAGTTTTGAATGTTTAAACGAAAGTCAAAATTACATTTAATGCAGCAATCTTCCATAATAATTTTAGGAATAGAATCTTCTTGTGATGATACCGCAGCTGCAATCATCAAAGATGGCAAAATCCTTGCCAATGTTGTTGCTAATCAAGATGTTCACATCGCTTATGGAGGAGTTGTTCCCGAATTGGCTTCGAGAGCTCATCAACAAAACATTGTTCCTGTTGTGGAGGCTGCTTTAAAAAAAGCAGGTGTTTCAAAAAGAGAGCTTTCGGCTATTGCCTATACAAATGGACCTGGTTTGTTAGGTTCATTGCTTGTGGGAAGTTCTTTTGCAAAATCATTTGCGTTGGGGTTAAAAATCCCTCTTATTGAGGTAAATCACATGCAAGGACATATTTTAGCTCACTTTATTGCCGCTCCTGATGAGCAAAAAAAAGCTCCTTCATTTCCTTTTTTATGCCTAACAGTAAGTGGTGGACACACTCAAATTGTTCGTGTAGATGATTTTTTAAAAATGGAAGTTATTGGAGAAACCATTGATGATGCTGCAGGAGAAGCGTTTGACAAGGTTGCTAAAATGCTTCAATTGCCCTATCCGGGTGGTCCATTAGTAGATAAATATGCTCAATTAGGAAATCCTAATCGATTTGTTTTTCCTCACCCAAAAGTGGAAGCTCTTAGCTTTAGTTTTAGTGGATTAAAAACTTCTGTACTCTATTTCTTGCAAAAGGAACTTGCAAAAAATCCAACTTTTATTACAGAAAACTTAAATGATATTTGTGCTTCGGTTCAAAAAACCATTGTTGATATTTTAATTATTAAATTAAAAAATGCTGTTAAACAAACAAATATCAATCAAATAGCCATTGCGGGAGGTGTTTCTGCAAATTCTGAGCTTAGAAAAAAATTAGAAGATTTAAAAAATGAAGGATGCGATGTATTTATCCCAAAGTTTGAATTTTGTACCGATAATGCAGCCATGATAGCCATTACAGGGTATTTTAAATTCCTACAACATCAATTTTCTACCCAACAAAGTATTCCTAATGCAAGAATGAAATTGTAAAAAAAATTCTTAGTGATTGGTTTTCCATTGATGCGTTGCATCTTCAAAAATTTCTTTACCAAAAACAGGCACTTTAGCTTTTATTTCTTCTGTAATAAACCTACAAGCATCAAAAGCCATTGCTCTGTGTTTGGATGAAGTGAACACAAACAAACAAATTTCGCCAGCTTTTACCACTCCTAAACTGTGGTAAATATGTAGGCATGTTAAATCAAACTTTTCAAAGGCAGCTTCTCTAATGTTGTGAAACTCTTTTTCAGCCATATCTTCATAAGCAGAATAATCTATTGCTTGAACAATTTTTCCTTCTATTTCATCAGCTCTCACTTGTCCTAAAAAAATGGAATGACCTCCAATGTTTGTTTTTACTTGGTGATGAGCAATTGAGTTTGCAATTTTTTCAGGAGAAATAGCTCCTTGCATGAATACTTTTTTCATTTTTGTATGTTTTTAATAATTTAGGTTTTTGTGATTTCGTTTCTAAATTGATGGGCTGTAAATATTTTTAAATTAACTCTATCTTGGTAAAGTGTTGGGCGTATTTGTAGAGTTTGTTCATTCAATAACTTTAAGTTTTTCTTTTAACTGTTTTGTTAAATAATAGCCTCCAGTTTGTGCTGCTTCACCTTTAAATTCGATAAGTTTAGCATCACGTAATTGCTGTATATACCTCTCAATAGTTCTTTCACCTCCCAACTGTGTTATTTTTTGATATTCAGGAATACGTTTGCCTTCGTTAGAAATAATAGCTTTTAAAAGAATTGTCAATTTTTCTTTTACTCCCTCAGTTGCTCCCTCAATTGCTCCGTCAATAGCTCCGTCAATAGCTCCGTCATTTGCACCGACAACTGCTCCATCATTTGCTAAAGGAATAGTCATTTTAAAGGTTTTTCCTTCAATAAATGTAGGATTGTTTTGTCCGGAGTATTCTTTAATAAACTTGTTTACATTAATTACTCCAGAGCCTAATTCATCAACTCGACCAAGTTGCATAAAGAATTTAGCAATAACTGGATTTTTAGGAAAAGGAGAAAAATCTTCTATTGATAAGTTTCCTATTCCGTGCGGATTATTGGCATTTTCGGTTTCAACCCTATCAGCATAAATAATAAAAGTTGTTGGTTGGGCATTGGTATATTCACGATGAACAATAATGTTGGCAACAATTTCTCTAAATATAGCAGTCCGTAAACTTTTTCGTTGGTCGCCTTCTGTGTAAAATTTATCTGGTAAATGTTTGGCAACAAAACCTAATAATTGGTCATAAGCATCTATTAAATTGGTTTGTATGTACAAACGATCATCATAACGGTCGGTATTGCTTATTCTTACCAAAGCATCAATTTT
>Ga0210039_1001363_pt1 | contig 22794 bp, 20 predicted proteins | sample CryGeyCG2114_250_3_FD_185460 | JGI IMG/M metagenome (GOLD analysis project Ga0210039, IMG submission 185460) | Groundwater microbial communities from aquifer - Crystal Geyser CG17_big_fil_post_rev_8/21/14_2.50 (SPAdes) (version 2) | ecosystem: Environmental > Aquatic > Deep subsurface >...
TGCAGGTCCGGGTCGATGATCTGGCCGAGGCCGACGACATCTTCACCAAGCTGATGGGCGACGTGGTCGAGCCGCGCCGCGAGTTCATCCAGCAGAACGCGCTGAACGTGGAAAATCTGGATATCTGAGATACCGCAAAGGCGACTGGCCCGGAATGCGGCATACTGATTTCCCCATGATTTGAATCGCTTAGCGATTTCTTCAGAAAATCATGCTAACACATTGATTCTAGTTACTTCTTAGTGTATAGTACTTGCAAGAGGGTTCGGTGCCGTGCGCTACAGGTTGAACAGAGAAAAGCTCAAGGAAGCGGTCTGTCGGGTCGTGGACGGCTGCAAGGCGCGTGATTTGGGTGCAGTCAAACTGCACAAGGTTCTTTATTATGCTGACATGCTTTCGTATCTGGAGAGTGGAAAACCAATGACCGGAGCAGTCTATCGCAAGCGCCCCTTCGGGCCTACCTGCGATGCCCTGCTGTCTGTCTTGTCAGAATTGGACGCTGATGGTGCTATCCAGGTCGAAGAGGTCAATTACTACGGCTATATGAAAAGGGAATTCCGGCCTCTTAAACCGCACAACTATTCGCACCTTTCGGATCGGGAGGTTGCGTTGCTGGACTCCATGGTTCAGTTTGTCTGTTATCAGAATACCGCAAAGTCAATAAGTGACTTTTCACACGATATAGTGTGGGATATGGTGGATTTTGGGCAAGATATACCTTATCATGCGGCTTTGAACTGGCTTCCCGTGGAGGTGCCCCAGGAAGCGCTTGATGAAGCGGCAGCGGTGTGGGCTGGAATTGAGAACAAGGAATCCGTCCGAAAGGCCACCTTGGAGGGTCGAGTTCTGTCCCCTCTTCGAGCACGCTTGGTTAAGCATGCTCGACAAGAAGCATTATCCTGAAGACCATCTTCTTGACCTGCTCCAGTCAATTGAAGATGGGATGTCATTTAATCCTCGAATGATGGGGCAACGCCATCCGGGCTTCAGGTCCGTCGAATTATGGGTCTATGAATCTCCGAAGCACGTTCGATTTCCGACCGTTCGGATTCTTTTTGAAATAGGCGAAGGTGATCGATGTGTTTGGCTTTGGAACGCATCATTTAGGAAAATTTCCTGACATTGATTTGCGACAATCGTTCCTGACGCTGCAACGCTACAAGGGCCTGGGCGAGATGAACCCCGAGCAGCTTTGGGAAACCACGCTCGACCCCGAGGCGCGCACCCTGTTGCAGGTCCGGGTCGATGACCTGGCCGAAGCCGACGACATCTTCACCAAGCTGATGGGCGACGTGGTCGAGCCGCGCCGCGAGTTCATCCAGCAGAACGCGCTGAACGTGGAAAATCTGGATATCTGAGATACCGCAAAGGCGACTGGCCCGGAATGCGGCATACTGATTTCCCCATGATTTGAATCGCTTAGCGATTTCTTCAGAAAATCATGCTAACACATTGATTCTAGTTACTTCTTAGTGTATAGTACTTGCAAGAGGGTTCGGTGCCGTGCGCTACAGGTTGAACAGAGAAAAGCTCAAGGAAGCGGTCTGTCGGGTCGTGGACGGCTGCAAGGCGCGTGATTTGGGTGCAGTCAAACTGCACAAGGTTCTTTATTATGCTGACATGCTTTCGTATCTGGAGAGTGGAAAACCAATGACCGGAGCAGTCTATCGCAAGCGCCCCTTCGGGCCTACCTGCGATGCCCTGCTGTCTGTCTTGTCAGAATTGGACGCTGATGGTGCTATCCAGGTCGAAGAGGTCAATTACTACGGCTATATGAAAAGGGAATTCCGGCCTCTTAAACCGCACAACTATTCGCACCTTTCGGATCGGGAGGTTGCGTTGCTGGACTCCATGGTTCAGTTTGTCTGTTATCAGAATACCGCAAAGTCAATAAGTGACTTTTCACACGATATAGTGTGGGATATGGTGGATTTTGGGCAAGATATACCTTATCATGCGGCTTTGAACTGGCTTCCCGTGGAGGTGCCCCAGGAAGCGCTTGATGAAGCGGCAGCGGTGTGGGCTGGAATTGAGAACAAGGAATCCGTCCGAAAGGCCACCTTGGAGGGTCGAGTTCTGTCCCCTCTTCGAGCACGCTTGGTTAAGCATGCTCGACAAGAAGCATTATCCTGAAGACCATCTTCTTGACCTGCTCCAGTCAATTGAAGATGGGATGTCATTTAATCCTCGAATGATGGGGCAACGCCATCCGGGCTTCAGGTCCGTCGAATTATGGGTCTATGAATCTCCGAAGCACGTTCGATTTCCGACCGTTCGGATTCTTTTTGAAATAGGCGAAGGTGATCGATGTGTTTGGCTTTGGAACGCATCATTTAGGAAAATTTCCTGACATTGATTTGCGACAATCGTTCCTGACGCTGCAACGCTACAAGGGCCTGGGCGAGATGAACCCCGAGCAGCTTTGGGAAACCACGCTCGACCCCGAGGCGCGCACCCTGTTGCAGGTCCGGGTCGATGACCTGGCCGAAGCCGACGACATCTTCACCAAGCTGATGGGCGACGTGGTCGAGCCGCGCCGCGAGTTCATCCAGCAGAACGCGCTGAACGTGGAAAATCTGGATATCTGACCGGGGCGCAGGCGGCGCTTGGTGACCCCGGATGGATTCGAACCATCGACCTGCCGCTTAGGAGGCGGCCGCTCTATCCCCTGAGCTACGGGGCCGCTGCGCCGGGCGGCTTGGGGCATACATGCGTTGAGTCGCGCGATTAGGCAACCCGTGGCAACGCGGCGGGCCGGAAAAAGGTCGCGCGGGCGGGGGTGCGGGATCAACCCTTGGAGGGGGCGATGTTTGGCGCTAACAAGGCAGGAACCATCGCTGTGAAAGGTTCCCCGTGGCAATCGGCCCGCCCCCCCACCCGCGCCGCACCCTGACCCTGCGCGATGTCTCCGAAGCGGCGGGGGTCAGCGAAATGACCGTCAGCCGGGTGTTGCGCAATCGCGGCGATGTCTCGGCCGCGACCCGGGATCGGGTGCTGGCGGCCTCGCGCGCGCTGGGCTACGTGCCCAACAAGATCGCGGGGGCGCTGGCCAGTCAGCGCGTCAATCTGGTCGGCGTGATCATCCCTTCGCTGTCGAACATGGTCTTCCCGGAAGTGATGACCGGGATCTCTTCGGTGCTCGACGATACCGGATTGCAGCCGGTCGTGGGGGTGACGAATTATTCGCCCGAGCGCGAGGAATCGGTGCTTTACGAGATGCTGTCGTGGCGACCCTCGGGGGTGATCATCGCGGGGCTGGAGCATACCGATGCCGCCCGAAAGATGCTGGAAAACGCCGGGATCCCGATTGTCGAGATCATGGACATCGACGGCACCCCGGTCGATAGCGCGGTCGGCATTTCGCACCGCCGCGCCGGGCTGCACATGGCCGAGGCGATCGTGGCCGCAGGCTACCGCCAGATCGGATTTCTCGGCACCAAGATGCCCGGCGACCACCGCGCCCGCAAACGGCTGGAAGGCTTTGTCGAGGGTCTGGCCAAGGCGGGGCTGAGCGTGGCGGATCGCGAATTCTATACCGGCGGCTCGGACCTGCTGAAAGGGCGCGAGATGACCAAAACCATTCTCGCGCGCCGCCCGGACCTTGATTTTCTCTATTACTCCAATGATATGATCGGGGCTGGCGGGTTGCTTTACTGCCTTGATCACGGCATCGATGTGCCCGGCAGGCTGGGCCTTGCGGGCTTCAACGGGGTCGAACTGCTGGATGGCCTGCCGCGCAAGTTGGCCACCATGGATGCCTGTCGGCTGGAGATCGGCCGTCGTGCCGCCGAGATCATCGCGGGCCTGCGGCCAGATGGTGTCGTGGGCGGCGAGGTGATCGAGTTGTTGCCGGTGATGGAGCCCGGCGATACCATCCGGCGGGTCTAGGGCTCAAGCGGTCAGTCTGTCGTTCGCTCTGCCGGTGATCCGCGCCACAACGATCTGCCCTTCGGGCTGATCGGCGGCAAAGCTGACTTCGGTGAACTGCTCGCTGCGCCCCATCCTCGGCCCTTCGGTCAGCACCCGATGCACCCGCCCGACCTGAAGCGCCAGGTGCTGCTCCAGCCGCGCCGCCCCCGCTGCGCGCAGCCGGGCCGCGCGCTCGCGGATCACCGGCCCCGGCAGTTGCGGCATCCGTGCGGCGGGTGTGCCGTTGCGGGCGCTGTAGGGAAAGACGTGCAGGAAGGTCAGCCCGCAGTCCTGCACCAGACGCAGCGAATTCGCGAACATCGCGTCGGTTTCGGTCGGAAAGCCTGCGATGATGTCGGCCCCGAACACCATGTCGGGGCGCAAGCGGCGCGCCTCGTCGCAGAATGCGATGGCATCGCCGCGCAAGTGCCGCCGCTTCATCCGCTTCAGGATCAGGTCATCGCCCGCCTGCAACGACAGGTGCAGATGCGGCATCAGGCGCGGCTCGTCGGCGATTGCGGCCATCAGCGCCGGGTCGGCCTCGATGCTGTCGATCGAGCTGATCCGCAGCCGGGGCAGATCGGGCACCAGCCGCAGGATGCGCCGCACCAGATCGCCCAAGGCGGGCGCGCCCGGCAGATCCGCCCCCCACGAGGTCAGATCGACCCCGGTCAGCACCACCTCGTGAAAGCCCTTGGCCACCAGCCGGGCGATCTGCTCGACCACCACCCCGGCAGGAACCGAGCGCGAGTTGCCGCGCCCGTAGGGAATGATGCAGAAGGTGCAGCGATGATCGCAGCCGTTCTGCACCTGGACATAAGCGCGGTGGCGCCCGAAACCGTCGATCAGGTGGCCGGCGGTTTCGCGCACCGACATGATGTCATCGACCTGCACCTTTTCGGTGATGCCGATCAGATCGGGCGCTTGCAGTTTGGCCCAGGTGGCGGGCTGCATCTTGGCCGAATTGCCGATCACCCGCGCCACTTCCGGCATGGCGGCAAAGGTTTCGGGCTCGGTCTGCGCCGCGCATCCGGTGACGATGATCGCCGCCCCCGGATTTTCCCGCGCCAGACGGCGGATTTCCTGGCGCGCCTTGCGCACCGCCTCGGCGGTGACGGCGCAGGTATTGACCACCACCGCGTTTTCCAGCCCCGCCGCCGCCGCCAGTTCCTTCATCGCCTCGGTTTCGTAGAGGTTCAGCCGACAGCCCAAGGTGGCGAATACCGGCGCGTTCATCGCGCCGCCGCCAGCAACGCCGGCGTCAGCACCCCGTCGAACACATGTGCCACCGGCCCGGTCAGCCAGACGCCGTCGTCGCGCCAGTCGGCTTCCAGCACGCCGCCATCGACCGTGATCGTCACTGCCCGCCCGGTCAGGCCGCGCAGATGCGCCGCCACCGCCACCGCACAAGCGCCCGAGCCGCAGGCGAGCGTGATGCCCGCGCCGCGCTCCCACACCCGCATCCGCAGCCGGTCGGGGGCGGTGAGCGTGACGAATTCGACATTGGTGCGATCGGGAAACAGCGGGTCATGCTCCAGCGCCGCGCCGCGCCCGGCGACATCAACCGTCTCGGCGTCAGGCACGAAGAACACGCAATGCGGGTTGCCCATGCCCACTGCCACCGGATCGCCCGGCAGCGGCAGGTGCAAGGGATCGAGCGCGCGCGCCAGCGGCACCTCGGCCCAGTCGCGCTGCGGCTGGCCCATGTTGACGCTGACCAGCCCGCCTGCGCGCCGCACCGCGTGCAAATGCCCGCGGGCGGTGGCAATCGTCACCGCGTCCCGCCCCGCGCTGCGCAGCACGAAATCGGCCACACAACGCGTGGCATTGCCGCAAGCCCCGGCGCGGCTGCCGTCGCGGTTCCAGAAGTCGAGCGCGAAATCCGCGCCCTCGGCATCGCGGATTTCGGCCAGTTGATCAAACCCCACGCCGCGGTGCCGGTCGCCCAGCGCCCGCGCCAGCGCAGGCGTCGTGACCGCCGCGCGGCCGCGCGAATCGATCACCACGAAGTCATTGCCCAGCCCGTGCATTTTCATGAAGGCCAGACCCTTGGGGGGCGTCATCTTTTCCATCCGCCCGCTATAGCCCGGTCGCGCCGCATTTGCCAGATCTCGCCCGGCCTTGGCGATTTGGGCTTGCACTTGCCGCCGCCGCAAACTAGGTGACCGCGCAGGAAGGGCCGTTAGCTCAGTTGGTAGAGCAGCTGACTCTTAATCAGCGTGTCGCGGGTTCGACCCCCGCACGGCTCACCACTTCCACAGACATTGCTGCACCTGCCGAATTGCGGCCTGATTGGCCGTTTTCGCTTGACCGCTGCCGCGTCCTTGCCTAACCAGCCCGGATTGCGTGGGCCTGTAGCTCAGTTGGTAGAGCAACTGACTTTTAATCAGTAGGTCACGGGTTCGAACCCCGTCGGGCTCACCAACCGTTTTTGATCAATAGCACCGCCGTCGCGCGGCTGGCGTCCGGCGATCCCGAACAGGCGCTTGAACACCGTTCCGCCCAGCCATTTGTTCATCACCACGAAATAGGCGATCACCAGCGCGAACCGCAGCAGCGCCGGGCCGCCGTTCAGTTCGAATCCGCCCGCGGTGGTGTCGCCGGTCAACATCGCAATGGCGTATCCCGCGCCGTCGCCTGCCGCCCTGGCCCGGCGCGTCAGGCTGGCCGCAAAACCGCCATGAAACCACCCCGAAACGACCCTGTCCTGATCACGAGCCTGCCTGCTTTTCGCGGCATAACGCAAGGGTAGCGAGTGACAAAGGTCCGGCGGTGCGGAGTGTAACGCCCCCACCCAGCCCGTGCCGCCGGACCCCTTGCTGCAAATGGCTATGGCCTTCGGAGGCGGCCCCAAGACCCGCCTCCGAAGGCCTTATTTCTGGCCGCACCCGGTGCGCCCTACAAGAACCCCGGGGCCAGTTTGACGATCCCGGTCTCGAACCCGCGCCAGTTGCGCTGCACCGCGCCCAGCCGCTTGCGGGTGGCAGGATGCTCGGCTTCCAGTACGCCGAGGCGCACCAGCAGCGCCGCGATCACCGCTTCCGAGGCCCGGCTGGCGCCATCGACGATCTTCAGCGCGATGCCCATCCGGCGCTCGGGCACGATTGCGACAAACACCCCCTCGGCGCCGGTCTTGATTGCCACCCGGCCAGCCATGGCGCGCATCAGCTCGGTGCAGGCGCGACCCTCGCCCGCCACCAGTTCGGGGTAGGTCCGCATCGCCCCCGCCAGCCGGTGCGCGGCGCGCGCGCGGGTGGTGCCACTTTCGCTGGCGGCGGCAAAGAACGCCATGGCGCGGGCCAGACCGTGCACGGTGGTGGCAAAGTTGGGGGCCGAGCAGCCGTCGATGCCGAAGCCGGGGCTGGACTCGCCGGTCACATCCTCGAACGCCTCTTTCACCGCGCGCTGCACCGGGTGATCGGGCTCGACATAATCGGCGTGGCCGTGCAGATGCCTGTTAAGGGTCAGAAAGCCCGAATGCTTGCCCGAGCAGTTGTTGTGAATCTGGCAGGGCGCCTCGTGCGCACGGATCAGGCGGTCACGCTCGTCGCGATCATTGGGCTCGTGGCTGCCACAGCGCAGATCGGCCTCGCTCAGGCCAAGGTCGGCCAGCCAGTGCGTCACCATGCCGGTGTGCAGTGCCGCGCCCTGATGGCTGGCACACGCCAGCGCCACCTGCGCGTCGCTCAGACCGGCCGCAGCGGCCGCACCGCTTTCGATCAGCGGCAGCGCCTGGATCATCTTGCACGACGAGCGCGGAAAGATCACGGTCTGCGGATTACCCCAGCTCTCGACGATTCCACCGCTATCGTCACAAATCACGGCATGGCCAAGGTGGCTGCTTTCCAGCCGCCCGCCACGCCACAGCTCGACCATCGGAATTGCATCAGTCATCGTTGCCTCCTTCAGGGATGGGCGAATTCTTGCCCATGGGGCTTTCCCATTCTGCCCTTTCCGGGTTATCCATGGGATATCGGGTTGAATGGCCCGGCGCTACCGGAAAAGCTCAGACGACAACGGGCGTGGCGCAGACCGAGGCAGAAGGCAAGTGGAGGCTGGAACCGACATGACATCCGTTATTGGGCGCACCCTGACTGCGACCGCAATCGCCTTGGCGCTGGCCAGTGCGGCCCCCGCGAGCCATGCGCAGGAATCGACCAATCAGGTTGCCGTGATGACCGACTGGAGCGTGTTCACCGAAGAAAATCCCAAGGAATGCTGGGGGGTTTCCAAGCCCAAGGAAACCGTCAACACCCGTGACGGCAAGCCGGTTTCGGTGCGCCGTGGCGACATCCTGCTGTTCGTGACGTTCCGCCCCGGCAACGGTGCCAAGGGCGAGGTGGCTTTTACCGGCGGTTATCCGTTTGCCCCCGGCTTGACCGTCAACGCCACCATCGACGGCACCAGTTTTGATCTGTTCATTGATGGCGAATGGGCCTGGCCGGCCAGCACCGATGACAGCGCCATTCTGGTCGCGTTGAAGAAGGGCACGACCGCGGTGCTGACGGCGCGCTCGGCCAAGGGCACCAACACCAAGGATACCTTCTCGCTGCGCGGCTTTACCGCCGCCATGCAGGACGCCGAAAAGCGCTGCGGTTAGGCCGCCCTGCCCGAGGTTGCCATGACCACCCCCGCCCCGATCACCCCGGATGTCCTGACCCTGCCGCGCAAGCTGCCCGAGGGCGGCCCGGTCAACATCATCGGGCTGACCCGCGAACAGTTGCACGATGCCCTGATCGCAGCGGGAACCGAGCCACGCCAGGCGAAGATGCGGGTCGGGCAGATCTGGCAATGGGTCTATCACTGGGGCACGCGCGATTTTGCCGCGATGACCAACCTCGCCAAGGATTATCGCCGGTTTCTGGCTGACCATTTCACCATCACCCTGCCCGAGGTCGTGACCCGCCAGATCAGTGCCGACGGCACCCGCAAGTATCTGTTGCGCATTGCCGGCGGGCACGAGGTGGAAACCGTCCATATCCCCGAACAAGACCGCGGCACGTTGTGCATCTCAAGCCAGGTCGGCTGCACCCTGACCTGTTCGTTCTGCCATACCGGCACGCAAGTGCTGGTGCGCAACCTGACGGCGGCCGAGATCGTCGGGCAGGTGATGCTGGCGCGCGACGATCTGGGCGAGTGGCCGGTGCCGGGCGCGCCCAGGGACGAGACCCGGCTGATCAGCAATGTGGTGCTGATGGGCATGGGCGAGCCGCTTTACAATTTCGACAACGTGCGCGACGCCATGCGGGTGGTGATGGACAACGAGGGCATTGCCCTGGGGCGTCGCCGCATCACCCTTTCGACCTCGGGGGTGGTGCCCGAGATTGCCCGCACCGCGCGCGAGATCGGCTGCCTGCTGGCGGTCTCGCTGCACGCCACCACCGACGCGGTGCGCGACCGGCTGGTGCCGATCAACAAGCGCTGGAACATCGCGGCGCTGCTTGACGCGCTGCGGGCCTATCCGGGGCTGTCCAATTCGGAACGCATCACCTTTGAATATGTGATGCTGCAAGGGGTGAACGACAGCAAGGAAGATGCCCACCGGCTGGTCGAGCTGATCCGTGGAATTCCGGCCAAGATCAACCTCATTCCGTTCAACGAATGGCCCGGCGCGCCCTACCGGCGCTCGTCGGGCAACCGCATCCACGCCTTTGCCGACATCATCCACGATGCAGGCTACCCGAGCCCGATCCGCACCCCGCGCGGCGAGGATATCATGGCCGCCTGCGGTCAGTTGAAATCGGCCACCGAACGGGCGCGCAAATCGCGCGCCGAGATCGCGGTGGCGGCCGGGCTTGAACCAATTGTTAACCAGGTTCAGCGAGCATGGCGGCATGGAACCGGAAACCCTGACGCTGAGACTGCCCCAAGCGATGCTGGCCGCCCTGCGCCGGATCGCGGCTGAAGACGATGTATCGGTCGGGCAGGTGATCCGCGCGGCGATAGCCCGCGACCTGACGCGCCGTAGCCAAGCGAAGATGCCCGTCAGGGCGGATGAGCGGCTCGTCGCTCCCTTGCGGGCGCTCCTCGCTGACGATTTCGCCTATGCCAAAACCTGGGGCGAGCTGCAATCGCGGATCGCCGCCAAGGGCTATGGTCTGGCCGAATCAGGGGGTGGCCTGATCCTGTTCGAGCGCAACAGCGGCATGCGGATGTGCAAGGGCTCCGAGCTTGGCTATGGCTATGCCAGCCTGCTGCGCCGCTTCAAGATCCCCTTCCCCGGTCCTGCGTCGCGCTGGCGACCGGGTCTGGTAGGGGTCGCGCGGGCCGGTGCGCGGCCTTGACCCCTGCCGCCATCCTGCTACCCCTGCGGCATGACCGTGCCGCAGCTTGCCAATCCCGCCGCCCGCCGCCTGTTCCTGCACGCCCACGCTCTGGCCGAAGCGCCGGTCGGCCCGGCGTCGGGGGCCGATCTCGCCGATCTGATCGACCGCCTCGGTTTCGTGCAGATCGACAGCATCACCACGGTAGCGCGCGCCCATCACATGATCCTGCACGCTCGCAGGCAATCTTACCGGCCGGAAAACCTGACGCCCCTGCTGGAACGCGACCGGGTGCTGTTCGAGCACTGGACCCACGACGCCGCGATCGTGCCGACCCGGCATTTCGGCCATTGGCAGCACCGCTTCACACGCGACGCCAAGCGCTTGCAGGGCAACTGGCGCGCGTGGTTCCGGCCGGGCTATGAAGAACAGTTTGACGCCATTTTGCGTCGCATTGCCGACCATGGCCCGGTGACGGCGGCCGAAGTCGGGCAGGGCGAGGCGCGCGGCAAGGGCGGCTGGTGGGATTGGCATCCGTCAAAAACCGCTCTGGAATGGTTGTGGCGCACCGGGGCTCTGATGATCACCCGGCGCGACGGGTTCCGGAAGGTCTATGACCTGACCGAACGGGTGATCCCCGACGGGCTGCGCCACGCCGCGCCTGATCTCGCGACCACGGTTGACTGGGCCTGTGGCGCGGCGCTCGATCGTCTGGGCTTTGCCACGCCCACCGAGATTGCCGCGTTCTGGCGCGCCATCACCCCTGCCGAGGCGCAGGGCTGGTGCCGCAGCGCGCTGGCGCGTGGGGCTGTGATCGAGATCGCCGTTGCCGGGGCCGACGGTGCCTTGAAGCGCTGTCTTGCCCGCCCTGATGTGCTGGCGCTGGCAGCGGATGCGCCCGAGCCGCCCGCGCGCCTGCGCATCCTGTCGCCGTTCGACCCGATGCTGCGCGACCGCACCCGGGCCGAGCGCCTGTTCGGTTTCCACTACCGGATCGAGGTCTTCGTGCCCGAGGCGCAGCGGCGCTATGGCTACTACGTGTTTCCGGTGCTGGAAGGGGCGCGGCTGATCGGGCGGGTCGATGTCAAGGCGTGGCGTGACCAAGGCGTGTTGCGCCTGCGCGCCTTCTGGCCCGAGCCCGGTGTCACGTTGGGGCCGGGCCGGGTGGCGCGGCTGGAGGCCGAGCTTGACCGGCTGGCGCGGTTCGCCGGTTGCGCGCGGGTGGCTCTCATCCCCGGCTGGCAGCGCGAGGCGGCGGGCGACGGCGGGTATTTGGGCCAATGAGAATCCGGCAGCCCGGTCAGCACGGGGCGGGCCAGTCCGCGATTTCGGCGATCGCTTCCTCGGCGGTCTCGACGAAGCGGAACAGGGCCAGATCGTCGGGCGCGATGGTGCCCGCATCAGCCAGTGCCTGCCAGTTGATCACTTTTTCCCAGAACGCGCGGCCGAACAGCAGGAAGGGGATGCGCTTCATCCGGCCGGTCTGGATCAGGGTCAGGCTCTCGAACATCTCGTCCAGCGTGCCGAAGCCGCCGGGAAAGATGCAGATCGCCCGTGCCCGCATCAGGAAGTGCATCTTGCGGATCGCGAAATAGTGGAAATTGAAGCACAGATCGGGCGTGACATAGGGATTAGGGGCCTGCTCGTGCGGCAGCACGATGTTGAGGCCGATCGAGTGGCCGCCGGCCTCTTGGGCGCCACGGTTGCCCGCCTCCATGATGCCGGGGCCGCCGCCGGTGATGACGACATTCTCGCGGCCGTAGCTTTCAAGGCTTTTCTCGGTGATCAGGCGGGCAAGGTCGCGCGCCACCTCATACCAGTGCAGCAAGGGGGCGATTTCGGCCTCACTGGCATCGGGGCGGATGCGCGCACTGCCCATCAGCACTACGGTCGAGCGGATGCCACGCTCGTCAAGGATCAGTTGCGGCTTCAGAAGTTCAAGTTGAAGCCGCACCGGGCGCAGCTCTTCGCGGGTCATGAAATCGGTATCGGTGAAGGCAAGGCGGTAGGCGGGCGCGCGGGTCTGGGCGGTATCTGGAATGCGGTCGGCGGTGGCCACATCCTGGGTGCTGTCGCGGAATGGGTGGCTGCGGGGGTCGTCTTTCATGCCGTGATCCTTGCGCGGGAATTGCGGTAGCGGTGGCCTCGGTTTATAGGCGGGGTTTGATCATGACCACTCAAAAAGGAAAGCGCCATGTCCTTTGCCGCGCAAGAAGCCGTTATCGAAGCCGCCTGGGAGGCGCGCGACAGCGTCAGCCCGGCCACCCGAGGCGCGGTGCGCGAGGCGGTCGAGGCCACCCTGGCGGCGCTTGACGCAGGCCGCCTGCGGGTGGCGGAAAAGCGCGGGGCCGACTGGCACGTCAACCAGTGGGCCAAGAAGGCGGTGTTGCTGTCGTTCCGGCTGAACGACATGGCCACGATTTCTGGTGGCAATGGCGGCTCAAACTGGTGGGACAAGGTGCCTTCGAAGTTTCAGGGCTGGTCGGCGGACGACTGGCGTCGCGCCGGGATCCGCGCAGTGCCGGGCGCGATCGTGCGGCGCTCGGCCTACATCGCCAAGGGCGTGGTGCTGATGCCGTCGTTCGTCAACGTCGGGGCCTATGTGGGCGAGGGCACCATGGTCGATGGCTGGTCCACGGTTGGCTCTTGCGCGCAGATCGGCCGGAACGTGCACCTGTCGGGCGGTGTCGGCATCGGTGGCGTGCTGGAGCCGATGCAGGCCGGGCCGACCATCATCGAAGACAACTGCTTCATCGGCGCGCGCTCGGAAGTGGTCGAGGGCTGCATCGTGCGCGAAGGCGCGGTGCTGGGGATGGGCGTGTTCATCGGAAAATCGACCAAGATCGTCGATCGCGAGACCGGGGCGGTGGTCTATGGCGAGGTGCCGGCCGGATCGGTGGTGGTGGCGGGCTCGATGCCCAGCAAGGGCGGGGTCAGCCTGTACTGCGCGGTGATCGTGAAGAAGGTCGATGCCCAGACCCGCGCCAAGACCTCGATCAACGAGCTGTTGCGTGACTGAAGGCGCGGGCGCGGGTGCCCCCTCTGACGATCAGCCGTCCGTCAAGGCCAAGCGCCCGCAGCAGGTTTATACCCTGGCGGTCGAGGTCGGGCGCAAGGCGGGCGACGGTCTGCCCGACAAGGCCACCGGGGCGGGCCTCCTGATCTATGCCACCGGGGTGGACGAGGCCGAAGCGGTGCGCGAGACCGTGGCGCTGCTGAAAGCCGCCGACCTTGCCCCGCTCGATGTCTCGGGCTACGGCACGCTGGACGAGCGACTGGCGGCAGGCGACGAGATCGACGCCGATGAGCGCGCCCTGATGGACCGGGCGAGGCGCGAAAACTCGGTCATCGTGGCGCAGATGGAGCCGTTTTTCGATTAGGCCGCAAGGCTTGGTCCCGATGCGCCGGATTTCTCCTTTGCCCAAATATCCCACGGGGGTCCGGGGGTGTGAAACCCCCGGCTTCCTTCGGCGGCACTGGCGGCCGCGCCACGGTATCGCCCCGCCACACGCCGCCTTTCACGCCGCGCGGCGACCATCGCCGCGGCCCAGCAGCGCCAGCAGCGGCACCGCTTCGTAATCGAACAAGGTGCGGCGCGGCACCAAGGACTTGGCACCGGGTGCCGTGTGGCTGGCGCTGGCAAGGGCGCAGCCGTCACACAGGATCAGGTCAGGGGTGCCAAGGTCCAGCGACACGCAGGCGGTGACCGAGCGCCGGGTATCGAACAGCGCCGAACGCCCGTCGGTCAGATCACCGGCCCGGGCCAGAACCTCGTCTTCGGCAAACAGGTATTCGACCTCGGTCCCGCGCAACGCGACCTGCTGATCGGCCGAGACCAGCAGGTCGGCGTGGGTGGCAAAATAGGGCGCGCGCAGCAGCACCGGGGCATAGGAACCCCGGCCGGGCAGGGTCATCCGCCGCACCGATTGCACGGTTGCCGCCCCGGCATCGCGGGTCAACACCGTATCGCCGGGGCGCAGGCTGGCGGCCGCGCGATACCCCGCCGGCGTTGCCACCGGGGTGCGCAGCCCGATCCAGGGCGCGCGCTCGGGCGGGGTTTTGCCCGCCGTGGCGCCAAACCACAACAGCGCCGGGTGGCGCCGGGTGACAAAGGTGCCGCGGCACAGGGCGGTCAGATCGGCCAGCGGCAAGGGCAGGGGATCGCGGCCCCGTGCCGTCAGCACCTGACCGCTGTCGAGCAGCTCGTAGCGCAGCGCCCAGCGTCTGGCCGGGGCATTCCAGCGCAGGATCAGCCGCGCGGTGCCGGTCTCTTGCGGTAGCGGCCCCGGCAGCAGGTGGTGCGCCAGAGTGCCGCCCTGGCGGTGCAGGATGGCGATTCCTGCCGCCGGGTCGTGATAGACCGACAGCGCCCGCGGCCAGCCATCGCTGGCGCGGTAATCGAGCAAAACCCCGGCCCCGGCCAGCGGCAGCGCCAGTTCCAGCACCAGCGCGCCGCGCGTCAGCAGCGCTGCGGCACCGGGTGCCACTGGCGCGCTGCAATCCGAAAGGGCGATCCAGTCGGCCATGGCTTTCCCCCTTCCTCAGGCCGCCCGCGCGGCGGCAAACAGCACCTGGGCCTCATGGCTGCGCAAGGTGCGACGCGCCGAGGCGCTGTAGCCCGCCCCGGTGTCGGGGTCGATTTCGGGAAACAGGGTGCAGATTTCCTCGACGATGGCGCGCTCGAAACTGCGGGTGGTCTGTGGCCCGGGCAGGAAACTTTCGCTGGCCAGACCCTCGGACCAGATCACCTGATGGCGATCGAACAGCAAATGCACATACTCGACCGTGCCGCCCGCGCACACCGTGACCGAACGGTCGTTGACCAGATCCCTGGCCGCCACCAGCACCTCGGTTTCACCAAACAGCAATTCGGCCAGACTGTCGCGCAGCAGGATGCGGTGCTGGGGCGAGACCTTCAGGGTGCGATGCGCGCCGAAGGTGCCCGCCCGGATCCGGATCGGGGCGAAAGTGCCGGTCGCCGCGACCCGGCGCCGCCCGCTCCAGCGCAGCGGCTGCGGCCCGTCGTCATGGGTCAGCACCAGATCGCCGGGGCGCAGATCCTCGACCGCCACTTCGCCGCCCGGCGTCAGGATGCGGGTGCCCGCCACGAAACACGGGATCGCGTTGATGGTGACCACGCCGGTATCGCTATGGCCCAGCCCGTCGCTGACGGTGTAGGTGAAATTCTGCACCTCGGTCTGGCCGTCGCCGACCACGGTAAAGGTGCCATCGGGGTTGAGCGTGATCTGCTGACCGGAAGGCAGGGTGATGGTCTGCCCGGCCACCACCGCCACGCCGTTGACATGGGTGATGGTCAGGGTGCTGCCGGTGTCGTTGGCCAGCACATCCAGCACACGCGTGCCATTGGGGTAAAGCGTCACGCTGTCGTCGGCCGCCACCAGCACGGTCTGGGCCGAATCGGCGGCGATCAGCAGGTTGGAATCCCAGCCGGAATCGCCGGTATCGGCAATCCCGATGCGGATCGAGTTCACCACCCCCGGAATGACCTGCATGGTCAGCGACAAGGTGACGGTAAAGCCGTCCATCTCGGTGTTGTAAAGGTCGGTGGTGTTCGAGGTCACCAGGTTCGGCTGGCTGGTGCCGTTGATGTTGGTGACGCCGGTCTGGCCGGTGCCGATGCTGATCGGCACCACACTGCCATTGACCCAGACGCCCACCACATCGTTGAACTGCGAGCCGGCGTATTCGGGGTATTCCTCCGAGGCGAACACGAATTGCAGCGTCATGGTATCGCCGGTCGGGATGAAATCGACATCCATGTAGGCAGCGTCGTAAGTCCTGCCCCCGGCGACGGCGTTGAACTGGGCGTTGTTGTCAATGCCTGAAGTGTTGGTCGAGGTGCCGGTGGAACGGTTGGGGTCGCCGCTCGACTGGGTAAAGCTGGCGGCGTTGCCGGTGGAAAGGATCACCCCGGTATCCGAAGGCGCAACCCCCGCCGCCAGATTGCCGTTGGTGTAGATTGCCGAGGAATTGGTCGCCCCGCTGTAGCTGGCCCCGGTGACGGTCACGCCATCGCCGAAGATGGTGTTGGCCATCTGCATCGCAGTTGCGCCGGTATTGTAGCCCAGTTCGGCGCCTGTCGCCATGCCTGCCCCCTGCTTGCGGAAGGCAGCCCAGACGCACGTGGCCAACCGGTTGATCCGGTCTTGCCTCGTTACTGCTCGGGGGCACGTTGGCCCAGCGTCTGCCCTGCCTCAGGACGTATTGTTGCGCGCAGGATAGCCGCCCTTCGGGCTTTTGTCACCTGCAATCGGGCGGTGGTTGCAGGTCGCGAAAACCCGGCCTAATGCTGGCGCAATCGAAGCCATGGAAAGTCCGACCAATGCCCGCCCCCTGCCCGCCGCCCGTCGATCCCGTCGCCCTGACCGCCGATCTGATCCGCTGCCCTTCGGTAACCCCGGCCGAAGGCGGAGCGCTGACGCTGCTGGCCGGGTTGCTTGAACCCGAAGGCTTCACCTGCACCCGAGTCGACCGTGGCGGGGTGGCCAATCTTTACGCCCGCTGGGGGCGAAAGGGGGCCAACAAGAGCTTTGGCTTCAACGGCCATACCGATGTCGTGCCGGTCGGCGATGCGGCCGCCTGGAGCCATGATCCGTTCGGCGGCGAGATCAACGACGGCTGGCTGTGGGGGCGCGGTGCCACCGACATGAAATCCGGGGTCGCCGCCTTCGCCGCCGCCGCGGTCGATTTCGTGCGCGCCACCCCGCCCGACGGCGCGGTGATCCTGGCGATCACTGGCGACGAGGAAGGCGAAGGGGCCCATGGCACGGTGGCGCTGCTCGATTGGATGGCGGCGCAGGGCGAAACCATGAGCCACTGCCTGGTGGGCGAGCCGACCTGCCCCGAGGTGCTGGGCGAGATGATGAAGATCGGCCGTCGCGGCTCACTGGTAGCCAGGTTCACGGCGCGCGGGGTGCAGGGCCATTCGGCCTACCCGCAGCGGGCGAAAAACCCGGTCACCGCGCTGGTGCGGTTGATGGACCGGCTGGCAAGCCATAAGCTCGATCAGGGCACCGCCAGTTTCGACCCCTCGACCCTGGCGATCACCACCATCGACACCGGCAATCCGGCCACCAACGTCATTCCTTCGACCTGCCGCGCCACCGCGAACATCCGCTTCAACGATGCCCATTCCGGCGCTTCGCTGACCGCCTGGCTGCGCGGGCAGGCCGACACGGTGCAGGCCGAGACCGGGGTCGCGATCGACCTCAAGGTCAGCATCTCGGGCGAAAGTTTCCTGACCCCGCCGGGTGAATTTTCGGCGCTGATCGCAAGCGCGGTTCAGGCCGAGACCGGCGTGACTCCGGTGGCTTCGACCTCGGGCGGCACCTCGGACGCGCGCTTTGTGAAAAGCCACTGCCCGGTGGTCGAGTTCGGGCTGGTCGGGCGCACCATGCATCAGGTCGATGAGCGCGTCGAGGTGGCCCAGATCATCGCCCTGAAAGCGATCTACAGCCGCATCCTGCGGGACTATTTCGCATGACGGCAGTGATCACCGTCACCGCCGATATTGCCGCCTGCCGCGCCCTGCGCCGGGTGGTTTTCATCGAGGAGCAGGGGGTGTCCGAGGCCGACGAGGTGGACGATCGCGATGGCGAAGCGGTGCACCTGCTGGCCACGCGCGACGGTCGCCCGGTCGGCTCGGCGCGACTGCTGCGCCATGGCGACGTGGGCAAGATCGGTCGGGTCTGCGTGCTGAAAGATCAGCGCGGCACCGGGCTGGGGGCGGCCCTGATGCACGCCGCCGTGGCGCAATTTCGCGCCACCCCGGGCGTCACCAGAGTCAAGCTCGGGGCCCAGGTGCACGCCCTGGCATTTTACGAAAAGCTGGGCTTCAGCGCGGTCGGCGACGAGTTCATCGACGCCGGCATCCGCCACCGCGAAATGGTGCTGACGCTCTGACGGTGCGCTCATCGGTCCCTGCCGGTCCCGCTTCGCTTTGGCATTTCTTCTTTGTCCAAATACTCACTTCACCGCCGCCACCGGCGGGAGAAGCGAAGGTGAGTATTTAGGCAAAGAAGAAACCGGGCCGAGCGGGCGTTTGAAGCTGCGCGCGGCGCGTGTTAGGCAGGGGCATGGACCAGATACCCGGCAAAGACGATATCCTGAAGTGGATCAGCGACAACCCGACCCTGACCACCAAGCGCGATATCGCGCGGGCGTTCGGGATCAAGGGCAGTGCGGCGCGGATCGAGCTCAAGCGCCTGCTCAAAGAGCTGGACGATGACGGGGCATTGGCCCGGCGTCACCGCAGCTTTCGCGCGGCCGGCCAACTGCCGCCGGTCTCGATCCTGCAAGTGCTGGCCCCCGATGCGCAGGGCGATCTGTTTGCCCGCCCGCTGGAATGGCAGGGTGAAGGCACCGCGCCGCGCATCCTGCTGGTCACGCGCGCCTCTGATCCGGCCTTGGGTGCAGGCGACCGCATCCTGGCCCGGCTGAGCGAAGTTGCGGACGAGGCCCATTCCCATGAAGCCCGCCTGATCCGCAAGCTCGGGGTGAACCCCCTGCACCTGCTGGGCATCTTTCGCGCCGGTGCGGAAGGCGGGCGGATCATCCCGATCGACAAGGGCAGCGACAAGGAATGGCGGGTGGGCCGCGACGCGGCGGCGGGGGCGAAGGACGGCGAGCTGGTCGAGGCCGAAGCGATCGGCGAGCGCCGCCTTGGCCTGCCGCAGGCGCGCATCACCGCCCGGCTGGGCGATCCATCCGGCCCGCGGGCGGTCAGCCTGATTGCGATCCACCAGCACGGCATTCCCGACCAGTTCCCCGACGCGGTGATGGCCGAAGCCGATGCCGCGCTGCCGGTGGCGCTGGGGGCGCGCGAAGACCTGCGCCCGCTGCCCTTCATCACCATCGACCCGGCGGATGCCCGCGACCGTGACGACGCGGTGCACGCCCATGCCGATGACAACCCGGCCAATCCCGGCGGCCATGTGGTCTGGGTGGCGATTGCCGATGTGGCGCATTACGTCCGCCCCGGATCGCAGCTTGACCATGAGGCGCGCAAGCGCGGCAACTCGACCTATTTTCCCGACCGGGTGGTGCCGATGCTGCCCGACACCCTGTCGGGCGATCTGTGCAGCCTGCACCAGCATGTCGATCGCGCCTGCCTCGCGGTGCGGATGGTGCTGGATGCGCAGGGCGAAAAGATCAGCCACCGCTTCACCCGCGGCCTGATGCGCTCGGTCGGCAGCCTGAGCTACCGCGCGGTGCAGGATGCGATCGACGGCCACCCCGATGCGGACTGTGCCGCGCTGCTGGAGCCGGTGTTGCGACCACTCTACGCCGCCTACGAGGTTACCAAACTCGCCCGCGCCCGGCGTCAGCCGCTGGACCTCGATCTGCCCGAGCGCAAGATCGTGCTGTCGGACGACGGCAAGGTCACCTCGGTCGCTTTTGCCGAACGCTATGACGCGCACAAGCTGATCGAGGAATTCATGATCCTCGCCAATGTCGCCGCCGCCGAGGAGCTGACCCGCCTGCGCCGCCCGCTGCTGTTTCGGGTGCACGAGGAACCCAGCCGCGAGAAACTGGACGCGCTGCGCGAGGTGGCCGAGGCGTCGGGCTTTACCCTGGCCAAGGGGCAGGTGCTGAAGACCAGCCACCTCAACCGGCTGCTGGCGCAGGCTGAGGGCACCGAGTTCGACGAGCTGATGAACATCACCACCCTGCGCTCGATGACCCAGGCCTATTACAACCCGGAAAACTTCGGCCACTTCGGGCTGGCGCTGATCTCTTACGCCCATTTCACCTCGCCGATCCGGCGCTACAGCGACCTGATCGTGCACCGCGCGCTGATTGCCGCGCATGGCTGGGGTGACGACGGGCTGTCGGCCGACGACATCGAGACCCTGTCCGAGACCGCCAGGCTGATCTCGGACACCGAGCGGCGCAGCATGGTGGCCGAGCGCGACACCTCGGATCGCTACCTTGCGGCCTATCTCGCCGACCGGGTGGGCAGCGAGTTTTCGGGCCGGATCTCGGGGGTGCAGCGCTTCGGGCTGTTCGTGCGGCTGGACGAGACCGGGGCCGACGGGCTGATCCCGATCCGCAGCGTCGGGCGCGAGTTCTTTCATTACGACCCCGCCGCGATGACCCTGGTCGGGGCCGACAGCGGCCTGACCATCGGCATTGGTCAGCGCGTCACGGTGCGGCTGGCCGAGGCGGTGCCGCTGACCGGCGGCTTGATGCTGGAGCTGCTGGCGATCGAAGACCGGGCCCTGCCCGCCGGGGCCGGGGCGCGGCGCGGGCGCTATGCGCCGCGCAAGCCCGCTCATGCCGCGGCCAAGGATGCCAGGCTCAAGCGCAAGGTGATGCGCAAGCGCAAGTGAGTAGAGGCGGCTCGGCAAGGCTTCGCCACCACCGGCAGCGTTTGCTTTCCGCCGCCCGGCAATCGCGCTAGATTGGCACTGACGGGTGCAAAGAGGGATGGTTTCATGCGGCTCATGGCTGTGGCGATTTGGCTGCTGGCAACCACGGCCGGACTCGCGGCCCCGGTGCAGGGGGTGCGCCACCTCGCCCTGCCGCAGACTCAAGGAGATGAAACCTTGACCAAGGTGGCTGGAACCGAGCAGGGCCTGACCGCCTGGATTGCCGGCTTTCGCGGCCGCGCTCTGGCGCACGGCATTGCGGCCTCGACCTTTGATCAGGCGTTCAGCGATGTCCGCTATAACCCCGAGGTCATCGACAAGGATCGCCATCAGGCCGAATTCACCAAGACGATCTGGGATTACCTCGATATCGCCGCCTCGGACGAACGGGTCAGCAATGGTCAAAAAGCGCTGCGCCAATACCGCAAGCTACTGGCGCGGATCGAGGCCACCTACGGCGTCGAGAAAGAGATCGTGGTCGCGATCTGGGGGCTGGAAAGCTCGTATGGGGCGCGGCGCGGCAAGTATTCGCTGATCGAGGCGCTGGCAACATTGGCCTACGACGGGCGGCGTGGCAGGTTCTTCGAGCAGCAATTGCTGGCGGCGCTGCAAATTCTGCAACATGGCGATGTGCGCCCGCAAGACATGACCGGCAGTTGGGCGGGGGCGATGGGGCATACCCAGTTCATTCCGACCTCGTATCTGCAATTTGCGGTGGATTTCACCGGCGACGGCAGGCGCGACATCTGGTCGGACAACCCGGCCGATGCGCTGGCCTCGACCGCCGCCTATCTGGCGCGGTCCGGCTGGCAAAGCGGGCGGCCGTGGGGGCTCGAGGTCACGTTGCCGGTCGGTTTCGACTACAGCCAGACCGGCAGCCGGGTGAAAAAGCCGGTGGCCGACTGGCAGGCGCTGGGGGTGCGCACCACGTTGGGCGGGCGGTTGCCCGACCACGGGGCTGCCACGCTGCTGCTGCCCGCTGGCGCGCGCGGCGCGGCCTTTCTGATCTTTCACAACTTCACGGCGATCGAGGCCTACAATCCGGCCGATGCCTATGTCATCGGGGTGGGCCACCTGGCCGACCGCATCAAGGGCGGGCCTGCGATCCAGGCCGCCTGGCCGCGTGACGATCGCGCCCTGCGGCCCGACGAGCGGCTGGAGCTGCAGGCCCTGCTGGCACGCGCCGGGTTCTACGGCGATGCGGTGGATGGCAAGATCGGGCCGAACACGGTGGCCGGGGTCAAGGCCTTCCAGCGCTCGATCGGCATGGTGCCGGATGGCTATGCCAGTCTCGACATCCTCAAGCGCCTGCGTCAGACGACCTGAAGGGGCCGTCACCGCCGCCCTGACTTCTTCTCTGCCCAAATATCCGCAGGGGGAAGGGCAGGCGCAGCCTGACCGGGGGGCGCAGCCCCCTACCTTGCCTGATCGACTCACTGGAACCATGCCGCGCCGCAAGCTAAGGTGTTCCTGTTTTGTTTCGGTGAGCCCCCATGCCCTTCGTCGAGCTTTCAGCGACTTCGAACTTCACCTTCCTCACCGGGGCCTCGCACCCCGAGGAGCTGATGATCCGCGCCCATGCCCTGGGCCTGCCGGGCCTGGCGATTGCCGATCAGAACTCGGTGGCGGGGATCGTGCGCGCCCATGTCGCGGCGCGTGAGATCGCGCGCGAAACCGGGTCCGCCCCGCGCCTGATCCCCGCCGCCCGCATCGTCACCCGCGAGGGTTTCACCCTGACGCTGCTGCCGCGCGACCGGGCGGCCTGGGGGCGGCTGTGCCGGCTGATCACCCTGGGGCGCAGGCGGGCGCAAAAGGGCACCTGCGATCTGGGGCTTGAGGATGTGCTTGATTGGGGCGCGGGCCACGAGATGCTGCTGCACCCCGCCGCCTACGACCGGCAGGCCGAGGCCGAGCGGCTGATCGTGCGTTTTCCCGGTCAGGTCAGTCTGCTGGTCGCGCCGCGCTATGACGGCCAGGACGCCGCACGCTTCGCCCGGCTGGCCGACCTCGCGGCGCGGCTGGGCATCCCGGCGGTGGCTTCGGGCCTGCCGATCCTGCACCACGGCGCGCGGCGCAGGCTGGCCGATGTGCTGACCGCAATCCGGCTGGGCCTTCGGGTCGAGCAACTGGGCCACCGCGCCCTGCCCCATGCCGAGCAGCGCCTGCGCTCGCAATCCGAGATGCTGGCCCTGTTTGCCGGGCACGCGGCCATGGTGCAGGCCAGCGCCACC
>Ga0210039_1001364_pt1 | contig 22750 bp, 23 predicted proteins | sample CryGeyCG2114_250_3_FD_185460 | JGI IMG/M metagenome (GOLD analysis project Ga0210039, IMG submission 185460) | Groundwater microbial communities from aquifer - Crystal Geyser CG17_big_fil_post_rev_8/21/14_2.50 (SPAdes) (version 2) | ecosystem: Environmental > Aquatic > Deep subsurface >...
GCCAGCGCGTTTTTTTCCGGTGTGGTTTATTTTGGGCGGACGCGGCAGGCTCACGCGATGGATGGACTGCGCACCGCGTGGCGCTGGGTGCTCTTGGGCGGCGCTGCCATGGCAGCTTACAACCTGTGTTTTTTTGCTGGAGTCAAAGCCACCGGTGTGGCCACCGGCACCGCCGTTGCCATTGGGAGCGGGCCGCTATGGATTGGCTTGCTGCAAGGCGTGCTGACGCGGCAAGTTCCACCCCCTGTTTGGTGGCTGGGAACGGCGCTGGCGGTCACCGGTATCGGGCTGATGCTCAGCGGCGCCAGCACCGGAGTCAGTTTTGAGGTGACCGGTTTTGCGCTGTGCCTGGCGGCAGGCTTGGCCTACGCCAGCTTCACGCTGGTCAGCAAGCACCTGGTTGGCATCACCTCGGCTGAGATGGCGACGTTTGCCGTATTCACCACTGCCGCGCTTATCGCCTTGCCGGTTGCAGCACTCACCGCCGGCCCCTTGACCGTCACCAACGGGACCTGGCTGATGGTCAGCTACCTGGGAATCTTCGCCACCGGCATCGCGTTTTTGCTGTTCAGCCACGCGCTGCGCCACGTTGCTGCAGCGACTTGCGTGACCTTGTCGCTGGCTGAACCCTTGACCGCCTTTGTGTTGGCGATCGTCGTGGTCGGGGAGCGTCCGGGCGGCATTGCGCTTGGCGGTTTGGCTTTGGTAGCCGCCGGTTTGCTGTTGGTGGTGTGGTTTGAAACCAGGGGAAATGGATGACACTGCTCGTGCAAATAGCTATTTAGTTTATAGCTGCTTGCGCAATATCGACAGGGGATAGAACCTGATTTTATCTAAATCAAACGCGTCAACCCTCCAGCCCTCTTGTCAGCCGCCACTGCTTGACCAGCGCATAAATGGCAGTAATCACCGCCAGCGTCAGCACGGTCCTGGAGATCATGCCGCCCACCATCGACGCGGCAATGCGGCTCATCACCTTGGAGCCGGTACCGCTGCCCCACATGATCGGCAAGATGCCAGCCAAGATGGCCACCACGGTCATCATCTTATTGCCGGCGATCACCTTACGAAAATGATAAAAAGTTTGATTTGTTAACATGAAAGAGGATGCTTGAAACTGCCATTTCGACCGGAGACTCAATGCAAACTGCGGACCTTGTTGCCCTGCCACTCGCCCAGCGCCTACAGGCCATGGAAGCTTTGTGGGAATCTCTGTGCAAAGATTCTGATCAAGCCCAAATCGTACCGACCTGGCATCAAGAGGTGCTCGGACAACGCCTGGAATCACTGAACGCAGGCATTGAGATTGTTAGTCCATGGGAAGAGGCCAAAGATCGAATTCGGCAGCGTTCAAGGCAAGCGACTTAAACCCAATGAAGGTAGAACTGACGGCGAGCGCTGAGGAAGACTTGCTGGACTGATTCCATTTTTATGAGCGGCAACAGCAATATCTGGGCGAATATTTTTGGATAGCTTGTTTGCCGATATAGATGCCCTGGCTATATTTGCTGGTATCCATCCGAAACCATTCCAAGACTTACATCGCACTCACGGGAGTCGGTTCCCGTTTTCAATCTATTACCGGTTTGCCGAGAGCACTGCGACAGTGGTTGGTGTGCTCGATAGTCGTCAAAATCCGACGCGTATTCTGGCTAAATTGTCCGGTCGCTTGTGATGCCAACGCCTGACGGCATTGGCATCTGCGCAGGCCCAAACCGCATACTTGCGTGCCGACACAATGGTCAACTGACAACGTTTGACGCAAGTTTGGTCACCGCTGCTGTGCACAATGGGGCGACCGGGCTGTGTGTTTTGATTCACGCGGATAGTGCACGGTCACGCCGTAGCGCTCGCGTACCTCCACCGTGGTGGTGACCATCTCGCCAGTCCAACTTGGGCTTACGATCATCCTTGTATGATGTTGAAAAAGTGAATTTGACCATCTGGGGGAATTTAAATGCGAACGACTTTGGCTATTGACGACGATGTGTTTTCTGCGGTCAAGCGTTTGGCAACTGTAGAGCGCCAAAGTGTGGGCAGTGTTTTGTCGGCATTGGCCAGGCAAGCGCTTAAAGCCAACCCACAACCTCTGCATGTGCGCAACAGCGTGCCATTGCTACCCTCGCGTTCTGCGGCCACAGTAGTCACTCCAGAGTTGGTAAAACAATTGCAAGACGAATTGCAATGACAACCTATTTGCTCGATGTCAATGTGCTGATCGCATTGATTGACCCGACGCACGTTCAGCATGATGCCGCGCATAAATGGTTTGCAACGACTGGTCAGCGCGCATGGTGGTCAGCTGGCAACGTTTGATGCGTGATTGGTCACCACCGCTGTGAGGCAAGGAGCGACCGGGCTGTGTGTTTTGAAATAGTTGCAATCCAGACCTCAACGATGTTTCACGGTAAATCAGCGAGGCTATGAGGTCTCCAACCCCCTGGCCAGCCGCCACTGCTTGACCAACGCGTAAATGGCCGGGATCACCGCCAGAGTTAAAACCGTTGACGAGATCATGCCACCCACCATCGGTGCTGCGATGCGGCTCATCACCTCGGAGCCCGTGCCGGTGCCCCACATGATGGGCAACAGGCCGGCCATGATGGCCACCACGGTCATCATCTTCGGGCGCACGCGCTCCACCGCGCCTTCCATCACCGCCGCGTACAAGTCGGTCACTGTGGGTGTGCGGTTGTCAATAAGGCACTTGTCCTTGACCTCCTCCCACGCGTGGTCAAGGTAGATCAGCATGATGACCCCGGTTTCTGCAGCCACCCCCGCCAGCGCGATGAAGCCGACCGCCACGGCCACCGACAGGTTGTAACCTAGCCACCACATCAGCCAGACCCCGCCCACCAGCGCAAACGGCACAGAGAGCATCACGATCAATGTCTCGGTGATGCGCCTGAAGTTCAGGTACAGCAGCAAAAAGATGCTCAGCAACGTCACCGGGATGACAACCTTCATCTTCTCGATAGCACGCTCCATGTACTCAAACTGGCCGCTCCAGGCAACGTAATAACCACTGGGAAAAGTGACTTGTTCGGCCACCGCTTTTTTGGCGTCGCGCACATAGCTGCCGATGTCGCGGTCGCGGATGTCGACAAAGATATAAGCTGAAAGCAACGCGTTTTCGGTGCGGATACCGGGCGCACCTTTTGCGATCACCACTTTGGCCAGCTGACCCAAGGGAATGTGCGCGCCGCCCATGGTGGGCACCAACACCTCGCGCGCCATGCGTTGCGGGTCATCACGCAATTCACGCGGGTAACGCACCGTTACACCATAGCGTTCGCGCCCCTCGACTGTGGTGGTGACGGTCTGGCCACCCAGGGCTGTGCCTACTACATCGAGCAAGTCGCCCACAGCGAGGCCGTAACGCGCCAACTGCAGCCGATCGGGCTCAATATTGATGTAAAACCCGCCAGTGATGCGCTCGGCAAAAGCGCTGCTGGTACCGGGCACGGCCTTGACGACCGTCTCGATTTGCCGCGCCAGTTTTTCCATTTCATCGAGGTCTTTGCCAAACACCTTGATGCCGATCGGCGTGCGGATGCCGGTAGAGAGCATGTCGATGCGCGCCTTGATCGGCATGGTCCAGCTGTTGGCCACGCCGGGGAACTGCAGCGCTTTGTCCATCTCGGCGATCAGCTTGTCGGTGGTGAGACCCGCGCGCCATTCGATTTCTGGCTTGAGGTTGATGACGGTCTCGAACATCTCGGTCGGGGCTGGGTCGGTGGCGGTGTTGGCGCGCCCGGCCTTGCCCCAGACTGACGCCACCTCAGGAAAGCTCTTGATGATCTTGTTTTGCGTTTGCAGCAGCTCGGCGGCTTTGGTGATCGACATGCCGGGCAAGGACGCGGGCATGTACAGCAAGCTACCTTCGTTGAGCGTGGGCATGAATTCCGAGCCCAGTCTGGAAGCCGGGTAATACGACGCACCCAGCACCAGCAGCGCCAGCGCAATGGTCACTTTTTTATAGCGCATCACGCCCGCTATGATTGGGCGGTAAGCCCAAATAAGTACCCGATTTACCGGGTTTTTGCTCTCTGGCATGACCTTGCCGCGGATGAACAAAATCATCAGTACCGGTACCAGCGTCACTGACAACAGCGCCGCACTGGCCATGGCAAAGGTCTTGGTGTAGGCCAGCGGCGAGAACAAGCGACCTTCCTGGCCTTCGAGCGCGAAGACGGGCAGAAACGATACGGTGATGATCAGCAAGGAGAAAAACAGCGCCGGGCCGACCTCGCGGCAAGCATCAAGCATGGCATCAAAGCGCTGCAACTGGGTGTGATCCTCAGGCAGTCGCTCCAGGTGCTTGTGCGCGTTTTCGATCATCACAATCGCCGCGTCAATCATCGCGCCGATGGCGATGGCGATGCCGCCCAGGCTCATCAGGTTGGAGCTCATGCCCAAGAGGCGCATGGCGATGAAGGCCATCAAAATGCCCACCGGCAGCATCAAAATCGCCACCAGGGCGCTGCGCACGTGCATCAGGAAGATGATGCAGACCACCGCCACAATCAACGACTCTTCCAACAAGGTGCGCTTCAAGGTGTCGATGGCGCGGTTGATCAGTTCAGACCGGTCGTACACCGTCTGTATGCTCACGCCCTCGGGCAGGCCCGGGCCGATTTCCTTGATTTTGTCCTTGATATTGGCAATGACTTCCAGCGCATTCTGTCCATAGCGCGCCATGGCAATGCCTGAGACCACTTCGCCTTCGCCATTGAGTTCGGTGATGCCGCGTCGACCCTCGGGTGCGAGTTCGACTTGCGCCACGTCGCGAATCAGCACCGGCGTGCCGCCCTCGCTTTTGAGTACCAGCATCTCGATGTCGCTTTTGCCACGCAGGTAGCCTTTGCCGCGCACCATGTACTCGGTTTCAGCCATTTCCACCGTGCGGCCACCCACGTCGCGGTTGGAGTCGCGGATCACTTTAGCCACCTTGGTCAGTGGAATATCGTAAGCGCGCAGTTTCACCGGGTCTACCGTCACCTGGTAGGACTGCACAAAGCCGCCCACCGAGGCCACTTCGGCCACACCGTGCGCCTTGGTCAACTGGTAGCGCACATACCAATCCTGCACACTGCGCAACTCGGCCAGGGTTTTTTCTTTGGCGATCAAAGCATATTGGTAAACCCAGCCGACCCCGGTGGCATCGGGGCCAATCTGCGGCGTGATGCCACGCGGCATGCGGCCAGCGGCAAAGTTCAAATACTCCAGCACCCGCGAACGCGCCCAGTAAATGTCGGTACCGTCTTCAAAGATGATGTAAACAAACGACGCACCAAAAAACGAAAAGCCGCGCACCACTTTCGACTTCGGCACGGACAACATGGCCGTCGTCAGTGGATAGGTCACCTGGTCTTCCACGACCTGGGGTGCTTGGCCAGGGTATTCGGTGTAGACGATGACTTGCACATCGGACAAATCGGGTAGCGCGTCAATGGGTGTGCGCAGCACGGCAAACACGCCACCGACAACAATGAAAAGCGTGGCCAGCAGGACGAGAAAACGGTTGCGGCCAGACCAGTTGATGATGTTGGAGAGCATGGTTATTTCTTCACGCTGGTGATGACCCACTCGCCCGGTGCGCGTTCCACAAACTCGAATGCGACCTTGGTGCCGGGTTTCAAATCCTGCAGCAGCGCCGCATTGGCAGCCTTGAATTCCATTGTCATGGCCGGCCATTTCAGGCTGGCAATCGGGCCGTGTGACAGGCTGACCGTGCCTGTCTTGCCGTCAACTTCTTCAACCGTGCCCTCGCCCTGGTGACCCGCACTGACAGGCGCTGCGGCCGCATCTGCGCTGGCAAAGCCGGTCAAAGCGGCTTGCAGATTGCTCTCGGCATCAATCAGGAAGTTGGCCGTGGTCACCACCTGCTCACCTTCGGCCACACCGTCAATGATCTCAATGTAGTTGTCGCTGCGTGCACCCACCTTGACCTCGCGCGGTTCGAACCTGCCTTCATCGGCCTGCACCAACACCACTTGACGCGCGCCACTGTCAATCATGGCCGATACCGGCACCGTGACCACCTTGCCTTTGCCCGACACATGCAGCTCAACCTGGGCAAACATGCCCGGTTTGATCAAGCCGCCCGGATTGGCCAGCTCTACACGCACCGGCACGGTCCGTGTTTCAGCCGTGAGTGTGGGGTAAACATAAGTCACCGTACCGGTGTAAGCCTTGTCCGGGTAGGCATTGATGCTGACCTGCGCCTTGGCCCCGTTTTTCACCAGCGCCAGGTCTTGCTCAAACACGTCGGCAATCACCCACACCCGCGACAAATCAGCCACCTGGTAGAGCATCTCACCGGGCATGAAACGCATGCCTTGCACCGCCTTTTTCTCCATCACGATGCCGCTGGCGGGTGAGCGAAAGATGAGCGTGCGCAGCGTTGCGCCGGAGGTGCTGAGCGCCTTGATCTGTTCGTCCGAGATGTCCCAGTTTTTCAGCCGCAACAGGCTCGACTGTGCCAACTGCTGCATGCCGGTCTGCGCCTGGCTGCCCGCGTCTTTCAGGGCGGCCACACCCTGCGCTGCAATCGCGTATTCGCGCTGGGCCGAGACCAGCTCGGCGCTGTAGACCTCAAACATGGGTTGACCCCGGGTCACGGCTTGGCCAGTGACGTTCACAAACAGGCGCTCGACATAGCCGTCAAACTTGGGGGCAATGGTGTACAGGCGGCGCTCATCGGGCTCAATGCGGCCCACCGCGCGCACGGTTTTGTCCAGCATGCGTAATTGCGCTGCCTCGGTGCGCACGCCCATTTTTTGAATCTTCTGGGTGCTGATGCGCACCTGGCCGGGTGCTGCCGCTTCTTCATCAGCGCCGCCTTCATAAACTGCGATGTAGTCCATGCCCATCGGGTCTTTTTTGGGGGTGGGCGAGGTGTCGGGCAAGCCCATCGGGTTGCGGTAGTACAGCAGCTTTTTAGCCGGTTTGGCGGTGTCGGCCCCGGCGCTGCCTGCAGACGCCACCACGCCATTGCCTCCCGGCACGTGCAGCCCACCCGAGCCGAAAAAGTAGCCACCTGCGCCAGCCAGAATCACCGCTCCCACCAGCGCCAGTCGTGTCACCGTTTTCATAAAGTTTCCCCAAGCAATTTTTCAATGTCGGCCAACCGGACTTGCGCGTCCAATTGGGCCTTGAGCTGGCTTTGGCGCGCCTGGCTGAGCTGGCGCTGTGCATCCATCAACGTGGCAAAATTCAGTTTGCCGTTTTCATAACCCGCCAACGCCGCCTGAAAGGTCAGTTGCGCTTGCGGCAACAAACTGTTGGCCACCAGTTTCTCGGTGTTTTGTGCAGCGGAAAGCGCTGCCAGGTTGTCAGACAGGTCGCCCAGCAGTTTGTTGGCCAATGCCGCTTGCCGCGCACGCACGGCCTCCAGTTCAGCCAACGCCTGCGCCTCTTGGGCGCGCCGTGTGCCTTGCTGTAGCGGAATGTTGAACTCCAGCATCAGGCCCCACTCGGAAATGGTGGTCCCTTTTTGCGTTGGTGCAATCGCCAGTGTGAAATCGGGGTAGCGGTTCTTGTAGGTCAAGTCCCTGGACAGCTCGGCTGCACGAAGGCGCGCTTGCTCGGCAAACAGTTGCGGGTTGTTACGCTGAACACGCTCGGCCAATGTTGCCGGATCCAGCCTGGTTGCAGCGATCATGCCCGTCAGCGGCTCTGGTGCGGCCAGCGCCAGCTGGGCGGGGCGCGCCAACAAGGCATTCAACCGGGCATTGGCCTGCGCATAGGCGCCGTTGAAAGCAGTCAATTCGGTCTGCAAACGGGTCAACTCCACCTGCGCCCGAATAGCGTCCTGCTGCGGGCTCAGGCCCCCCGCATAACGCACCTGAGCCACCTGTTCCAGCGGCGTGACCAGTTCGATCAGTTCACGGTTGAGTTTGATTGACTGGTGTAAAAAATACCGCTGCGCCTGCAGCACCTTGATGCGCCCGGCAATGTCCAGCCAGGTGACCTGCACGTTGCTCTGGCTTGCTTGCGCCAGTTGTTCGGTCATGTCTTGCTTGAGGCCCAGTTTGCCAAACCAGGGTAGCGTCTGGAGCAACGTGTACTTGGTTTGGCCGACATCACTGGGCCACAGCGTCGGGTTTTGTGCCCCTTGTCGGGTGATGTCCATCAGCTCCACACGCAAGCGCGGGTCCGGCAGCGCACCCGCCGGGAGCACCTTGGCGGCGTTGGCATCGGCCTCAAAGCGGCGTGCCGCCAGGTCGGGGTTGGCCTGTCTGGCCAAGGTCAAAAGTTCTTCAAGTTGCGCGCCTGGTGGTGCCTCTTGCGCCAGCGCGGGCGCAGCACTGCCCACAACCAGCAGCGCCGCCAGCGCTGTGGCTTTTATCAATGTTTTCATGGGAAACCTACCTGGCTTTGGCGAGTTCGTCGTCGACGAGTTTTTTCAGCTCTTCAAAGCCGAACTGCGGCAACGGTCTGCCGTTGACAAAATACTCGGGCGTCATGGTCACGTTCATGGTCTTGGCGTCCGCCAGATCGCGCGCAATCATCGCAGCCACTGCGGGGGCGTTGGCATCGTTTTGCAGCCGTGCCATGTCCATGCCGGTGCTCTCCAGAATCGGGCCGGTCATCTCGACGTGCGAGGTGTGGTTGATGACCCACCTGTCCTGGCCCGCAAACAACGCCTCCAGCGTTTGCTCAAACTTGTCCTGCTTGCGCGCGGCTTCCAGCACCTTCACCACTGGCTCCGACCCTGGGTGAAACGGCGCGTAACGCATCGTCAGACGAATCTTGTCCGGGTGCGCCGTCATCATGGCTTTGACCAGCGGGTAAAACTCGCGGCAAGTGCCACACGCCGGGTCAAAAAATTCAACGATATGCACCGGCGCATTGGGGTTGCCAAAGCTCTGAGCATCGGCACGCACCAGCGCAGCCATGTTGTTGGCCGCGTTTTGGGCGGCTTGCTCGGCTTGCTGTTTTTTGTAAAAAAACGCGCCACCTGCAAACGCCAGAATCAGCAACGCAAGCACAGCGATGAAAAGATTTCTTTGTTTCATTTGGAAGAACTCCGGTGGGCTGCCAACAGCAGACCGTTGATGATTAAGAAAGCGAACAGGGACAACAGCGGGATCGTCACAAAACCAAACCATTCAATCTGGATCGTTTTGCATGGAATGCCTTGGCGACACGGTGCCAGCGCCTCCGGGATGATGCCCAAGGTAAGCAACACGTGAAACGCTGCCAGGCCCAGACCCATGACGGCCAGCGGTAGCGCATAGCGCGTTACCTTGGGGTCAAACGGGAACAGCCCCAGCGCCAGAATCAGCACCAGCGGAAACATGAAGATGCGCTGCCACCAGCACAGCACGCACGGGGCCAGACCCATCACCTCGCTCATGAACAGCGCGCCCAGTGCCGCCACAGCAGCGACCAACCAGGCGGCAAAAATGCGGGTTGGGGCGGTCGGCTTCATACGCTACAAATTGTCGCTGATGGATTACTTGACCAGTTCGATGTTGGTCACCGTCATGCCACCATCAGCGGGGTCGGTGGCAAAGCGGATTTTTTGACCCGCTTTGAGCTTGTCAAGCCAGGCTGCGTCCTTGAGCTTGTAGGCCATGGTCATGGGCGGCATGCCGTTGGGCAACGCGCCGTGTTGCAGGGTGACGGTGCCTTTGGTTTTGTCCACCTTCTTGACCTGGCCGTCGCCCATGGCATCGGCGCTGGCTGTGGCTGGGGTTTTGGCGCTCTGCGCCATGTGGGCACTGTGGTCCATTTGCGCCACAGCGGGCAAAGAAACTACAAAAACAAGAGCTGTTAGCGCTTTATTGGTAAGGGCTTTCATGGGTTTTCTTTCATAAAATAAAAACATCAGAGGCCAGAAAATGTCAACTCCGCAAGTGTGCCTGCCACCAACCCACCACAAGCTGACCGCCAGATTACTTTTTTGTTATCCGGGCCACCTGCACAGCCCGGCAGGGCAGAATCGCGCCATGCTGTTTGCCACCCTTCCCGAATGAAAATACTGATCGTCGAGGACGAGCCCAAGACCGGCGACTACCTGCGTCAAGGCCTGAGCGAGGCCGGTTTCACCGTCGATCTGGCACGCAACGGCCACGACGGGTTGCATCTGGCGTTGACCGAACCCTTTGACCTGGCGATTCTGGACGTGATGCTGCCTGGCCTGGACGGCTGGGGCGTGCTCTCGGGTATTCGCCACGCGCGCAAAGACCTGCCCGTCATGTTTCTGACCGCGCGCGACGCGGTAGACGACCGTGTCAAGGGGCTGGAGCTGGGTGCCGACGACTACCTGGTCAAGCCGTTTGCTTTCTCGGAGCTGCTGGCGCGCGTGCGCACGCTGCTGCGCCGGGGCAGCAAAGCACCAGCCGAAACCAGCCTGCACGCGGCAGACCTGGAACTTGACCTGCTGCGCCGTCGCGTCAGCCGTGCCAGCCAGCGCATTGACCTCACCGCCAAAGAGTTCGCCTTGCTGGAGCTGCTGCTGCGCCGCCAGGGCGAGGTGTTGCCGCGCTCGTTGATTGCGTCGCAGGTGTGGGACATGAACTTTGACAGTGACACCAACGTGATCGAAGTGGCCATGCGCCGCCTGCGCGCCAAGGTGGACGACGCGTTTGAGCCCAAACTGATCCGCACCGTGCGCGGCATGGGCTACGTGCTGGAGGCGCCGCCTTGCACCCCTTGAGTGGCTTTTCGCTGACCCGCAGGCTGACGCTGATGTTTGTTGGCGTGGGCACGGCCGTGCTGCTGGGGCTGGGTTGGGTGGTGTCGAATTCGGTCGAGAAGCATTTTGAAGCGCTCGACATGGAGGTGCTCTCGGGCAAGATGGAGCTGATTGCGCAGGCCCTGCAAACTGTGAGCGCACCCAGCGACCTGACGCAACTGTCGCACCAGTTGGCGCGCTCGCTCATCGGCCACCACGGGCTGGAGGTGATGCTGCTGGATGCCGACCAAGCCGTCATTTTTGCCACCGCCAACGCCAGCTTTGACCCCGCCGTCGTGGCGGCCCAGGCCAGACAGCGCCCGGGGCAACCCGCGCTGTGGCAACTGGCAGACCAGACCTACCGCGGCCTGGCACAGCAAATTCCCACTGCAGCCCTTGATGCAACAGGGCACCCAGCTTCGGTTGTTGTAGCAGCGGCGATTCACATTGGCCACCACCAGACCTACATGCAGGCCTTTTTGCAAACGCTGTGGCTGTTTGTGGCGGGTGCCGCGGTGCTGATGTCGCTGTTGGGCTGGTGGTCGGTACGGCGCGCACTCCAACCCCTGCGCGCCATGCGCGAACAGGCCCAGGTGGTGACTGCCCAACAACTCAGCCACCGCGTGACGGTACAGAATATGCCGGTCGAGCTGGCTGAACTGGCACAGTCGCTCAACGACATGCTGGCGCGGCTGGAAGAAGCATTCAAACGTTTGTCAGACTTTTCCAGCGATATCGCCCACGAACTGCGCACGCCGGTGAGCAACCTGATGACGCAAACGCAGGTGGCGCTGTCGCAACCGCGCGCAGCCGACGACTATCGGCACGTGCTGGAGTCCAACGCCGAAGAGCTGGACCGCATGGCGCGCATGATCGCCGACATGCTGCTACTGGCCAAGGCTGACAACGGCCTGGTGGTGCCCAACCGCGAGCTGGTGGACCTGGCCGCTGAGGTGCAAGCGCTGTTTGACTACTTTGATGCGGTGGCCGATGACAAAGGCGTGCACTTGCGACAAAGTGGCAGCGCCAGCGTGCAGGCAGACCGCCTGATGCTGCGCCGCGCTCTTGCCAACCTGTTGTCCAACGCCATCCGCCACGCCACGCCGGGCAGCGTGGTGCAAGTGTGGCTGACGCAGCACGAATCTGCTGCCACCCTGAGCGTTGACAACACCGGCGACACGATTGCGCCCGAGCTGCTGGAACGCATCTTTCACCGATTCTTCCGGGTCGACCCGGCGCGCCAGCGCAGCTCAGAAGGCACCGGCCTGGGGCTGGCGATCACCCGCTCGATTGTGGTCGCACACGGCGGCCAGATCGCCGCCACCTCGCATGACGGCTTGACGACGCTGACGATGCGCTTGCCCTGAGCTTCGCCTTAACCCAGCCCCGTTTTCACCAGCGTCAACAGCAGCCGCACCACCGCGCTGAGCACCAAAGCGACAGCCACCGACAACAGCACCGACAGCCAGGCTTCTTTGCGCCCCAGCGTCCTGTGCATGACGGCAAAGGTGGAAATGCACGGCACGTAAAAGGTCAGGAACACCAGCAGCGTGACGATCTGCACCGGCCCCAGCACCGCGTCGATGTCCTGTGTGCCCAACGCCTGGAAGATCATCAGCAGCGACAGCTCCTTGCGCAGTACGCCAAACAGCAGCGGCAACCCCAGCACCAGCGGCAAGCCCAGCCACCAGGTGGTCAGCGGGGTCAGCAAGGTGTTGATGATGCTGTCAGCACCCCAATGGCCCAGCAGCGCCAGCACCACGCTGCCGCCCACCAGCAGCGGCGTGACGATGGTCAGCACGTCGCTGGAGCGCAGCCAGGTCTCATGCAGCATGGCGCGCCAGTCGGGCCAGCGGTAGGCCGGAATCTCTTGCACCTGACCGGGGCCGACCTCGCGGCGCTGGCGTGACAGCAACCGCCCCATGACGGCAATCAGCACCAGCGTCAGCGCATAAATGCCGATCACGCCCCAGACACCCAGGTACTTGCCCGCCACCGCCAGAATGATCGCCGAGCGCGCTGAGCACGGCACAAAAGTAATGAGCACCGAGGCAATCACCCGCTCGCGCCCAGCTGACGTTCGCGCCACTGCCGCAATGGCCGGCACGTTGCAGCCCAAGCCCAACAAAAACGGCACCGCCACACCGCCATGCAGCCCAATCTTGTGAAAACCGCGATCAACTACAAACGCAATGCGCTGCATCAAGCCCATTTCTTCCAGCGCAATCAGCATCAACAGCAGTGGCAGCATGTAGGGCACCACAATGCCAATCAAGCCAATAAAACCGTCCATGACGGCGTGCACCACCACGGGCAGGGTGCCTTGGGGCTGCCAGCTGCTGGCGGCCTCGATCAGGCGTTGCGTGGTCTGCGCGTCGATCCAGCCGCTGACTTCAAACACCACAAACAGCACGCCGGCAAACACCGCCAGACTGCCGACCAGGCCCCACTGTGGGTGCAACAGAAACTCGTCGAGCCAGTAGCGCCAGCCGTGGCTGGCTTGCACCGGCCCGGGGCGCAGTGCCGCCTCAAACATGGTGGCGGCGCGGTGGTGTCCGTCGGCGTGGATTTCATCGGCCAGCGCGCGCGGCAAGCCGCGCCCGGCGGTCTCGCGCAGCGCCAGCAAGGTGGGCATCAAGGGCGCAAAGTGTTCGTTCAGCTCGCTTTCAAAGTAGCCATGACCACAGGCAAACAAGGTGAGCAAGAGCTGGTGTGGCACGCGAAAAGCCGCTTCAATCTGCGGATTTTTGAGCGCCTGACTCAGTGGCTCCAGCGCCTTGGCAATGTGCGGGCTGGGTGCCTGCGGCAGCGGACACGCGTCCTGGCGGGCGGTCTGCACAGCGGTTTTGAACAACTCGGAAATACCGTACCCCATCAAGGCCACCACCGGCACCACCGGCACGCCCAACTGGCTTGAGAGCGCGCGTACGTTGATGTGCTGGCCCTTGCGGTGCACGCGGTCCATCTGGTTGAGCGCCAGCACCACCGGACGGCCGAGCCGACTGAGCTCCAGCGACAGCTCCAGGTGGCTTTGCAGGTTGCTGGCGTCGACCACCTGGATGATCAGGTCCGGCGGCTCAAACGGTACCGGCGGTGCGCTGGCTTCATGTAACGTGACGGGCGGGCGGTCATTGCCCCACAGCAGGTACTTGAGTGCGCTCAACTCGTCGTGCCGCAGGTGGTGCACCGAACTCAGGCTGGGCAGGTCGACGACGCTGGCTTCGTCCAGCCCGATCTGCACCGTGCAGGCGCGGTAAACCCGGTGCGTGTCAGACAGCTCACCGGTCTGCGGCGCTGTGCTGGAGACCGCGTCAAACAGCGTGGTCTTGCCCGCGCCGGGCAGACCCACCAACGCGATGCGCAGGCGCCGCGCACCGCGCAGCAGCGGCGTCTGCAGCGCAACGGTGGTTTCAGTCACGCCACACTTGGGGGTTTTCATGAAAATTTGATCGTCAGGGCCATCGCGCTGGATTGTCACCCATCGCCCATCAGACTTTCAAAGCGCTATGAACTTTGTATCTACTTACGCATACAAAACAAGGGCTAGAGCCTAATTTCTTATATATTTTCTTGCGCCACCTGGCGCAGCGCCTGGGCAAACACCGCCACGGGTTGTCCGCCGGAAATCAGGTGCTTGCGGTTGATGATGACCGCCGGCACCGAATGGATGCCTTGGCCGTTGTAGAAGGCCTCGGCCTCACGTACCGCTACAGCAAATTCGTTGCTGGTCAAAATGGTCTGCGCGCGCGCCACGTCCAGCCCGGCTTGCGCCACGCAGGCAAGCAAAACTTCAGGGGAATCCATCACATGGCGCTGGCCGTGGCAGGCCACCAGCAGCGCTTTTTTCAGCGCCAGCTGCTGCTCAGCGGATATCAGACCGGCCCAATGCAGCAGGCGGTGCGCGTCAAAGGTGTTGTAAATGCGGCCGCGTCCATCGGGGTTGAAGCCAAAGCCCACATCCGCGCCGCGCTGGGCAATGGTGGCGCGAATCTGCGCCCGCTGCTCTGGCGTGGAGCCATATTTTTGTGTCAGGTGTTCGCCGATGTCCTGGCCGCCTGAGGGCATGTCTGGGTTGAGCTCAAACGGCTGGACATGAATGTCGGCCACCACCTCGGCTCGCACCTCCGCTAGCGCCTGCTCCAGCGCGACCAGACCAATGGCGCACCAGGGGCAAGAGATGTCAGAGACGAAGTCAATGTGGAGGTGGTGTGGCATGGTGAAAGGGTGGGAGGGCGAACAAGCGGCGATTGTCCGGGTAGCCTGAAAACCTTGCTGGTGACCGAGCCAAGTTCCTCAAAATTTCCCATCTTTAGTGACTCATTCCGCATGGATCAGCAGTGTCTCAAACCCAAAGACCTGGAGCCCATGATCGGGCAGCGCAACCGGGTGTTCAACGACATTGGCTATGAGAACTTTGTCTGGCTAGGAATCTGTCTGACCACATGCACCACCGCACGGACGGTAGCAGTGCAATCACTCTCGTTCTGGTCAAAGTAAACGATGTAGTTTTCGTGAGCCACCAGTTCATGCGCACCCGCAACGCGCGTGCTTGGACGGCGCGGAAAATTGGGGTCGGCCAGTTGATCGACCTGCTGATCAATCAACAGCCACATGTCCATGGCTGCGCTTGGGTTGTCCCGCGCAATCCAGGCCTCGATGGCATTGAGGTCATCGAGGTATTCCGGGCGGCGAACCACGCGCCAGGTGGCGCAGCTCATGCAGCTTTATTGCCTTGCAGGACCTGCCGTTCAGCCAGCTTGATGGTGCGGAGGCGTTGCCATTCGTCATCAGTGATGGCTGGGCGAGGGTCGGCGCGGCTGGTCTGAACCTTGGCGCGAACCCAGCGGTCGTATTCGGCTGCGCGGGTCAAGGCCTCGGCGCGGTCTGGACGAGTCCGGCGCAGCACATCTGATTGCGCAGGATGCCATTGCTCCAGCCGCTCCAACACGATGCGGCGCACACCCAGTTTGTGCAGTAATTTCATGGCGCTGTCCACGGTGCCAAACAGGCGGGGCTCCGTACTGCGGGCTTGCACCAGCATGGCCTCCCCTTTGAGCGTCAGAAACTTCACGGCAAAGCGCGACCCCGACGGCTCGATTTCCACTGATTGAACCGCACCGTGCGTCAACGCGGTTTGAAATTGAGATTGGGTCAAAGCTTGCATAGGTGTTCAATTAACATTATTGATGCGTTGTTTATACATTATTTCTGCAAACGCAAATCGACCATGGCATGGTCTGGAAACTGCATGTGGGGCTGAGCATTCCGGCTGAGCGCCTGATTCGGCAAGCGGCTTGAACGCGTTCCAGTTGCCGTCAGTATGCTCCTTAGGTTATAGCTGCTTACGCTTTCTGTATAAGCGCTAGAGGCCAATTTTCCTTATAACCCCAGCGACTGCCAAACCTGCTCCATCCGTGCTGTGACCTCCGGGCTCATGGTCAAGGGCTTGCCCCATTCCCGCGTTGTCTCACCGGGCCATTTGTTGGTGGCATCCAGCCCCATCTTGCTGCCCAGGCCGCTCACCGGTGAGGCAAAGTCAAGGTAGTCAATCGGCGTGTTATCGGCCAACAAGGTGTCACGCGTGGGGTCGACGCGGGTGGTGATGGCCCAGATGACTTCTTTCCAGTCCCGTGGGTTCACGTCGTCGTCCACCACCACAATGAACTTGGTGTACATGAACTGGCGCAGAAAGCTCCAGATGCCAAACATGATGCGCCTGGCGTGGCCGGGGTAGGCTTTTTTGATGCTGACCACCGCCATGCGGTAACTGCAACCTTCGGCAGGCAGATAGAAGTCGGTGATCTCAGGGTATTGGCGCTGCAGCAGCGGCACAAACAGCTCGTTCAAGGCCAGCGCCAGCATGGCGGGCTCATCAGGCGGTTTGCCGGTGTAAGTGCTGTGGTAAAGGGGGTCGCGGCGCAGCGTGATGCGGTCAATGGTGAATACCGGAAACTCGGCGCACTCGTTGTAGTAGCCGGTGTGGTCGCCAAACGGGCCCTCCAGCGCGTGCTCAAAACCGCTTTTGTGCGAGGCATCGGGGTTGATATGGCCTTCGAGCACGATCTCGGCAAAGGCGGGCACGCGCAAGTCACTGCCCAGGGCTTTGACCAGCTCGGTACGGCTGCCGCGCAGGAGGCCGGCGAACTGGTATTCGCTCAAACTGTCGGGCACGGGGGTGACCGCGCCCAGAATGGTGGCCGGGTCAGCGCCCAGGGCAACACACACCGGGTAGGGCTGATTAGGGTTTTGCGCGGCGTGGTCTTTGAAGTCGAGCGCGCCACCGCGGTGCGCCAGCCAACGCATGATGACCTTGTTGCGGGCAATCACCTGCTGGCGGTAGATGCCCAGGTTTTGCCGAGCTTTGTGCGGACCTTGGGTGATGACCAGGCCCCAGGTGATGAGGGGGGCCACGTCACCCGGCCAGCAGTGCTGCACCGGCAGTTTGGCCAAATCCACGTCTGAGCCTTCCCACACCACCTCTTGGCAGGGCGCGCTGCTGAGTTCTTTGGGCGACATGCTCCACAGCGTCTTGACCAGGCCGCGCATGCCGATGAGTTCCTTGAAGCCCTTGGGCGCTTCGGGCTCTTTGAGCGCGGCCAGCACATGGCCAAACTGGCGCAGTTCGCTCACGTCGTTCACGCCCATGCCCAAGGCGACGCGGCGCGTGCTGCCAAACAGGTTGCCCAGCACCGGCATGCTGTGGCCGGTGGGGTGCTCAAACAGCAGCGCCGGGCCGCCGGCGCGCAACACCTTGTCGCACAGCGCGGTCATCTCCAGGTGCGGTGACACCTCTGCGGACACGCGCTTGAGCTCGCCCAATTGTTCTAACTGGGTGATGAAGTCTCGGAGGTCGCGGTAAGCCATGAATGCAGCACTTCGTGAAAATTAATTGGAATCTGACCCCAATTGTTTTCCGCTCCAGCGCGGGGCATCGGGTTGCGGCAGGCAGAGCAGGTCGATAACGCGGCTGAGCGTCTGATCAACCATCTCGGCAATGCTTTGCGGGCGGTGGTAGAAGCCGGGTACGGGCGGGAAGATGATGCCGCCCATCTCGGTCACGCTGGTCATGTTGCGCAGGTGCGCCAGGTTCAGCGGGGTTTCGCGCACCATCAAAATCAGCCTGCGGCGCTCTTTGAGCATCACGTCGGCAGCGCGGGTGATCAGGTTGTCTGACAGGGCAAGCGCCACTGCGGCCAGCGTGCGCATCGAGCACGGTGCAATGACCATGCCGTCGCATTGAAACGAGCCGCTGGCAATGGCCGCGCCGACATCGTGCACCGGGTAAACCACATCGGCCAAGGCTTCAACTTCTGCGCGTGGTATGTCCAACTCTTGCTGCACATTGAGCCAACCTGCGTCGGACACCACCAGGTGCGTTTGCACGCCTTGCACGGCGCGCAACAGCTGCAGCAGCCGCACGCCGTACACCGCGCCGCTGGCACCCGAGATGGCAACGATGACGCGTTTGGGTATCACGTCAACGCGGTTTCAGGCTGCCCAGGCGCGACTTGAAATGCTCGCGCGCTTGCGCCAGCACATGGCGGGGATGCAATTGCGCCAGGTTGAACACCGGCAGCTCGATCGCGTCGATGGTGTTTTTGACCAGCAGGCCCAGTTCGGTGTCACCTTCCATGGCCAGGCGGCGGTTAAAGAACAGCGTGTCGGGGTCTTCCTGGCGGCGCGCCAGCAGCACAAAGTCGTTGGCGCTGGCGCTGATGGTCAGGTCGGCGGCACCGGGGTTCTGGCAAGCGACGAAGCGGCTGGTGCGCCATTCAAAGTCAAAGGTCCAATGCGCATCCAGCACGCACAGGCGCAGCTTTTTGCCAGCCAGCATCTGCGTCACATCGGGGGTCAGCTTGTTGGCCAGCGCCAGGTTCAGGCCAGTGACAAACAGAAAAGAACCGGGGTAGGCGGGTAGACGACCGAGCATTTGGCCTACCGGCTTGGGGATCAGGAAAGGTGATGCAGGGGTAGCGGTCATGGGAGTGTCCTTGTGCGCTTCTGAGAGGCTGATTAAACCAGTTCCAGCCCGGGCTTGGCGTGCCAGTAGCCGTTGCAGGCTTTCTCGGGCATGAGCGTTTCCAGTTCGGCGTTGGCTGCTGGCACGGCCAGGGTGCCCGCCATCACGCCATGGAACAGCTCGCTGATGCGCACCGTGTGCTGCGCCTGCGGGCTGATGCGCAGCACGTCGACACCGATGGTGCGCATCGCCTCGACCTCTGGCAGCAGGTTGTAGACGCGCGCCGACTGCGTCTGAATGCCGTTGAGCACCAGGAATTCTTCACTCTCGCGGGTGCGCATCATCAGGCCGTCGGAGTGCTCCATGCACTTGAACTGGCAGTCGTCCTTAGGCAGGTTGCAGTGGCGTGCGGTAAAGCAGCGGGCGGAAAAAGCCAGCGGCATGCGGCCATAGGCAAACACCTCGGTTTGCACGTCGGCAGGCTTGCCCTGCTGGATCAGCGCCAGATCAGCGCCACTCATTTCCAGCGGCATCACCCAGCGGTGGATGCCCAGCGGCGCCATCCACTGCAGTGTGGGCAGGTTATAAATGTTCAAATGCGGCCCGGCGACAAACGGCACTTTGCCCTCCAGGCAATGCACCGCGCCCATGTCGTTGGCTTCCACCAGAAAAGAGCCGTTGTCGGCAATCTTGTGCAGCACCGTCACGTCGGCACCGGACTCGATCAGCACCTGCGTGGACAGCACCACCTCTTTGCCCGCGTCACGTAGCGCGGTGGCAATGTCAAACCAGTCGTTCAGGCGTACCTCGTGGCGGCGCGAACAGACCGCCTCGCCCAGGTAAACAATGTCCACCGGGCTGGCGGCCACGGCCTCGTAAAAGGCCAGCACCTCGTCGCGCGGCCAGTAATAAAGAATCGGACCCAGAGCTAGTTTCATAGAGCAAATTTCAAACAGTTTCGGGCGCTCGCAACGCCAGGGCAGCTTTTCGTGCGTTCATCACTTCCACGGTCTGTGATACGCCCCAAGTGTGTGTTGCTGGCCTTCTGCGACCTTGTCCAGATCACTGAACCACGCGGGTTTGGCGGCGTAGCGGTGCGGGTTGTCGCGGCAGCTGTCAATGGCTTGTCGCCACACCTTGGTGACCTGCGCCACGTAAGCCGGGCTGCGCTGGCGGCCTTCGATCTTGATGGCGCTCACGCCAATTTTCATCAGCTCGGGCAACAGCGACAAGGTGTTCAGGCTGGTGGGCTCTTCAATGGCGTAGTAGTTGTGGTCGTCGCCCACGTCAAAGCGGCCTTTGCACAAGGTGGGGTAGCCGGCGTTTTCACCAGGGGCGTAGCGGTCGATCAGCACACCGTTGAGGCGCGATTCGCGGCCCTGCGGCGTCTCGACCCAGCGCACCGCTTTGGGCGGTGAGCACACGCCGTTGGTATTGGGGGCTTCGCCGGTGACGTAGCTGGACAGCGCACAGCGCCCTTCGACCATCACACACAGGCTGCCAAAGCCAAACACTTCGATCTCGACCTTGGACTTTTGCAGCACCTGTTCGACTTGGGCCAAAGAAAGCACGCGCGGCAGCACGGCGCGCGCAATGCCAAAGTGCTGGTAGTAAAAATCAAGTGCCTCGTAGTTGGTGGCCGAACCTTGCACCGACAAATGCAGGCGCAACTGCGGCTGGTGGCGGGCGGCATAGGCCATCATGCCGGGGTCGGCCAAGATAACGGCATCGACGCCGCTGTGCGCGGCCCGGTCTACCGCGCGTTGCCACAGGTCAGCCTTGGCCGCTTGCGGGTAGGTGTTGAGCGCCACAAACACCTTGCGGTGGTGGTCGTGCGCGTAGCGAATACCGGCCTCAATGGCGGCTTCGTCAAAGTTCAGCCCGGCAAAGTTGCGCGCGTTGGTGGCATCGCGAAAGCCCAGGTAAACGCAATCGGCACCATTGTCGACGGCGGCTTTCAGGGCGGGCAGGCTGCCTGCGGGACAGACCAGTTCCATCTGGGCCGGGGCAGACAATCCGGACGAGCCGGTGAGGGGATCAGCAACAACAGAATTCATACGGGCAGGCATCCACCGCGCCTTGAGCGCGTGCAAAGTGAAGGCGTGGAGGCTACCCAAGTCTGGCCCGCTGGTAAATGATGTAAGTCAACCATTTCAACAATTCACCGCTGCCCAACCGGCATTTGCCCCAAACGTTTGATTTGTTGCTAGACTTCGCACCCTGGCGGGGGGGTAGCTCAGTTGGGAGAGCGCTACGTTCGCAATGTAGAGGTCGTGAGTTCGATCCTCATCCTCTCCACCACCAGATCATCAATTAAAAAGCCTCGGGCATTCCGAACTGTCTTGCACTTGCCCCCGGTTTGTCGGTACCGTACGCAGTCTCCTTTGCCGCCCGCCATCGCTCTGGCCCGGATCGACGAATTCAAAGGTGCATGGCGGGCCTTGGGGACACTCGCGCCTGTGCGTCTTTCGGCGCTCAAACGGGTGGCCACCATGGAGAGCATCGGATCAAGCACCCGTATCGAGGGCAGCACCCCTTGTTGATCATCGCGATCTTTGTGCGAGCAGGTGCGGCGTCTGGAGGCAAAGGTCGAGCGCGAAAAAGTCGTGCTGGCTGCGCTGCCCGAGCTGTCACCGCGAATCGTGGAATTTGCCCAACAGCCCGGACGCGCAGCGACAATGCGCCACCTGCACTTTTTTCCACCCACCCCATGAACCGAAATCTCTGGCTGCTGGCCATCTGCCAGGGCTTGTTCCTGACCAACAACGTCACTTTTATCGCCATCAATGGTCTGGTGGGCTTCAGCCTGGCGCCGCTGGGCTGGATGGCCACACTGCCGGTGATGGGCTATGTGGTGGGCGGTGCGTTTTCCACCGGGCTGGTGGCAAAAACCCAGCACCGGTTCGGCCGCAAGGCCTCGTTCCAGTTGGGCTTGCTTGTCGCTTTTGGTAGCGCGCTGTTGTGTGCCTATGCGGCCTGGAGCCGCAATTTCTGGTTATTGTGCGCGGCCACGCTGATTGCTGGCTACTACAACGCCAATGCCAACCTGTACCGCTTTGCCGCTGCCGAACTGGCCGCTGCAGGTTTCAAGGAAAAAGCCGTTTCGCTGGTGATGGCCGGGGGTTTGATCGGCGCGGTGGCCGGACCCAACCTGGCGGCACAAACGCGCACGCTGACCGACGTACCTTTCATGGGTGCCTACCTGGCGCTGGCCGGGGTGGCGCTGCTGTCGATGGGGGTGCTGGCGTTCATCACTTTCCCGCCTGCACCCGCAAAGAAACTCACGGATGCGGGACGTCCCCTGCGCCAGATCATGCGTCAGCCGGTGTTCATGGTGGCAGCTGCCACCGGTGCCTTGGGTTTTGGTGTGATGAACCTGTTGATGGCTGCCACGCCGCTGGCCATGCAGCAGTGCAGCTTGCCGTTTGGTGACGTGGCGCTGGTGCTGGAGTGGCACGTGATCGGCATGTTTGCACCGGGCTTTTTCACCGGCCACCTGATCAAGCGCTTTGGCGTGTTGCCGATCATGGGCATCGGTGTGGCGTTGAACGCGCTGTGCATTGCGATTGCGCTCTCGGGTGTCGACTTGCATCAGTTTTTGATAGCGCTGTTTTTGCTGGGTGTGGGTTGGAACTTCTTGTTCACCGGCAGCACCACGCTGTCACTGCAAACCTATGCACCTGAAGAAAAAGACCGGGCCCAGGGTGCGCTCAATTTCTTTGTGTTTGCCACCACCGCAGCCAGTTCGTTTGCCTCGGGCGTGCTGGTCACCACCCAGGGCTGGCAGCTGCTCAATTGGGGTTCGCTGGTTCCCGTGTTGGTCTGTGGCGCGGCGCTGGTCTGGCTGGCGCGGCATGGCACCAAATCGCAATCAATTCAATAGCTGCTTGCGCTTATTTAATAAGGCCTAGAGGCCAATTACACAATCAATTCGTGCGCCCATGGCATGGCTAATCCAGCGCCCGCCCCTCGCCTGCTTCTTCGACCGTCTGTCCATCGCGGATGTGGTAAATCCGCTTGAACGTGGGGATGATTTTTTCGTCATGCGTGACCACAATGATGGCGGTGTGCGCTTGCTGTGCCATGCGGTTCAGGATGCGCAT
>Ga0210039_1001379_pt1 | contig 22682 bp, 10 predicted proteins | sample CryGeyCG2114_250_3_FD_185460 | JGI IMG/M metagenome (GOLD analysis project Ga0210039, IMG submission 185460) | Groundwater microbial communities from aquifer - Crystal Geyser CG17_big_fil_post_rev_8/21/14_2.50 (SPAdes) (version 2) | ecosystem: Environmental > Aquatic > Deep subsurface >...
CAAAGGGTTATATCAAAAAGCAAGGGCTGGTGAAATAAGAAATTTCACTGGGATTGGTGCACCGTTTGAACCACCGGAGCATCCTGATATTGAGCTTAAAACAGATACCCCAACCATTGCCGAATCGGTTGCTCAGGGATTAGAAATGATCCTTCCATTAATACAATACAAAAAAATTGAATAAAATAAAACGAAGTACTTTGCGTAAGAATCATGTAGTTTATAAAATATTAATGTTGAAAGCAGTACATACCTTGTGGGTGTTGGTGATGATGACTTTTATTCTGGTTTCGTGTACTACTGATATTAACCATCAGTATATGAACGGGGATATTGCTGATCCTATCGCCAAGCAGGTTTTTTTAATTGGAGATGGGGCCTATACAAAACAATCAATTGATGAATTGATTGAAAAGTCGGGAATCAGAAGACAGGGTTTCGTAGTGATCATTCCGACTTCATTTTTACCCAATGATGAGAAAGCCCGTGCACTACGAAATGAATTTTATAATCGGCTGGTTAGGGCTGTGCACATCTTAAATCTTAATCCCAAATCGAATATTGAAAACACAGACATTCTCGCGATTGAAAATGCAAGTGTTCTTTGTTTTATCGGTGGAAAAAGGAATGAATTTATGAATTTGGCCAACCATACCCCGTTAAAAACCGCCATTTTAAATGCTTACGAAAAAGGCGCGTTAATTGTTGGTTTTGGGAACGCGTCCACTCTATTGCCTAATCAATATCTCCATTTTAATACGGATACGGTTCATCACTCAAAAAGCATCATTTTCAGCCCGGGCTTGGGATTGATTGGTAAGGTGTTTGTTGACAACAGGGTCAACTTTCAAAATCATGAAGCAGCAATTCAGAATGAAGCAGAGAAGCAGCAATGTATTGTTTTGGGTATAGACGATCAGTCTTGTGTGTGGATCAGTGATTCAAACGCGATCGTACTAGGCGAAAAGGAAGTCGGAATGATTTCACCTGGTAATTCTCCTGCAATACTCCAAAAAGGACAAAAAATTAAACTGTCATTCTGATTGGTTCTACCAATGCCTCACTCATCAAATTAATTGCAGCATCCAACTTCCGTTAAACCGATGGATAAACAAAACATGCAAATCAATTCGGCTAAAATAGTCTGATTTAAGCGTTTTATAATACAATGCTCACAACTGTGGGATTGTAAAGAAAAACGCGGAGCCGCGTTCCTGCCCTTTTGGAGGGCTTTCCATCCAAATTTTCCCACCCAACATTTCCACGTATGCTTTAGTAATGGCTAGTCCCAGTCCTGCGCCTTCATAGGCTTGGGTGTCGGCAATATCGGCCTGGATAAACCGATCGAAAATGGCGGCTTGTCGGTCGGTGGGAACACCGATGCCTGTGTCTTTTACAAAAAACAGTATCGATGATTCATGTATCGATGATTCATGAATCATCGATACATGAATCATCGATACATGAATCATCGATACTGCTTTATATCCCATTTCAATTTTCCCTTCATGGGTATATTTAATGGCATTTTTTACCAGGTTGGTGAGGATGGCAAATAATTTTTCATGATCAGTATTGATTGTATTATCCCTCAGGAATAAAGGGGCATCAAGGATTAGCCTAATACCTTTTGCTTCGGCTTCGGGCTTGAAAAAGGTAAACACTTCGTTTATTTGTTCGAAGATGTTTGTTTTAGAGATAAATACATTCATCTGCCCGGCTTCGATTTTGGATATATCAACAATATCGTTGATAATATTGAGCATTCGCTTGCCACTTTTTTCGATGATGTTAATGTATTTCTTTTGGTTATCACTGTTTAATCCAGGCTGTTTCAGCAACTCGGCAAAGCCCAGGATTCCATTCATGGGAGTGCGTATTTCATGGCTCATATTAGCCAGGAATGCCGACTTGAGCCGATCGCTTTCTTCTGCTTTTTCGAGTGCCACAAATAAATCGTTTTCTGCCTTTTTGCGATCGATGGAAATTCCAATCTGGTTGGCTATGAACTCGAACATCCCCAAATCGGCTTCAGTAAAAGCATTTTCGTTGGTATAGCTTTGCAATACCAGCACACCGGTTACCCTCCCTTCAATTTTTAATGGCACGCCCAGCCACACTTTTGAGCGGCTCCCAACAAATTTTAATTTGCCCTCCGATGCCAGTTTATTTTTAATGTCATTATTGGCCAATAGTGGTTTTTTTGTTTCAATCACATATTTACTGAGCGTCATTCGTGCCGGAGAGTTGGTGTAATGATCATTTTCATCAAAATAGACAGGGAATGAAAGTTCATCGGTTTTTTCGTTATAAAAAGCAACGAAGAAGTTTTTTGTGTCGATAATACTTCCCAACTCCTCCCTGATCAGAGTGATAAACTCCTTCAGGTTTCCTGTAGAAGTAACTCCCCTGGAGATATTATATAATACCTTTTGGATTTGTTCGGCACGTTTTCGCTCAGTAATGTCGTGGTTAATGGATAAACTGGCTTTTTCCCCTTTATATACAATAGGAGTAACCACTACTTCGGTCCAATATTCAGTTCCATCTTTTTTTCTTTTCTTTTCGGTCAAGTTTACTTTCTCGCCGTTTAAGAGTTGCTTGGTCCAACTTTCGATACCGATTTCTGAACTGCTTCCAACACCAATATCCCTGATAATATTTTTGTTCAGCAGTTCTTGTCTGGTATATCCGGTCTGCTTTTCTGCTGCCAGGTTGGCTTCTAGAATATTCCCGTTATCGCCGGCAATCTGTGTTACAAATACGGCATCACCAAGCTCTTTAAAAAGTTGTTGGAACCTTAAATCGCTTTCATGCTGTGATTGTTCAGCCTGTTTCTTATCAGTAATGTCGGTTATGAACCCCTCCAGGAACTGTAGTTGACCCTGATCGGAATATATTCCACAGCCTCTTTCCCAGACCCACTTCTCCTGTCCATCTTTAGAAACGATGGGATACTCATATTCAAAAACAGCTCTTTCTGATAACACTTTTTTCCAGAGTTCCGAAATTTTAATTTGGTATTCCGGAAGAATAATGTCGTTAAATGCCAGGCTTTTATTATCAATGAAATCATCCGGTGTATACCCTGTTATTTTTTCACATCCTGAACTGATATAGAGCATTGTCCAATTGGTATCATTATTACACCGGTAAGCAAATCCGGGTATGTTGTTAATTAACGTCCTGTGAATCCGTTCTTTATCAAACAACTCCTTTTCGACCTGTTTTCGTTTATTGTTGATGAGGGTCTGGGCCACAATGGATGCCACACTGCTGGCGAACGATTCTTCATCCGTATGCCAGTCACGTTTTTCTCCGCAGTGTTCAAAGCATACCACGCCCATGAAATCACCTTCAACGTGAATACTGGCGTCAAGCAGGGAGGTAATGCCTAACGGTACAAAGAATTGGTCAGTAAACTCGCTCGTACGCGGATCGTTTTGGGCATCGCTGGTAAAGACACTGCTTTCGTTTTTAATGGCTTGAATATAGCGTGGAAAATCGACAGCCTGTAGCGTTGATCCGGAAATATGTTTTTGGATAGGGTCATGATATAATGAGGCACACCGCAATTCGGATTTATCGTCAGAAAAAAGCCAAATACCGGCTCTCTCAACCTGGAGGGTGGTCGCCATTTCCCTAGTTAACAACTTAAAAGTTCCGTTTAAATCGCCTATCGAAACCACTTCATCAAGAGCGATCCGGGTGATGGCATTTCTCTGTAACCTAGCCCGTTCCCGGCTTTTTATTATTTCCTCTTCGGCCTTTATGCGATCGGTAATATCACTAAAAAAAGACTGGTAGGAGCCATCGATCATTTTTTTCGAATTCATCTCAACAAACAAAGTGCTGCCATCCTTTTTAATTACCTCCCTTATTGTTTTGATTTTTCGCCCTTCTTTTAGCGATTGATAATTCAAAGGCTGGTTTTTCAGTTGCATTTTAGAAAACAAATCTTTCATGTTCATTTTCAGTAACTCATCACGGCCAAAGCCGGTAAGTTCGGTAGCAGCTATATTGACGGCAATAAAATTTCCTTTGGCATCTCCGTGGAAAAAGGCATCCGGGGCAAAGTCAAGTAGCATCCTGTATTGTTCATAACTATGGCGTAAGTCGTTTTCAGCTTTTCGGCGCACAGTGATATCGTTTGCTGCCGATAGTATCCCTATTCTGCCATCAGGCAAAGTGACCAACGATTCCATCAACTCCATATCACACAAGGTACTGTCTTTTTTTATGTTTTTAACAACATGTTTTAATATCCTTCCTTGTTCCAGTTCTTGTATATGAAGAGGTACACTGTCTATATTTTCCTTAGGGACAAGGAAAAGAATGTTTTTCCCTATCAGTTCATTTCTTTCGTACATCACTGACCGACAAAACGACTCATTCACATCAATAATTTCGCCATCCAGAGCCAGTAAGAGTATTCCGCTGGGAGACAAGTTGAACAATGTCCGATAGCGGTTTTCTTTTTCCATAAGTTCCTGTCTGGCTTGCTTGCGTTCGCTGATGTCTTTCAAAAAGGTAACCAACCGTCCTCCTTCATTGGATTGGTATTGCATACTAACTTCCACGTCGAAAACGCCTCCATTCTTACGACGGTGTTTTGTTTCGAATCGGGTTTCGCCTTGTTTTTGAATGTGCCTGATTCGATCATTGATATGGATGGTAGTTTTCGTAGCCTCCAAATCTGAAATGCTCATGGTTAGCAACTCCTGGAGAGTATAACCACTCATGCGGCAATAGGTTTCGTTTACTTCAATCAGATCCCCCTGTAGGTCTATCAAACAAAACCCATCGAGAGATGTTTGAATGATCGTTTCGAGACGATCTTTGCTTTCAGTTAATTTTTGCTGTATTCGATTTCGGTCTTCTATTTCCTGTCGGAGCCTTTCATTAGCTACCAATAGCTCTTGCGTCCTGGCCTGAACGATTTGATTCACACTATTTTTTTCACGTATTAGGCGATCCTCTGATTCTTTAACACGAAGCAATACCTTTATCTGGGCAACGAATTCAGGTATGTCGAAAGGTTTCGTCAAAAAAGCATCAGCACCTGTCTCCAGTCCTCTTACGCGACTCTCAGAATCGGATTTGATGGCAGTGACCATCAGGATCGGTAAACGGCTTGTTGTCGGATTGGCTTTTAGCTTTTTACAGACAGTGTACCCGTCCATTTCGGGCATGATTATATCAAGTAAAATAATATCAGGTTGTTCTTCGGTGGCCAATTTAATTCCTTCAGGTCCGGAGGAAGCTGTTATTATTTGACAATTAGGTAAATATGTTTTAACGATTGCTTTAAGTGTAATCAGGTTATCGGGTTGGTCGTCAATGGCGAGAATTTTTTTCATCATTTATTTATTGTGAAGGGGATAAAATTGAGTGGTTGAGTAGTTGAGTGGGGGAATTGTGATGCACATTATTAATCGTTTTTTAATTAATCTCCTGACACACTTTTTTGAATAGACTCGAATAGACTCATTCATTGCCTTAAAATTTGCACTGATTTTTATTTCATAACTACTCAACTACCCAACAACTTCTCAATTTCTTCCAATAGCAGCCTAGCATCAATGGGTTTGGAAACATATCCATCGCATCCAGCTTCAAGAATTTCTTCCCTATCATTTTTCATAGCCCTGGCGGTTAACGCGATAACAGGAATATGTTTGGTGTTTTCATTCTTTTTCAATAATTTAATCACTTCAAAACCATTCATCTTTGGTAAATAAAAATCAAGCAGGATCAAATCAGGGTTTTCTAAGCTGGCTTTTTCCAACCCGTCTTCTCCATCGCAGGCATCTAGCAGATCATATTGCTCTCCAAGAATTGCCCTAGTAGTGAGTCTATTGTCCTCGTTGTCCTCAACTACCAGTATTTTCTTCCTGCCGGCACTTACTTTACCGGTCTCTTTACCAGAAATCATGATGGGTCGCACATCAACTTCCTTGTTCTGATCTACTATCCCGGTCTGATCGATTTCAATACCCATCATCTGTTTAACTTTACCCAGTAATTCCCTGGCATTGACATCGCCTTTTTGAACCAACTGCTGAATGTTGTTGGCCGAAAGCCGCGATAAATCTGATTTTGTGAGATTTTTGGCTGTGAGAATGAGTATTGGGGTCATTCGGGTTTCTTGCCTCTCCCGGATATTTTCAAGTACCTCGAAACCATCCATTTCGGGCATCATCAAATCAAGGATTATCCCGTCAGGAACGGTATTTTTAATAAATTCAAGCGCTTGTTTGCCATCTCGGGCTACATCAACAACAAAACCTTCTTTTTTAAGAATTTTTTGAACCTGGATGACTGAGATTTCATTATCCTCAATCATCAAAAGGTGTTTTCTTTGCTTTGTTGGTCGAATAGCCTGGTTATCGGACATTTCACCTTTTATCCGTTCCAGAATTCGTTTTATTTCATCATAAATTTGCGGAAGTGCTACCGTGCTCTTTGTAAGAACTAACGATACTTTGCCTGAAAGCAACTTTTTATCTTTTTCTGTCAGGTCCTTTGCTGTTACCACAATGATAGGTAAGTCAGATGTTTCAGGTTTTGACCTTATTTCGTTCAATACTTGAAATCCATCCATTTCGGGCATCATTAAATCGAGCACCAAAAGATCAGGTCTTTGATATTGTAACATTTCCAAACATTGCACACCACTTTCAGCCTGAAGGACATCAATCTGTTCAAGTCGAAGTAAACCAGCAATTTGTTCCCGGTCGGTGGGATTGTCATCAACAATCATGATGGAGGACGCGGAAGAGGTCCATTTTTTTATTTCGCGCAAAAGTAACTGGTGGTTAACAGGTTTGGTGATATAGCCCACCGCACCCAGAGCAATACCTGTTTGCTTTTCGTTGGAAATAGAAATAATAATTACCGGGATATTGGTGGTTTCAGGATTTGTTTTTAGTTGTTGCAATACTTCCCATCCATCCAAATCAGGCATGACGATGTCGAGTGTTATAGCGATCGGTTTGTGCTTTTGAGCGAGTCGGAGGGCTTCTGTTCCTGAGGTTGTCGCCATGATAAGATAACCAGCCTCTTCAAGGCTATCAGAAATCTGATGGACAATTTTCGGGTCATCGTCCACAACGAGGATTGTTTTTCCGCTACTGAATGGGATACTAACGTCCAATCGCTGTAAATCATCCTTCTCCAATTGTCCTTTCCATTTCAATGGCAGCGAAACCGTAAAAACTGATCCTTCGCCCGGCGTGCTGGATACAGAAATTTCACCATGCAAGGCGCTAACCAGTTTGTTTACTATGGCCAATCCCAAGCCGGTTCCTTCATATGAGCGAGAAGGGGAACCATCCACTTGTTTGAATTCCTTAAAAATTTCAGGAAGCATCTCTTTTGAAATCCCAATTCCGGTGTCTTTTACCTGAATATGGATTACTGTTGAATCGGTATTTACAGAAACCTGAACGCCTCCTTTATCTGTAAATTTTACCGCGTTCCCTATGATATTGGTCATGATCTGGTTCAACCGGTTTTCATCGGTTTCTAATTCAATCACCTCATCGGGCATGATTAAATCCAGCGTAATGTTTTTTTGCCTGGCCAGTTGCCTGATATTTTCGACTACATCAGTCATCAAACTCCGGATAGAAATGTTTTTTGATTGAAGTTCCATTTTACCGGCCTCAATTTTTGACAAATCCAGGATTTCATTAATGAGTAACAGCAACCGTTTTCCATTTCGTTCTACCACTTCGAGGTATTCATTTTCGTCGGCAGTTAGCCTGCTATTTGCCTGGTTGATAAGTACACGCGACAGCGCGTTGATTGAATTCAAAGGTGTACGCAACTCGTGGCTCATATTCGAAAGAAACTCACTTTTCATGCGGGTGGCTTCTTCTAACTGATTGCGTTGCATCTCAAGTTTTCTGTTCTGCAATTGCAGCTCATCACTGCTTTGTTGAAGTTCGTTGGCCTGTTGACGAAGCTCTTCTGCCTGTTCTTGCAATTCCTCCGATTGCGCTTCCAGTTTTTGGTTTGTAATCGACAGGTTTTCAGCCAGAACGGCAGTCTGTTCGTTGGCCAGTAAATTGGAATAGGAACTATTAATTGCATTCCATGAGAGTTGCATTGTTTCAAGGGCTTCGTGGGTAAAACTACTGATTTTTGCTATGGAAATAAGGGCAATTACTTCGAAGCTGTTATTCAAAATCGGGATGGTAACAATTTCTTTTGGAACAATGTCGCCGATACTGGTTCTATAAATAAATTTAGTATTTTCTGATAGATCCTTCAGGTGGTGAATTTTCTTTGTTTCCAAGGCATACCCCAGTTCACCTTCCGGCTTTATGGCCATAAAGGGTTGCATCAGGCTTTTATTGGTTCCTATGGAATCAATAGGTTCAAATTCTAACTTCTGCTCATTTAAATTATAAAGAACAGCCATTTGGGCACCGGTTACCTTTGATAAATATGATAGAATATTATAGGAATATTGTTGGAGGCTTGTGTGACCAATAACGGCTTTTGAAATAGATGTAACCCCTTTTTGTATGGTGGCTTTCGAGTCAATACCCTGAACCATCATGTTGATTGAATCACCCAGATTACCCAGTTCGTTATTTAATTTAACTGAAGTCCTTACAGAATAATCACCCATCGCAATCTTTTTACTAACGGCATTCAGGGCGATGATTGGTGAGGAGATGGTCTTGCTGACAAAATAAACGATCACTATGATGAGCAAACCCGAAATAATCAGCAATGTAATTAAAAATTGGCTCAATGACACCGTTGCTTCGCTTAATTCACTCCAGTCCTGTTTACAAACAAAACCCCAGCCTGTTTCAGGAATATAAGTATAAGCAGCAATTACTTTCTCCCCTCTGTAATCGTCACTGATAAGAACCCCTGTCTTACCCTCAGCAGCACTTATTGCCGGTTCGGCAATGATTTTTAATTGCAATGGGGCATGGTCATACCACCGCAATTCGTTGATGGCCATCAGGTTCTTGTCGATGATAAGTGTTTCGCCCGTTTCGCCTAAGCCTGTGCGGTTATGCAACAAGGGCGAAAGGGAATTTGTCAGGTCGACATTGACTACCAGCACCCCTATGGTCTTTGGATTTTCGTCCCATGAAGCGTTTAATGGTACCGAGAATGACAGTAAATGCTTACTACTTTCTACAGAGTAATAAACATCGCCAATAAACATTTTATCCGTATTAATAGCTCCTGTGTAACAAGTTTCCTTTTTTTTATATTGACCCTCGCTGGAGGGGTTGGTCGAAATTTCGACTAATCCTGTTTTGGAATTGATAATGAAAATCTCCTGGTAAACTAAGTGTGTTTTTTGATAATTGTGCAAGCGATCCCTGATTTGCTTCTTAGCCTCGTTTTCTGAACCGGAAGAATCCTGGCTATTTAATGCATTATTTAAAAGTGTTTCTTCCGTATTAGAAGCGAAGGTCATGAAATCGGACTTTCGTTCCGCAATCCATGTTTCGACCTGGCCCACTTTCAAATCACGGATAGCCGTTAACTTTTCAAATGTCTTTTCCTGAAATGCATTTGAGCTTTCCCAATAGGTAAAAACCATGCCAATCAACAAAGGGGATAATGCCAAAATCAAAAACCAGAAGGTAAGGTTTGTCCTGATGCTGTTAAATTCAAATGTTTTCATGTCTATTTGGTATGTTATTTCTTCTCAAATATTTTACAGTATTTTGAAACCTGCCGGAGCTTTTCCCTATATGGCGCTACGGGAACCTCACTCTCGCCAAGCATGAGTATCCCTTTGGAAGCAAGCGATCTAACCAATTTTTTTAAGATCAGGTCTTGAAACTCCTGATTGAAATAGATTAATACATTGCGGCACAAAATGAGGTCGAAATCGCCATAAACACTCTCGCTGGGGGCGTAACTATTTTTATCGAGCAAGTCGTACGTTGAAAATTGAACCATCTCTTTAAGTTCGGGTCGAACGGCGTACGATTCACCACGTTCGGTGAAGTATTTATTCAAAAGCCCAAGTTTCATCTCTTTCATGCTCATTGATGTGTAGAGTCCCTTCCTGGCTTTTTCGATGATCCGGGAATCAAAATCGGTAGCAAAAAAATCGAGGTTAAAATGAACCTTTTCCTTGTCAAAGTATTCTTTAAAAAGCATGGCCAACGAATAGGCTTCTTCCCCATAGGAGCAACCGGCGGACCATATCCTGATTGAATGGTCATGCGATCGCTGTTTTGCAGCGATGATGTCTGGAATTATTACTTTGGCAAGCAATTCAAAACTCAACGGATCCCTAAAAAATTGACTCACATTGATCATGAAATTTTTAATCAGGCGGGGGGGCTCGTCCGAATTGTTTTGTAAATGCTCAAAATAGGCTTCGGAGGTTGTGGATCCCACATGTACTATCCGATTCTGGATTCTGCGTTCGAGCATAGCGATATGATAGCCCGAATAATCAAAGTTTAATTCACTTTTCAGGAACTCCAGTATTTTTAAATGGGTATTCTTCATTTTAAATGCTCCGCTTGGAAGTTCAAAAAAACAGAAAACAATTGAATGCAAGGCTGAACGATGTTATCACCAGAAGGTATCATTATTTTCATCGTTTCATTTGTAAAAATATTTGTCGATCATCTCCCTTAATTCGATTCGATTAATGGGTTTGGAAATATAATCATTGCACCCGGCTTCTATCGCTTTTTCCCGGTCACCGGCCAGTCCATATGCTGTTTGCGCAATAATGATGACCTCCTTGTTAAACGCACGAATTTGTTTAGTGACTTCATAACCATCCATCTGTGGCATTTTAATATCCATTAAAATTAAGTCGATATCGGGGTTTTTACGACAGATATTCAGGCCATCCACACCATTTCCTGCCGTTAAAATTTCCCCGCTGATATCCTTGAGGACAATGGATGCGAACATGGTTGATGTTGGGTCGTCTTCGATGATTAACAATTTCAGTTGCTTAACAATTGATTGTGTTTGGGCATTTGATTTGTCTATGATGCCTGTATTATTGATCCTGATTTGTTCGTTATGGATCTTCTTGTAGGGAATGGTAAAAAAGAATGTGGAGCCTCTTCCTTCCTCCAACTGATTGCTGTCGGAACCACTCTCTACCCATATTTTACCTCCAAGCATTTCCACATAGGCTTTCGAAATAGACAATCCCAATCCTGCTCCTTCGCGAACCCCGCTATGGATATCACTTCCCTGCCTGAACCTGTTAAAAATAATTTTCTGTTGCTGAGGTTGAATTCCCGAGCCCGTGTCTTTTACATAAAATTGTATCGATGGTTCATGAATCATTGGTACCAGTTTATAACCAAATTCTATGGTGCCCTCATTGGTAAATTTGATGGCATTTTTAACCAGGTTGGTCAGTATGGCATATAATTTCTCTGCATCAGTATTAATAACCGATTGATCTGACGAGAGCCCTTTTCGTAAGATAAGTCTTACTCCTTTTTTCTCTACTTCAGGGTTAAAGAAGTTGTAAATATATTCAACCTGTTCATTTACATTTGTTTCTGATATAGAAACCTCCATTTGGTTCGATTCCACTTTGGAAATGCAAATAATGTCATTAATCACATTAAGCATCCTGACACCACTTTTTTCGATGATTTCAACATATTTTTTCTGGTTCTTTCCTGGTAAATCTGATTCCTTAAGAAGCTCTGTAAAACCCAGAATGCCGTTCATGGGAGTTCGTATTTCGTGACTCATATTGGCTAGAAAGGCGGATTTCTGGAGGTCGCTTTCTTCCGCTTTTTCTTTGGCTATTCGAAGTTCATTCTTTTGAGCGATGTTTTTTTCGAAGAGTAGTCCCAAATATTCAAACTCTCCCGGTTCTTGTTTAAGTCTTCGTATAAGCTGCAAATCATCTGTTTCAAGAATATTTGAAACCAATCTCATGGGTCGGATTATCCATTTATTTAATGAAAAATGAATAATTATTAGTGTAGATAAGGATAATAACCACAAGATCAACAACATGATCCATGACATGTATTCATATAATTGTAGCGCATAATATTCCCTGGTAGATACAAGTTTTGCCACCGGCTGCCCTGACCAGTCAGGGAGTTTAATGGCCGAATAGACCGAATAAGTATTGGTGATTGCAATGGTATCCGTCAGATTTAAAACCTGAACATGGGCTTTTAGTATCGTTGATAATTCATTTAATAAAGGTTTATTAAAACTTCTTGCCACAAAAAAATATCCTCTTGTCAAGGTCTTTGAAGGTGTCAGGTGATTTGATATTTGAATTGAGGTTCCACATATTTCAATTATCCCACCAGGTGTAGCCTGATAATAATTAATAATCTGGTCTTCTTTGAGTTTTAATAGCACCTCTTTCGTTATAAACCCGCGTGAAAAAATATCGTCTGACGAGGCTTCATGAATAAGTTGATAAGTGGAATCGTAAACGCCAACATAATCAAGATTAAAGCTGGACAAGATGGATGAGATGTTTTCATCGAACCAATACTTTTCATACTCATCAATATATTCAGCAAGAGCCTCCCATTCACGATAATCGACAACGATTTGATTTGTTTGTCTTCTATAAAGTGAAATGATGCTGTTCACTTCCTTACTAAATTGATTGTTGGCTTCGTCAAAAATGAATTGTTCTTCCATTCGTTGATAAAAGTAAAGCGCGGTAAACAATCCTAGAAAAACGACTCCCGTGATGATTAAAACCAATATGATCCGATGGTAAATTCCATTCTTTGTTTTCATGGTTAGGAAGTCCAAATTAAAAATTAGTCAATTTACTACGTAAATGTCTATTGATCACCTCCAACAATCTGATTCGATTAATGGGTTTGGAAATATAATCATTGCACCCGGCTTCTATTGCTTTTTCCTGATCACCGGCCAGTCCATGTGCAGTTTGGGCAATAATAACCACTTTGGAGTTGAATTCTCTGATTCGCCTGGTGGCTTCATAACCGTTCAATTCGGGCATCCTGATATCCATCAGTACCAAGTCGATGCCGGGGTGATCGCTAACAAGCTTCACAGCTTCCAAACCTGTTCTTGCGATAAACAATTGATTGGTCAATCTTTCAAGTGAAATTGTCATGAACAATTTTGAATTTTCATCGTCCTCGGCAATCAAAATATTGAGCTTTTTAGATAGTACGGATTCCTTTCCAGGATTAGCTTCTTCTTCCGTATTGTTTCTTGTTTGAGGATGTACCTGGTAGGGTACAGTAAAATAGAAGGTGGAACCAGCTCCAAGAGTGCTTTCCACCCAAATTTTACCACCCAGCATTTCAACGTATGCTTTTGAAATGGAAAGTCCCAAACCAGAGCCTTCGTAAACAGCATTGTCTTCAATATCGGCATGAACGAAACGATCGAAAATAGCCTGTTGGCGGGAGAGGGGTATACCGATGCCGGTGTCCTTTACGTGGCATTGTACATACGATTCATGAATCGCATGTACAATGCCACATCCCACTTCAATACTGCCTTGTGGCGTGTACTTGATCGCGTTGAGGATCAGGTTCGATAGAATGGCATCAATTTTATTTCGGTCGGAGTTGAGTATGGATTTGTCAGGGGATAAATTATTTTTAACTAAGAACTGAATCCCCTTTTCCTGGCACTTCGGTTTAAAAAAGTGGTGAAGATTATTTATCCGTTCGTTCATATTTACTTCAGAAACAATAACATTCATCTGTCCAGCTTCAATTTTCGAGATGTCCATCAGATCGTTGATGGTATTTAGCATACGCTCGCCGCTTTTTTCGATGAAGCTGATATATTCTTTTTGTTGATCTCCGGAGAGGCCTGGCTCTTTAAGTAAGGTCGAAAAACCGAGAATTCCGTTCATGGGCGTTCTGATCTCATGGCTGATGTTGGCCAAAAAAGCAGATTTTAAACGATCAGATTCCTTCGCTTTTGTAAGAGCCGATTTCAAATCTTCCTCCGACTGTTTTCGATTGGTGATGTCATGAAAAGTGCCAACAATTTTTTCAGGGTTACCTTGTGGATCTATTATCAACTCGGCTGAGATGGAGCAGTTCACCAAAGAACCATCTTTGTTTATCAGCTGAATTTCATAATCAATTATCTGTCGGCATTTTTTTAATTCCTGTATCAATTTGGATCTGGCATCCCGGTCTTCGTAATAATCATAAATGGGTTTACCTATTAAATCTTCCCTGGTATACTGTCCTTTGCTCAGGAGTTTTATAGAAGGGCTAAGTTCTAAGATAGTCCCATCTGTAGCGGTTTCATAATAAACATCCTGGATATTTTCAAAAATACCCCGGTATTTTTTTTCATTTTCGGTCAATGATTTTTCGGCGTACTTTCGGCTTAAGGCCAGCGATGCCTGATTAGAAATTGTATCAATCAAATCGCTTTTTTTAATCTTGTTTCCTTTTTTAAAACCAAAACTTGCTCCTCCATAGTAATGGCCTTTCCAAATGAACCCTATTGAATATATTTCGCGGATGCCAAGGATTTTTTCAATCGCCACACAAATCGCTTTTGGTACCTTTTGAACGGTTAACTCGTGCAATCCACCGGCAAGGCAATAGATTTTTTTTCGCAATTCTAAATCCATCTGCTTTGCAACATCCTGAACCGGGATTTGAATTTGATTGATGTCCTTTCCGAGCGTTGAAACTATTTTACCAATAAATTGATCGATACCGAACCATAGTTTAGGGGTAGTTGAGCTATTCAATTCATTGTATTCTGACAACAACATATAATCGGCACCGGACAACTGTAATAATTTAGAGCCAAGGAAATGATAAATCTCGTCAATGGAGTTAAAATCCAATAGTTTAAATGAGCTATTGGCAAGTAATAAAAGATCATCGGTTTTTTCCTGAAGAGATTTTTCACTTGTAAGCAAGGCTGCTTCGGTGTGTTTCAGCTCGGCATATAACAGTTCTAATTCTATTTGGTTTAATTCCAGTTCATGAAAATGGTTTTGAGCTGTTGTATCTAAAATTTGCGTTGCTGGTTTTCGTTGCCTGATTTTTAACAGTTCTTCTGCTTTTTGGCGAAACAAGGATGCAGCGAAATCAAAGTTAGTTGTCTTTTTCATGGGTCGAATCAATAATTCTCTTTTCACCTACAGTCGTTTTGATTACATCAATTGCTTCGATAATTTGGCATGAACGAACAGGTATGTAACTAAACGCTACAAATATAGTGTTTAATTTCGATTATAAAATCAGATGAAGCAGTCTCACCTAATCGGTAGAAATTCTTGATTCTCCGTTGACCTGGCGTAGGGTTAAAAAAAAAAGGTTCCCAATTAATCTGACTTATAATATTTTTTTTGGCGATCAAGTTCAGGGTTTCAGTTCGCCAAAGTCACGGTCTGTGAGGTTTTTAATCAGTTTCATTGCCTTAAGTGAAGATTGATGAACCAGACCAGCATATTTCTCAAGACCTTCTAAATCATTATCCCTGGCTTGCTTAACGAGCAACTCGCTATAACCAACAACAGAGTTAAAGCTACTTTCTATGTCGTTAACAATGACGGAGATAAGTCTATCTTTTTCAGAGTTGAGCTTTTCGATTTGCTCATTTGCTAAAACCAGTTCTTCGTTCTGTAACTCTAGTTCTATCTGATGCACTTGTAGCTCATGGATTAATTTCAAAGCATCGGCCTCAGGCATCCACGATCGCAACGCGTTTTTGGTAGAGGAGAGTTTTTTTACAATTTCTTCAGCTTTATTACGGATTTTATGCAGATCGTTTGGTGGGTTAATGGTCGGTTTCATCTCTCAACGATTTTAAAACTACAATTACCGGAACATCCTCTAATTACAACTTACTGTATTGGTACGATAATGTTTCCGGATTGGGATTATTTTTAGCAGGACAAAGATAGTGTATAATCGATGTTTTTCTACAGAAAATGGAACTAACTTTTAAAATGCTTTTTTATCATGTTAGTTAATTGATTCCGATCAATTGGTTTGGCAATATAATCGTTGCACCCTGCGGCAATTGTTTTTTCGCTATCGCCAACCAATGCATAAGCGGTTTGAGCAATAATGATGATGTCCTTATTGAATTGCCTGATTTGTCTGGTTGCCTCATATCCGTCCATTTCGGGCATTTTGATGTCCATCATCACCAAGTCAATATCAGGATGATTTTGGCATGCTTTCACGGCTTCAGTTCCCGTTCTGGCTATAATCACTTCCTTGCTCACGCCTTTTAGCGCCAACGTTATAAATCCTTCTGAGGTGGGGTCGTCTTCGGCAATTAGGATTTTCAGTTTTTTAACCTGGAGGGGAGGGTAAACCTGAGTTTGCCTTTTCCGTGGCTCGATTTGCTTTTCTACTTCAACCAGGTACGGAATTGTAAAGAAAAAGGTTGATCCCACGTTTTCCTGACTCTCGACCCATAATTTTCCACCCAACAATTCCACATAGGCCTTGGAAATGGACAATCCCAAACCTGCACCTTCATAATTGCGGTCCAGCGATTCGCTGCCCTGCCTGAACCTTTCAAAAACGATTTTCTGCTTGTCCTGATGAATGCCTGTTCCGGTATCCCTAACATAAAACTGTATATACGAATCATGATTCGTATATACAGCTTCATACGAATCATGATTCGTATATACAGCTTCATACGAATGATTCGTATATACAGTTTTACACCCAAATTCTATTGAACCTTTGGTGGTAAACTTGATGGCATTTTTCACCAGGTTGGTTAAAATGGCATATATTTTTTCACGGTCGGTTTGTACGATGGCCATCTTGTCGGTCAATCCATTGTTTAATAACAATTGTACCCCTTTCTGTTCTGTTTCAGGATGGAAAAAGGTGTAAATGTATCTCATCTGTTCATTTATATTGGTTGCCGATATATTCACTTCCATGAGTCCCGATTCCACTTTTGAAATGCTGATGATATCGTTTATTATATTGAGCATCCGGTGGCCGCTTTTCTCAATAATATCAACATACTCCTGCTGTTCTTCACCAGTCAGCCTGGGCTCTTTTAACAACTCGGCAAACCCCAGGATACCATTCATCGGTGTCCTGATCTCGTGGCTCATATTAGCAAGAAAGGCAGATTTAAGCCGGTCGCTTTCGATGGCTTTTTCTTTGGCAAGCTTTAAGTCTTGATTGCTTCTTACACGTTCGATAAACAAACCAATGCTACTGGCTACAATTTCGAGTGTTATTAAATCGTCGTGAGTATAGGCATCCTTATTTTTGTAGTCCTGGATAACAATCACGCCGATCACTTCTTTTGTGGAGGAATCAACCAACGGGGCGCCCACCCATACGGGTGAATATTCTCCAATCAAGGTAAAATCCAATTCTTTAAAAAGTTCTTTTTCGGTTTCTTCAGTTATCAGTCTGCCTTTTCCCGTTTTTCTAACGAAATCTGTTAAGGTGCCTTGAAGCGAAAGTTTCTGGTCGCTCTCGAAATTATCGAATTCATCCACAAAATAGGGGAAGGTGTACTGATCGTGGGCTTTATCATATAAGGCAATATAAAAATTTTCGGCAACGATAAGTTGACTGAAAAGGGCATGGATTTTTGATAAATACTCTTTCAATCCGATGTCGTGGAACGAGATTCTTGTAATCTCAAAAAGAACACGCTGGATCGCTTCACGCTTCCTGCGTTCGGTTACATTCTTGATAACCACCATCTCTGAATTTTTGCCCAGAAAATCAATAAATGCAACGGTAATTTCAACAGGTATTAATTTACCTGATTTCATCCTGGCTACCAATTCAAACTTAGAAGGCACCTCTTGTCCACTCTTCCTTATCTTATAAAAAGATTTCACCTTGGCAACATCTTTAGCTGCAATAAAATCAGTAAAAGGTTTCCCAATAATCTCATCTGGTTTGTACCCTGAAAGTCTCATCAACTCGCTGTTCACAAATATAATAATCCCGTCCTGTATGATAAAAATACTGTCCTTAGAGGCTTCAACCAGGGTCCTGTATTTTGATTCATTTTCCTTTAATTGCTTTTCCGTTTTCATTTGTTCAGAAACATCCCGCACGGTGGCCTGAAGGAAGGACTTCCTGGCCAGGTCGACTCTTGTAAGTAGCACCGTTGCATGAAAGGGTTCTCCATTTTTTCGTTGGTGCACCCATTCAAAGTAATGAGAACCCTCATGCATGGCCAATTGAATCATCTCTTTGGCTTTCTCAGAAGAAACTCTTCCATCGGGTTGTCTTTCAGGGGAAATTTCCCAGGGTTTTAACGAGATAAATTCTTGTAGGTTTTTCACTCTAAACAGTTCAAAAATAGCAGAATTACCAGAAGTAAAATTCCAATGGGGTGGTTCCAGCGTCATGATGGCATCTTTGGATGAATTGAATAATTTCCGGTATAGCTCTTCGCTGTCAATGATGGCTTGCTGTGCTTTTTCGAGTTCGATATCCGGTTCTTCCCAAAAGGAGACCATCAGTTCATGATGGTGATTTTCAGCTATTTGCTGAACTACCAAATGAACGCTCAGTTTTTTGCTGTCGTTGAGCCTGAATGCAATATTCTCATATTCGCCAGGCTCTAAAAATGTAGCCTCAAAAAAATCGGTTATTTTTATTTCTGATAAGCTATTAGCCTTCAATCCGAGAAGGTCAACAGCCTTATCGTTAAACTGAATGATTTCACCGGATTGTTTCGAAATCAAAAAAGAAGGAAAAGGTATGTATTTTAAAACTGATATTTCCATAAGTGCATTTCAATCCCTTCAAAGGTATCATTTTTTCGGTAGGTAATAGGTAGCAACAAACAATGTTGATCGATCAGAGCTTTAAAGTACCATACACTTTTGGCGCTCCATCCCGGTGTTTATTGGAATGATATACTGCTTAATAACCTCTCTTTTAATTTTCAACAGATGCAGAGCCTTGGTGTGGAGATCTAAATCGTGCAGGATATTTGATTTAGTGCCTTCAAACTTGTCCTTCAAATCAGCAAATAGTTGGTTATAATAGTTGATTCCTTCCTGTAGGTTATGTTCAAAAGTGGCCAAATACTCTTCTTGTTTTTTTGTCATAGATACCTTGGCTTCTTCCAGTTTATTTTTCAGGAAATCAATATACAGATCGAGTTCTTTCATGAACATGTTAGGGCGATCGGTACGCGTTATCACGTTTGCCCTTCCGTAGATATGATCCGTGATTTCTTTAAGGCTCATGATTTTTGAAAAATAGGCCATGTTAGGGCCCGGGCAAACTGAAACCCCGACTCCTTCCAGTTTGGTGTCCAATTGATTAACCAACAAAGCCGATGTTCCCAGTCCGACACAAATACATGATTTTTCCACGATGCGGTTAAATTTTTCCCGATATTGACCGGGAGCGAGGGCTTCCTCATCAAGTTCTTTTATTTTTGCACGTTGGTATTGGCGTGATGCGGTACAGATGCTTTTCTCGGTGAACTCGTTGTTTAGGGCCACATATTTTTTTGGACAAATACTACCTGGTTTCCCATTCTCCACCAGGGTTAGCCTCTCGATATCTTTGGTATTGCCTCGCAGGCTGTTAAAAGGAACACCTAAGGGGGAAATATTACTTAGATAAAGATCACATTCCTGCGCTTCTATTAATTTGCTGATGGTAGCATCATCAACGGAGGTTACCTCAGGAACAAGTAAAAATGGTGTTCCCCAACCCACCGAATCCACCTCATAATGATCCAGTAAAAATTGATGTTCTTCTGCAGTACCCACGCCTCCCTGGGCGGAAATTTTTACTGGCAATACATTAGTGGGTATGGGGCGGTTCTTGTTTGCAAGGGTCTGAACCAAAATATGGTAGATATCTTGAATTAACTCTTTTTTGTGTGCTTTAAACTCAGCTAAAATGGGCCCCATTAGAAATCCATCTGTTGCAAAGGCATGTCCACCACAATTTAATCCTGATTCAATCCTGAACTCAGAAACCCAGATACCTTTTTTAGCCAAGAACTTCCCCTGAATCAAAGCAGATCGGTAATCGCTTACCTTTAATGCAATCTTCTTTTTTATTGTTCCGTTTGCATCGGGATAAAAATCTTCGAATTTCTCCAGGTAGCTGTATAACCTGGGGTTCATTCCCGCCGAGAGCACAATGGTAGAGCATAGGTCGCTATTGGCAAATCCCCTGAGGGCGGCATGGGCGTCATTATATTCAATAGGCAGTTTCTCACCTTTCGCATAATTGTCCTTGTCAACTTTGGTCATGATATTGACGTCGATACTACCCCTGGAAAGGTTGCTGTTGAGCCAGGTTTTGATCTCACCTAAATTGAAATATTTTTCTGTTAAGCTTTTAAATTCTTGTTTTAAAGTCGAAGTATCGGGCAACATGTTGAAGAATTCCTTTAATTCGTTGCCTTTCCCGATAGCGGAATTTTTCAATTCTTCAAATTTCTTTTCTGCCTGATCGTTAATCAAATTGAGATAAGAGGTAATTCTTTTGGCCCTGAAATCATCTATTTTTTCAGTTATTTCCTGATAGGGGATTTCAAATTTTTCACAGTACATTTTTCTCAACTTCTCAAGAAGCATATCATCAACCAAGGAAATAACGGAGTCGATTCCATATTGAGAAACCTTTAACGGGGTGTCAATAGTAAACCCAATTCCCATAACCGGTATGTGAAACGAATGTGCTTTTGTCATAGTGGCAAATGTTTATATTGGAAAATGAGTGATTTTACGATCCTTCCCAATAAGGATGCAAAGATACAACACTTTAAGCCGCAAATTCTGATTGTGAAAAAAGATTTTATTGTCACTTGCTGAGTTTCCTCATCAAAATGCCTTTGCCGTTATCATAATAATTTAAAGCGACCCAAATGGCCATGCCACCAAAAATAACATACAAAGGCACAATCAAATAAAACCAATTATTAACCCTTAAGGTGGTAAGCAACAGCACTCCTGCCATTGATATAAGAACGCTGACAGGGGAAGTGCTGCCTTTCATTTGAAAAGTAGCGTTTATTTGCCGGGGAGTAAAAACAGACCAGAAAAATGACATGGCGATTAAAAAAAAGGCGGATGTGAAATAAAATGTTAGAATAAAACCTGCCTCGCCCCAGGAAATATAAAGCAATGGTAAAGTAATGCAGATGTCGGCAATTAATGGAAGGCTCATCAACCTGAGATGCTGCCAGAGCAATTGTTTAGCATCTCCGGTACGAATCTCTATATTCAACCAAATGGCCTTCCAGAAACCCCAGGTGTTGTTGAAAACATAGGTGTAGATAATCAAGGGAGAAGCAACTATCCAATAGAATAATTCCCCATTCATCAGGTGCTCTTCTTTCGTTTCCATTAAAAATATATCAACACCAAAAAATAAGACTTTTCCGACCATTGCAACAAGAAGCGGGCCCCTAACCTTGGGATTGTTGGTGATGAGTTTTAAATAAACCCCGCTATTTTTTTTTAAACCCCCATTGTGTTCATGCTTCTTAGGTTCAAGCTGATTGATTTCAAGAAAATACCCTGATACCAGCAACAACGCGACAACTAAAATGCCTGGCCAACTGCCAAAATCAACCAGGGTGATTGATAGCAAATACAACCCTGTTGCCAAAATTGCAACTATTACAAGCACAAGGAAAGCCTTCTTTTTCAACCTAAAGTCGATGAAATATTGTATCAGGCGCGTGAAAAGTTGTGATGATACCAGAACCAGCGATCCTGCCGCCAGGAAGACTATGTTGTATTCTCCGAGAAACACAGAGCCACTCACCAGAAACAACAGTAAATAAAAGAAATAAGGTGTAAAAAAACCATTGATAACAGAAAAAAGGTAACCATGCCATCTGGATAGGGGATAGGACAGCGGAAATAAAGCCTGTTGCGGTTTATAAGTTGGAAAAATCATTCTCAGGAGGGTGATGATAAAAATAATCAACAAGATGTAGTTAAACAATAGGTTAATGGTCAATTCGCCTACATCGCCCATCAATACCTGTTGTGAAAAAAGTGCTAACAACCAACCATAGAGTACGGAAGTTAATGCCAGCATTAAAAACAAAAACAACTTCAATGGATTCTTTAAATCCAGGAAACCGGATTTAATCTTTATCAACAGAAAATACCCCATCATAGCCAGTCTATTTTTTCCAGTTCGCTTTCGTTTGGTTTGAGTATTTTAAGCAGCGCGGCATCCAGCTCCCTGGTGCCATCGTTGGTAAACTCCTGTAAAGTAGCGTTATACACAAGCCTGGTTTGATCCAATACACCAATGTGTGTACTTACTTTTTCAACATACGACAGGTCATGCGAGGAGATAAAAATAGTTCGCTCCAGGTTGTGGTATTTCTTTAAAAAAAGTACCATTTGACTGACTACCAATGGGTCAAGCCCCGAAAAAGGTTCATCGAGGATGAGTAAGTCGGGTGTGTGGAGAATGGCGGCACAAAAGGCCAGTTTCTTTTTCATTCCGGTGGAATATTTGGAGATCCTTTTCCGTAAATCCTTTCCATCTTCAAAGAAATACTGAAACAAGTCAGCAATTCGTTTTTTGAGAGTGGCAGTCGGAATCTGGTAGATTTTCCCGATAAAGATCATATATTCATATCCCGAAAACTCTTCTATGAGGGCCAACTCTTCACCCACAATGCCCATCATCAATTTGTCGACAGGTTTAAGCTGGCTGCTTTCCTTACCAAACACCTGCACGGTTCCGCTATCAGGGTTC